>Ga0115002_10002298_pt1 | contig 25108 bp, 20 predicted proteins | sample ArcticOcean_MG_C_8_FD_89576 | JGI IMG/M metagenome (GOLD analysis project Ga0115002, IMG submission 89576) | Marine microbial communities from western Arctic Ocean - ArcticOcean_MG_CB11_86 | ecosystem: Environmental > Aquatic > Marine > Oceanic | place: Arctic Ocean: Canada Basin | collected... | reverse complement strand
TAGGTCCACCTCCTGTCATCATGAGCACCTGGGTAAACACCTGGAATGACGCTATGGTGCTTGTGACAACGAGGTATAGGAGGGTGGGACGAAGCAATGGGATCGTGATGGTCCAGAATTGTCGCACGGCACTTGCGCCGTCAAGATGCGCAGCCTCATAATAGGTTGTTGGGACACTACCCATCGCCGCGGTCAGGAGTACAATGGCCGCACCGTGACCACCAACCACTGCCATTAATATCAAGGATGGCAAGGCCATTTGTGGATCGCTTGTCCAGAGATAGGGTCCAATCCTAGAAAGGAAAGTATGTAATTCAACAGCCCTTTTGCAGGATTAAAAATCCACAACCAGACTAAAGAGAGAATCGCCCCGGACGTGACTACAGGGATATAAAACGCTGATTTAAATATGGCCTGAGCAATAGATTGCTTCAACCCAAATATGAGATACGCCAGGACGAGGGATATTGAAATACTGATGGGGACAACACCCATGGTATACAGCATCGTATTCCATAATGCTTTCCAGAACAGGTCATCAGAAAGGGCGTAGGTATAATTACTCATCCCTACCCAAAGAGGGGAACCACCAGGGAAATAATCCGCAAAACCCAGTATGACCGTGGCCACCATAGGCAGTAAATTAAAAATGGAGAACAAGGCCAAGGGCACTATCAGAAAAATATAGGCCCACCGTTCTTTTTTGATCGTGTGTAAAATATTCAAAAGGGTTCCAATCATTCAGCTGACACCAGCGCCCCAGAACGCATGCGACGTTTGATATCTCTTTGTATAAACCTGTTACCCCTGTGGGTCAGGTTATCCATAGCGTCCTGAGCAGAAATTTGTCGGGCCATCGCCGCCTGAAATGCACTTAGGGTCATATTCACCAGAGGAATGCCGTACCCCTGGATTGCATCTTTGGTTCCATATTTTGCCATGCGTAGGACGTATTGCTGAAACGGATCATCTGACCAGACATCAATGGCAGAATTTCGAGTTGGTAAGGTGGACAGAGCATATGCTGCTTCCCGTTCATGCTGGGTATCTGTCAGGAATTTGGTTAGTTCTATGACCAGCTTTCGTTTTACTTTATCGGTTTGACGGAACACGCATGGTGAATCCGCAACAACAAAAGTATGTGGTCTAACACCCGGAATATTAGGGTACATCATAGGATATAATTCGATTACATCGGGCTCAATAACACCGGTATTTAAAGCCCTTTCATGGGCAATTTTTGTACCATGATACCCCCGGCGCATGGCCAATCGTCCCGAATTCCATAGATCAGAAACGTCATTATTTCTCATGCCAGCAGATCCAGGCGGTAACACACCGTGGACATGTTCAAGATCAACCATAAATTGTAAAGCATCGACTCCCGCCTTACTATTAATAATGAGCTGATCTCCATTTGTATCAAATTGCCATGCCCCATGTCCCCAGAAAAATGGGAGTTGATCCTGTTGGGGTGAATTCCGCTGAAACGGCATGGCAAACCCGTAGACATCTGTCTCACCATCCTGATCACGATCAAATGTGGTGGCTCTGGCAGCCTCAAGGAAGGCATCAAAGGTCCACAAGCGATCACCTTCGGTGGGCAACAAATGCTCAACACCCCGCTCTCGAAAAATCTGGAGGTTAGCCATTAAGTATTGATTGCCGCCAATAAAAGGTAAAAAATAATGTTTCCCCCCATACTCACCAAAGCCATAAAAGGGGCCAAAATCTTCTATGTCCTCTGGTGATAGATGTTCATCAAATGGTTCTAATAATCCAAATCGGGCATATTTTAAAGCTATACCTGATGTACTTATTAGAATATCAGGGGGAAGGCCAGAGGCGACTGCAATATCAATTTTTTGGAATCCATTCGTCCAATCAAGGATTTCAATATTAACGTTAATTTTTTTTTCTGGATGTAAGGCCTGGAACTCTTCTACTGCCTTGTTATACCAATCGACTCTTGTATATTGGGCTCGTCGAGGATCATCCAAAGGTACCCCATCAAGTTCGTGACCCGTCACACCGACCCAATGATCCTGTGTCCATAAAGTGATCGTTACGGCATCCGAGGATGAATTTTCATCAGATCCACAGCCTGAAACTAAGAGGATTAAAAGATACCAAATTAAATCAATTTTTCTCATTATCACTCACAAAGCGATTATCTAAAACAGGCTCATTTGTTGGCCAAAATTGGGAAATTTGGTATCTAATCCCATTAATTTTTTCATTTGATTGCAATTGGTTGGCGCGTGTCCCGAATAATGATTACTGAAATATCCAAACACCGTATTCACTTTTGGAATAAGGTCTTTTTTCAGCACGCCCGCCCATTTGATCACCTTCTGGGTACGATCAATCACGGCTTCTTTTACGTGCGAGGTCCTGGTATCAGATGAATCACCCTTCCAACGAATATAGGTGAAATTTGCTGTTATCTCAGGCACCATAGGCATTTCCCAGGGATGATCCTGTATGGTCCAGGCGACATTTTTATTTCTAAGCAAATCAAATACAGATGGTTTTATCCAGGATTGATGCCGAAATTCGATCGCAAAACGAAAATCTTCCACAGGAAGTAAATCTAAAAAGTGTTTAAATCGTGTAAATGTTGTTTCATTACATCGATATCCGGGCGACAATTGGACCAGGTAGCAGGCAATTTTTTCACCTAATAAGGCCATATTACTCAGGAATGGGGTCAATATATCCTCAACGTCGACCAAGCCGCGATCGTGTGTAATTATTTTGGGTAATTTGGCTGAAAATCGAAACTCTGACGGAGTGTTTTGATGCCAGGTGGTCACAACCACTGGTTTGGGAATATAATAGAATGTACTGTCGATCTCCAAACTGTTAAATACTTGAGAATAATAAGTCAGATAGTCTTTTTGATTTGATTCTTGCGGATAAAAGACCCCCAGCCAGTCCTTATACGACCACCCCATCGTGCCCATGTAAATGACGACCTGATGATTTGACATCTATACTCCAAATGCACCGCAAATTATTAAATCCAAAATAACGTTTCATGAATCCACGAATATGCCGATTGCATTCTGCTATACTATCCCCAGTGCAAATGGCTTTATATATTCAATTTTACGGGATGGAGAAGCGTTTGGGAAAAATCAAAGACCAATCTGGTCATAATCAAAAATTTCGAGGTTTTGTGTGACAGACTCAGTAAAACGGGCAGCATTAAGACCATCAACAAGACGATGATCGTATGAAAGACTCATCATCATTATCGACCGGATAGCCATAGTTTCATCTTCCATGACTTCCAATCTTTTTTTAACCGCCCCGGTGGCTAAGATACCGACTTCTGGTTGGTTAATAATCGGTGTACCGAATAACGTACCCCACATTCCAGGATTGGTTAGTGTAAATGTGCCACCCTGTATTTCATCCACTGAGAGTCGACGGGCATGGGCCCGTGTGGCAAGGTCGAAGGCTGACCGCGCAAGCCCAAGAAAATTCATTGCTTCTGCATGTTGAATTACTGGGACGACCACGCCTTTATCCAGGCCGACTGCCATACCGAAGTTCACGTGTTTCCACATGACGATGTTGTCGCCGTCTAATGAAGCATTTATGATCGGGTTTTTTCGAAGGGCGTCGACGATAGCCGATATGAAGAAGGGCGTCAAAGTGAGTTTAAACCCTTCCTTTTTCAAAAAAGCCTCTTTAACCTTTTCACGATACCGGACCAGATCAGTCATATCAACTTCGGATACTGAGGTTACATGGGGGGAAATGCGCTTACTCCGTACCATGTGTTCAGCAATAGACATCCTGACATTGTTCATGGTTGTGATATCTGCAACATTCAGATCATATGGTCTGTTCATTTCTTGATCAGAACGGAGAGGTTTTTCTGTAGATGATGATTCCTTAGTCTGGACCTTGAGGTAACCCAGGAGATCGTTCTTTGTTACCCGCCCATTTATACCAGTGCCATGAATGGTATCGAGTTCATGATGAGAAACGTGTTCTTGCCTTGCAATTCGTCGAACCAGGGGAGAGTAAAATCGGTCCCGTGAGGGAGGAATGATTGTAGAAATGGCAATATCTTCTTGATTGACGTGGATATTAATGACAGGAGAACGCTCTTGGTCTGGTTTCTGTTCGTCGATATTATCAGTTTCAACAAGGACCTCTTCACCATCCGTTGTGATGATACCCAAAGTCTCCCCTACGGACACGGTTGTTCCTTCGGCAATTAAAATCTCTGTTAGTATCCCACTCTCAATTGCAGGCACGTCCGTATCAATTTTATCCGTCGATATTTCCAATACGGATTCATCACGCGCGACGGGGGCGCCCACCTCTTTCAGCCAACGGGCGACGGTCCCTTCCATCACACTCTCCCCCAATTTCGGCATCACGATCTCAATGCGCATTTTACAACCACTCCGTACTGATTATGAGAGATCAATAGGCTGCCAGATCACGCAGCGCAATTACAATTTTTTCGGTATTTGGTAAGAAATAGGATTCCAAGGGCGAACTGAACGGAATAGGGGTATCAATTGCAGCCACACGCCTGATAGGGGCATCAAGAAATTCAAAAGCCTCATCAGCAATGATGGCCGCCATCTCACCTCCGATGCCGCCGGTCAATGTATCCTCATGGACAATAAGTAATCGGCTGGTTTTTTTAACCGATTCGAGAATCATGTTTTTATCAAATGGTAATAGAGACCGCAGATCTAAGACTTCAACCTCTATACCATCTTCAGAAAGCAACTCGGCAGCCTCCAGTGACTTATGCACCATCTTGCCGTATGAAATAATTGTGATATCCACGCCTGGACGGCGAATGAATGCCTCACCAATGGGTACGATGAAATCATCCGATGGCAATTCTTGACTTATGGCTTTATCACGATAAAGGTCCTTATGTTCAAAATAAAGAACTGGATTATTATCCCTTATAGCAGCTTTTAAAAGTCCTTTGGCATCATAAGGTGTCGAGGGGGCTACAATTTTTAGGCCCGGTACTCTGAAAAACCACGCTTCTGGGTTCTGAGCATGAAAGGGACCGGCATTGGGGAGTAAACCGGATGGACAGCGAACAACCATGGGTACCTTCGCTCCCCAGCGATAATACGTTTTGGCGGCATTGTTGACCAACTGATTAAATCCCGTGGTGATAAAGTCAGCAAATTGCATTTCTGCCACCGGACGCATCCCCATCAGGGCCGCACCCATTGCAGCTCCAATAATGGCGGATTCGGCAAGCGGAGTGTCCATAACACGATCTTCTCCGAATTCATCCAAAAGACCCTGTGTTACTTTGAACGCACCACCATACGCACCTATATCTTCACCAAGGCAAAAGACGTTTTCATCTCGAACCATCTCTTCACGAAGGCCGGAGGTAATGGCTTCTAAATACGTAGATTTAATCATGGTAGTCGTCACGGATCCTTATGAAATTTAATCGGCATAGACATCAAGAAGGGCATCCTCTGGAGCAGGAAAGGGGCTCTTTTCTGCGAATGAAACGGCATCATCCACCGCCTCGACCATTTCTGCCTTGATCGTTGATATTTCTTCAGAAGTAAAATGTAGATCCGCAATCATAATATCTTCAGCTTTTAAAACCGGATCATTTTTTTGTCCATCCTTGAGGACCTCATCAGGCACATAGGATGCATTATCATGTTGGGCATGGCCTTGGAGACGGGTACATTTGGCTTCAATGAGTGTTGGTCCATCCCCATTTCTCGCACGATTAATCGCCTCAGTAGTCGATTGATAGACTGATCGGACATCGGTGCCATCGATTAATACACCCGGAATACCATAACCATGGGCTCGATCAACCAAATTTTCACAAGCATATTCTAATTCAGTAGGTGTAGAATATGCAAACTTGTTGTTCTCTATAATCAAAACCATCGGAAGTTTTCTTACGGCAGCAAAATTTAATCCTTCATGAAAATCACCGATGCTTGTCCCTCCCTCACCGATATAGGTCAGAGCAACCAAATTTTCACGGCGTAACTTGCTTGCCAAGGCAATGCCCACTGCGACAGGTATATTGGCACCGAGATGGCTTGTCATACCGACAATCTTCTTTTCCCAATCGCCACAATGCATATTCCCATCCCGACCTCGCGTTGGCCCATTTGCTCGACCCATATACTGACACATCATATCACGGGGGGTGTGGCCACGAAGAAAATGGGCACCAATGACCCGGTGCATAGGCACAAGGACATCTTGCGCGGCAAGGGCATACCCACTTCCAGCTGCGATCGCTTCATGACCTGCACCGGCATATGCAGCCCCTTCGAGTCTACCCTGACGGAAGAGGCGATATATCCGCTCTTCAAATTCACGTTGGAGAAACATGGTTGAAAAGAGGGTACGATAGTCAGCCCGATTTAGGCCAAATTCATCAAGGTCATTGTCACGAATATCAGCCTCTGTTGCTGGTGGAGCAGCCTCGATACTCATATCGCCTCCTGGGAAAAGTCCCAAAGGGTCTATCCGTACAAATTTGAATAGATTCTGGTTATAGTATTCGTTTCATCAGATGCGGCAGAGTGATTTCCTCAAATTCGATTTCAAACACACGTGCCATGTGTTTAATTAATAATTTTGAGACCTCACCCATATCTATTTCTTTATTCATCATATTTGATAAAGAGGTTACCGATTTGTCAAATATGCCGCACGGAATTATATGATGATACATCCGTAAATCTGGATTTACATTTAGTGAAAATCCGTGCATGGTCACCCACCAACTTACTTTTACGCCCAGGGCTGCAATCTTTTCATCTTGCACCCAAACGCCAGTTAATCCATCGATTCGTTTGGCCTCGAGACCAAAGTCGGCTACAACGCAAATGAGTACCTCTTCAAGATCCCTTAAATATCGATAGACATCCTGATACCACTCGGTCAGATCAAAAATCGGATAACCGACCAGTTGACCTGGTCCGTGATATGTGATATCTCCGCCACGGTCTATCTCATGGACTTGAATAGCCCGTTGTTTCAATTCATTTTCATCTACGAGTAAATGTCGACGTGCCTGGTGCCGCCGCCCAATTGTAAAAGTTGGCGGATGTTCAAGAAGCATGAACACGTGATCTATAAGTCCGGCCCGGCGGGCTGTAAAGACGCTGCGTTGAAGGGCTAACGAATCCTCAAATGGCATACGTCCAGGCTGTAAAATCCAGCACCTATGCAAAACAGGCCATCTCTTCATTGTGGCTTAAAAAGAACGTGTGACTTTTCACGGAAAAAGTACCCCTAACTCGGGATGGTGTCAAGCTATTTCTCTTTTCCAACAAGCAGGATATAACAGCCATTCAAGGCACCATTTATAACCCTAAAATTTACTAGGCAGTTGCAAATCTATACAAGCGTTTGCCGGATAGAAATACCGACGCGATTAAAGCCAACGCGGGTAAAAGTATCATATAAATCGGCATTTTCATAAGGAGCATATAACAGAACCAATAATCGTACGTATAAAATCGAATGAGATCTCGATTGCTTTTAATATCCATGCTGATGGCACCTGTTATTACCTCCGCGGTCTGTTGAGCTTGCAAAAACGTATCAACACCATCAACAAGGATCTTCCAGGAGTCTCCAATTCTTGCATAAAAATCCTGAGCGTGTAACAAAACTGGAGAATATTCAGGATCATAACTGAGTAATTGAATGTCCATTTCATTTCCAGCCATACCCATTTTATCTATTATAGTTTGAAAGCTGACCGAAATTCCAAGGATTTGAACACAAAATCCGAGGACGATGAATGTGATTAATGATTTTTTCATATATGCGCTTCGTTGATCGACAATTTTGGAAACTAACGCACTCAGGGGTAATATAAGAAAGGGTGTTAAAGACACAAAATACCGTTCTCCCCAGCTTATTTTTGTCATTATCCAGGATGAGCCGGTTACAATGATGAAGATAACAGGCAGCGCTAGACAAAAGATTGCTACTGGCCGTTGGCTTTTCCAAAATAACTTCATCGCCCAATAATACATGATCATTGGAGGTGAAAATAATAAAAGGCCTTTGCCAGTACTGAAAATATGTTGATATGTCCCAACGAGAATACCCTCTAAAGAATCTAGCCAAACCGAAGAAGCCTGACCGATTTGGGATGATATAGGTTCAGAATAATGACGAAAAGCGAACCATTGGTCAAATCGGATATAATTATACCATAATATAGCAAATATGAAAAAAACGATAGGTATGCCCCAGGCGAGAAGCGGCGTTATGGTCTGTAACCACGTCCGTGGTTTGGCCTGAAACAGGTAATAGAGGAATAGACAAGAGAGTAGCCCGACGTATATAGCCATCTCTAACTTGGTTAAAACGCCATACCCGACACTCAATCCTCCAACAAAAATCCATCCTATCTGTTTTGTTGAATTATATCTTATAAGCCCATATAAACCGATAAGAACGCAGAGGGTGGCCTGGGGTTCACTCCATGAAGTCTTGGCATAAGGCCATGCAATAGAACAGAAACCAAAAATCAAAGAGGTTACGATAGAGGTGCGAAGGCTATATCCCAGCATTTGACATATGCCATATAGTATCAGGCAGGTTGTTGCAGTACAGATTGGGTTTATCAATGCATAACAGAACTCAATAATAAAAGTGCGTGGTATCCCGGAAAACATTTGGGCAATCTGATTACCAAGTAAATAAGATGGCATCATGGTTATGGAACTGCCCAATGGAAAAGGAGAAAAACTTAACCCGCCACGGCCGGGCGTCATGTATGCCATATCAGCTATAGGCAAGGTAAAGGCCTGGCGTTCTATTATCGCCTCAGAAATTAACCCCTTGATCTCATTATCTGCAGAATAAAGATGTCCCCCCATGGTTAAATAATACATCGACGTACAAAAAATGAATAACCAGAACCCTGGGGTAATTTTTAATGTTAGATAGCGCATGACAACTTTATATAAGCTTTTGGATTAACGAAGGGTTTAATCAAGAAGATGAGGTTTAAAGGGCAAGATGGGTCGGAATACGAAGGGAAAATATATACATCTGATGAGCTGTTTTTGACATCCATATATTAAAATTTTGAGTAAATCTCCGATTTGTTCCTCTTAATGACATCGTTTTCAAGCCAGCATTTTAATCAGTTGATCTCTAATCATTATCCGATTTTACATTTAATTCCTGAACACGTATCCGATATAATATTTCATCCATTAGCCGTCGATTATCTCCAATTCGATCAGCGAGGAGTCCAAAAAGTAGCACAAGGAATCCAACGATGATAGCGACGCTCGCCACGACCAGGGATTGTATATGGCCCGGTAGACTAAACCCTTCACTGATAAAGAAGTAAGCCAATCTGAGAGATAATATAAAAGATAACGTAAAGAAGGGAACAGAGAGATAGAAGAATATTCTCAATGGTTCATAGGTAGAGTAGGTTCGAACAATCGTGGCCGCTTGTCGTTTAACAAAATTCCAGTTTCCCTTGTGTAACCGAGATGGCCTTGTGGGGAGCGTTTGGATTGGTATATGGGCGACAGACAATCGTCGTTTTCCGGCCTGGATCAGATTGTCTATGGTATAGGAAAAATCGCTGATTACAAATAATCTTAGTGCCGTCTCCCGGGTATAAGCACGGAAACCGCTCGGGGCATCGGGCACATTAGTTCCAGAAGCTTTACGAACCACCCAACTTCCGAATTTTTGAAGCCACCTTTTTTGGATAGAGAAATGGTCGACCGTATTCACTTGCCGATTTCCAATGACCAGATCTGCATGTTGGGATATGATTAAATCCACCAGATGTGGAATCTGGTCACCGGGATATTGTCCATCTGCATCTGTATTAACAATGATATCCGCCCCTAATCTAAGACTAGCATCTAATCCTGTTTGGAAAGCAGAAGCCAGGCCTCGATTCCGATGCAGCGAGATCACATGATCAGCGCCTGCATCGTAGGCAACCTCGACGGTTCTATCTATAGACCCGTCATCAATGACCAGAACCTCAACCTTCGAGATCTGGGGTATGTCTCGCGGAATTTGTTGAATTACTGCGGCAATATAATCTTCTTCATTATATGCCGGTATTTGAACAATTAGCTTCAACTTTACGTCCTGATTAATGAATTATTGTCCCTGTCGACGCATTAACTCCCCTACGGTGTTAATGCCCTGTGCTTTCAACTTGGGCAGAAAATCTTTGAGAAGATGCCCGGTTGCCAATACATCTCCCATAGCCCTATGCGCATTATGGTCTTTTACCCCTATCTCATGAGCCACATATGCTAATTTATATCTTCTTAATCCCGGTAATAAGCGGCGGGCCATCCAGAGGACGTCAACTACAGGTAAAGCCAGCAGAGGTAAACGCGCTCTGTTTAGTTCCATTTGGATAAACGATAAGTCGAACCGGGCATTATATGCCGCAAGGACGGAATCGCCAGCAAACGCACAGAAATCAGAGAGGATTCCACCAGCTGTAGGTGCTGTTCGAAGCATGTCATCATGGATTCCGTTTATCTGGGTTGCAACAGTGGGCATCGCTCGATCGGGGTTGATAAGGGATTGGAATTGACCAATCTCTTTTATCCTCATATTGTCGTATTTAACAGCTCCAATTTCACAAATACGATCACCCGAGTCGGGATGGAGACCGGTCGTTTCAACATCTACAACAACCCAGTCAATTTCATCCAAATCTGTTTCCAGAGCCATAAATAGACCTATAAATTTGGATTGAAAAAACCAGGAAGGGGACGAAGGATTTCAAGTGCAAACATTAACCTTTGTGTTAGATTGATCCACGGTCCGCTCTGTGTTAGATTGTCTTATGTCCTTTGATAGGCAGGCATTTCACTCAAACCGCTCGCAGATGGATGAAAGAGACGGGTCAAGTGCGCTTCGATCACACCTCGGTTTAGATCAGGGCGTTCCATACATGCAACCATCAAATTATGATCAACCTGTTCCGTCATTTGAGCGATCGCATTCATCCGGTCGACTGAATTTACAATGGCTTGACGGATTGGGATACGTTCTGGAAAGATGTCTATGCCCATATATCCCTGGTATCCATACATTTTCAACGCATACATTCCGGCGAATATCTGCTCCGGGGAGACAATCCCTACCTGTAAATCCTGGTCGTAATTGCCCAATGGCTGGCTATTCCAGTGGGTATGCGCAAGTCGCCCTTGACGGAGAATGCGACTCAGGGCATATGGAAAATCCTCAAACCCCATAAGAACATGACCCAATTCAGGATTTAGTCCGACAATGGCATGACCATCGTCCAATAATCGCTTATTTTCTGGAGCCGATAGACGTGAATCGACATCTTGCGCCATAAGGATACCATCAGTCGTATTCCTGTATATATTGTTCCCGCGAGGCTCATATGGCTTGGGTTCGATGGCAACGCGAACACCAGGGCAGGCGTCCAGGGCTTCCGCAAGACCCGACTCAAACAGGTTCCACATTTGGTAAAAATTCGTACCGAAATTCAGTTCATACCCATCGCCACCCGGCCAGACGACCATAAAATCTGTATTTAACGCTTTGTTCATTTCCAGGGTTTTTATTACCCGATCAATGGCAGCCCGACGAGCTTCTGGTACCGGGGATGATAATGAACCGAATTCAAATTGGGCATCCCAGAATAAATTGGGGATTACCGTAAGTAAGCGGACGCCCGTCTCTTTTTCGAGTTTCTGATATAAGTGCGCATTATCCTCGTTGATTTCGTTTGGATAATGGGCTTCAATCCCGCACAACCCATATTCGGCAAGTTCTCCAGCAATTTCCAGGCGTTCCTCGATTGTATATGGATTCATATAGGCTTCATGAAAACGTATTGAGCCGGGAGCAAAAAACCACACGCCAGCTGAGATCTTTAATTCCAGTTTAAAATTAGTTAAATGACTCACCAGCTCATCACCAGTCCGGACAGTCGCCTGATCTCGTAAATCCACGAACATAATTTCCTCCAATTTGCTTTGCTTTTTCACCTGGATGTTTTTTGCACCACGTCACATAGAAACAGACCATAAAACATCATTTGCTCACCGACGAAAATAGCTTTTCAGAAAAACACTGTCAACAGGTATTCGGGGTGTCGGTTTATTAAAAGAGGCCTTGACAGTCGGTTCTATTCCAGTGTAATTTTGTTATCGTCTCAAACAATATTAAAAAGAGAGATCAATGATTATTCGAAGGGGGATAAATTGAGCCGTATATTCATCGGATTTTGTGTCGCGGTATTATTCATCGGATGCAGTTCTACGGTCCCTAAACTGCCGACCTTACTAGATGAAGACACCAACCTGTCGATCCCCTCGGGCCCTGCAGACATTTCCGTTTTACCCTTTGAAAATAAAACTGGCAATCCCAAGTTAAATTGGCTTCGTACCGCCTTCAGTGCCACCATGTCGGTCCGGCTAAGGGTGAAACAAGGGCTCGTTTCGACTGATGGTTCATACGTGCGCCGCATGATGGAAGATCAAGGTTTAAAACCATCCACCACACTGGACAGAGAAACTGCGATAGGCTTAAGTGGCCTATTGTATACCGAGTCGATTATGACGGGATCGTTTTCCGGGGAGGAAAACGCGCTGACCCTCATGGCCTCAAGAATAAGTGGGGAATCGGGAGAGGTTATAAAAACATCATCGACCTTGATAAAGAAAAATAATCGCTCGCAAGCCGTAAATCATTTGATCGACCTCCTCTATGGCGTTGATACACCAAATATTAATACAAATGGTGATGGTGCTCTTACAGCGGATTCAAGAGCAAGGTTTCGAGATCGAACATTGAGATCTGGTCGGAGTAATATCGAAATGCCCGTACCACTCGAATTAATTACATCTGCCGATATGGAGAAGGCCGTCCGGGTATACAGACAAACGGTAGAAGCTAATCCTGATTTTTCAGATGCGCATTTTTCGCTGGGTTATGCTTATGATAAACAGGGGAAAATGGATCAAGCGCTGACCGCTTATAGACAGGCAGTTACGCTTGATCCATTTAATGCGGATTATCTTTATACATTGGGTTACGTTTATGAACGGCGGAATAATTACAGAGATGCCATTGAATCTTATGCCGCTGCCCTTGCATTAACACCCGATGATCCGGATATCGCTTTTGCATTGGGTTATGCGTATGAACAGATGGGTGAATACGCTGAAGCGATATATGCATATCAAAGGGCAATACAAGTAAATCCGGATGACCATGATGCCCATCACGGTTTGGCTAAAGTGTTTGAAACAAGTGGTCGATTACCGGATGCCCTTGATCAATATCAGAAACTCATGAACATTGAGCCAGAGAATAAAAGCATTATGGAAACCTATGGTGCCATTGCCAACAAAATCCAAAATTGGCCTAAAGTTATAACCGTGTATGAAAAATTGTTGTCTCTTGAACCAGAGGAAGTGAGCTTCAGTCGAGTTTTGGCAAATGCGTATCGTCGGGATGGACAATCTGGTAAGGCTATTAAATCTTATCGAAAAGTCATTCTGCTTTCCCCATCCTCAACTGGAGCCTATACCAGTTTAGGGAATATGTATGTTAAAGGAAAACAGTACAATAAAGCGGTTGAGCAATATCGTACAGCACTTAAAATATCCCCCACCTCTTCCACCCTTTATTATAACATGGGAAATGTTCTAATGGCTCAAAAAGACTATCGGGGCGCGATGGATGCGTATGTGGGTTACATAGAGAATGATCCCGATGGAAAATACGCTGAGAGCATCAGGACAAAAATAGAAGACCTCCGGTTTAGAATTATGACGCAAGAATAACATGTATGAATCATACATCAGGTAGAGGAGTGTATCCGTGCGAATTGTGGTGACAGGTGGTGCAGGTTTTTTGGGCTCACATCTTTGTGATCGGCTTTTAGCGGATGGCCATGAAGTTGTTGCGGTGGATAATTTCATCACCGGTCGTCGATCAAATATTGAACATAATATGAAGAAGGATCAGTTTGAATTTTTAGAGCATGATATTTCATCGCATATTCATATCGAAGGCACCGTTAATTTTATCATGCACCTGGCCAGTCCTGCAAGCCCTATTGACTTCGAACGATATCCTATCCAAATTTTAAAAGTGGGTGCCTTGGGCACTCACAATGCGCTTGGTCTAGCCAAAGCAAAGAACGCTGGATTTTTCCTCGCCTCTACCTCGGAGGTTTATGGAGATCCACTTGTCAATCCACAGCCAGAAACTTATTGGGGGAATGTAAATCCGATAGGCATACGAGGGGTGTATGACGAAGCAAAGCGTTTTGCTGAAGCGATGGTTATGGCCTATCACCGAATCCACCAAATAGATACACGTATTGTCCGTATATTTAATACCTATGGCCCCAGAATGCGAGCAAACGACGGTCGTTCGATGCCGTCATTCATATCTCAAGCGCTCCAGGGTAAACCGCTTACGGTCTTTGGAGAGGGTCAACAGACCAGGAGTTTCTGCTACTACGAAGATCTCATTTCTGGGTTTATCAAACTTGTGAATTCAAAAGAACATTATCCTGTAAATATAGGGAATTCAAATGAGATAAGTATTCTCGAACTGGCTCAGACAATAATCCGAGTTTGCGAAAGTTCCAGTGATATAATTTTTGAACCCTTGCCGCAAGATGATCCTCGTTTACGGCGACCAGATACCTCAAGAGCCAATCGTATTTTACGATGGGAAGCTAAAATTCAACTTGAAGAAGGATTAAAGAAAACCATAGAATATTTCAAATTACATGAAAATGTGGTTTAATATTTAATGTCTTGACGAGAACACAACAAATCCCATGGATGTTCAGTCAAACAGATTGTATTGGCAAGAAGAATCGCAAGAATTTGGATGGCCCATTGTCGAACAGATATGGGGTAATGGTAAACAACTTGATATTTAAATCCTAATTATTATCTGGGAACTTGTTTGATCGTATTTCCGTATAAAGAGCCATGAGGGGCGTATTAAAATAATGCGCCCCTCATGCCACATGAAACGAATTTATTGAAATGGTGAAAGGAAGAGCCTGATGCCTTCAACTGATGACAAGGTGCCCGTGTCTGATAATGGTCTTGATGAAGGACGTATTGAAAAGATACAAGAAGGACGAAAAAAGATCCTTCAAGAAGTTCGAAAAGTGATTATCGGTCAGGATGAAGTATTAGAGCAAGTTCTAATCGCTTTGTTTGCTGGTGGGCATTGCCTGATAACAGGTGTGCCTGGTCTTGCTAAGACCTTGCTTATCAGTACCCTTTCCCAGATTTTAGATATCGAATTCAGACGCATTCAATTTACACCAGATCTGATGCCTGCTGATATCACTGGTACAGAAATACTTGAAGAGGATAAAAGTACAGGTCAACGGTCCCTTACATTCATTAAAGGTCCCATTTTCACTAATATCCTTCTCGCTGATGAAATCAACCGAACCCCACCGAAAACACAGGCCGCTCTGCTTGAGGCTATGCAGGAACATCACGTGACAGCCGGGCGTACGACCTATCAATTGGATGAACCCTTTTTCGTGTTGGCGACGCAGAATCCAATTGAATTGGAAGGCACATATCCTCTTCCTGAGGCCCAGCTTGATAGATTCATGTTCAATATCAATATTGACTATCTGAAAGAAGATGATGAGGTTACCGTGGCTACATCAACGACTTCAGCCACGGTCGCCTCCGTTGAAAAAGTATTAACGGGCGATGATGTCCGTGAGTATCAAAATATAGTCCGCGAGGTCTTGATCTCTGAACAAGTGGCACGATATGCCGTTCGACTGACGACTATGAGTCGGCCAACCCATGCGGATGCTCCCGATTATATAAAGAATTGGGTTACATGGGGGGCGGGGTTACGGGCGTCTCAATATTTGATTCTCGGGAGTAAAGCGAGAGCACTTCTAAATGGCCGCGGTCATGTGTCATGTGAAGATATCAGGGCGCTTGCTTATCCTGTCTTACGGCACAGAATTTTAACAAATTTTTATGCCGATGCTGAGAAAATATCCTCTGAAGATATTATTGGAAGATTACTTGAGGCTGTTCCTGAACCTAAATCAGGCATGTAGATTCCTGATTTCCATATCCTAATTGATCCCGGACTCAAATTATGCCCGAACTGCCACGATTCCTCGACCCTCAAATCCTTTCTCGTATTTCTCCAATGGATCTTCGGGCGCAGGTTGTCGTAGAAGGTTTTATATCTGGTTTGCACAAAAGTCCCTATCGGGGGTTTAGTGTTGAATTTGCGGAATACAGACAATATACCCCAGGTGATGACATCCGACACATCGATTGGAAGGCTTATGCCCGGTCAGATCGATATTATATCAAACAATTTGAGGATGAAACGAACTTACAGTGCTTCATATTGTTAGATCGTAGTGCCTCTATGGGATATGGGTCGGGAGGATTGACAAAACTCGAATACGGATCTTATCTGGCTGCATCGCTTGCCTATTTTATCAATCATCAAAGGGATGGTGTGGGATTGATTACCTTCGATCAAAAGATCCAAAATTTTTTGCCCGCCCGATCAAAATCTTCCCATATATATGCCATACTCTCCGTTCTAGACCAGATTACGGCCGGTGAGGCTACGGACATGGGTAAACCATTACATGAACTTGCCGATTCCATACGCCGCCGAGGTTTGGTGATTTTAATATCAGACCTGATTGATGAAACCAGCCAGACCATGGATGCTTTGCAGCATTTTCGGTTCAAAGGCCATGATGTCATCGTATTTCATATCGTTGATCCCGATGAGATAAATTTTCCCTTTACCGATACGGCTAAATTTGAAGATCCGGAAACGGGAGAACAAATGATGGTTGTTCCCACTGTAATTAGAGATGAATATATTCAGGCCATGGAGCAATTTATGGAAGATAATCGTGCAGGTTGTGCAAAAAACCAGGTCGATTATCTAAGAATGGAAACAAGTCAACCGCTTGATTTCGCCCTGTTTTATTATCTGAGTAAACGGTCGCATAGTTATTGAATTGGGCCCAAATTTATAAATGCTATTTATCTATAACCTTCAAATATAAGAATCAGCACCAATATCCTCATGGGTTTAACCTTTTTAACACCATTATTTTTATACGGCGCGTTGGGTGCTTTGGTCCCCTTACTTTTACATTTAATTAAAAGGCAACGCTCTCGGGTTCAAATTTTTAGCACATTACGCTTTTTGAAAATCTCACAGAAGGCGATTGTCCGCCAGCAAAGATTACGACGTTGGTTGCTTTTGCTGTTACGAATGGTTGCCTGTGCCATTCTTGCCATGATTTTTGCAAGGCCATTCTTAAAAGATGTACAAAATTCTGCGTTTGCAGGACCCACACCAAAAGCCATGGCCATACTGATAGACAATTCATACAGTATGGGGTTCGGAAATCGTATGGATCTTGCAAAACGACGGGCCATTGAATTACTCGGAGAGCTCCATCCGGGGGATCAGGTTGTCCTCATGTCATTTTCATCTCAATCTCAAATGATAAGAGAGATCGGTACCGATCATGAGAACTTGGCTGGCCTGATAGAAACTGGAATTGTACCCTCTTACCAGGGTACGAACTACCTCGAAGCCTTACGATCTGCAGATGATCAATTGAATCGTTCGAGATTTGAAGACCGGACGATCTATATCGTATCTGATTTTCAACAAGCGGGATGGGATAGACAAGCCACCCGCTGGCAGTTAAGTTCAGGCATTGGATTAAAAGTTATTGATGTCTGGGATGAAAGAGATGCCAATATAGCCATTACAGCGACTGCTCTGCCCAGGCCGATATCAGAATCAGACCGAACGCAAGACATTGTGGTTCGTGTAAAAAACTACGGAATGACCCCCTTCCAAGGAGAAATGACGCTGGATATTAATGGGGGCCGGGCTGCTGCCAAACAGGTAAGTATCCCTTCTCAGTCCGGTCAGGTCGTCACTTTTCGGGAGACGTTCAGAGCCGACGCTAATACAGGTTTGATCACGATGGGTTCGGATGATTTGCCCATCGACAATCAGTTCTATTTCACGGTGAATTTGCCATCTCCTCTAAGGGTCCTCATTGTAGAAGAACGATCCACACGACAAAGTCAATCGAGCGCTGCATATTATCTATCTCAAGCCCTAAGTTTACGCCAGGACCCACCATTACAAGTAGATGTTCGTCCGGTGTGGGACCTTTCATCTATTGGTTTAGGAAAATATCAAACGGTGATTATGTCTGATATTGGTACCCTTCCACGGGCGGCAAAAACGCGATTGACCGAGTACGTAAGGTCGGGTGGGGGGGTATTGATCGGCCAAAATAGATCCGTTTCCTCAAATATTTTCAATACCTCATTTGGCGAATTATTGCCCGGGCGTGTTGAATCAATTCAACCTGATAAGATTAGAAGAGATCAGTTTAGTGTCTTTGCAGATATAAATTATCAACACCCTATATTCCAACCATTTTCAGGTCCACATCACGGTGATTTCGGTGCCGCGAGATTTTTTAAATTTGCTAAAGTAAAAGCCGATTCAACAGCCGCGATCCTGGGAAAATTTGATGATGGAAATATTGCTTTATTAGAAAAAACCTTAGGCCGGGGCCGCTCGCTCATGCTGACCTCAACATTGGATTTGACCTGGAACGACTTTTCTATTCGTGGCGTGTTTGTACCTTTTCTGTACCAGAGCGTGGATTACCTTGCGGCGCAAGTGTCTTATGATGACAGAAGATCACAGTATTATCACCTAATTGGAGAAACGGTCAGGCTTCCAGATGATGTCAAAACGGTGACTTCGCCTTCAAAAGCTCCTTTTACATTGGAGCGATCAGAGACGGAGATGGCCTTGTTCACCGAAACGATCGAGCCTGGCTTGTATTCACACGATTCTACAGTGAGAACAGGGCACTTTGCTATTAATCTTGATACACGCGAATCTGATTTCACTCGCCTGGAAATAGAAGAATTTGTGGCGGCGGTCATTAATCCCGTTACAGAAAGCCAGGAAGCTCAGGAGATGAAATCTCAGGCGAATCAATTGCAGAGTGCTGAGGTCGAGCGTAGACAACGGTTATGGTGGTATTTATCCATGTTTTTACTGACTGTTGTCCTTGGGGAAACCTTTCTTGCCAGCCGAACTCACCGGTGATGATTAATGGTTATTCAGTGTAAGGAATAAGCGCTGAAAATGAAGCTGATATTAGGGCCAAATTATGATATAGATATATACGTGTCGACTGTGGGTTGGGATTAATAAGGAGACGGGTCATGGATACGCAGGCCACCGCACTTCGCACCTTTCTCGATCAGGTGCTCCGTCAATGGCGTATGACGATCTTATTACAGGGATTGTCTATTATCGTCGCAGTTGGAGTAATTTTTATCGGTCTCAGCCTGACCGCAGATTACTTGGTCAATCTAAGCCAATTGACCAGGACTTTTCTGTTTATTGCCTGTTTGGGTATTGTTGGCTATGTCGTATACCGCTATCTTATTCAACCTTTACGACAGGTACCCTCTGAATTACAAATTGCGCGTTATATTGAAGAACGACATCCTGATTTGAATGATGCATTTGTCAGCGCAATAGAATTTGAAAATCAACCACTTGAAGGTACACGCAAGGCGTTTTTTGATAAACTTCTCACCCATGTATCAAATCAATCTGCCCAAATCGATTTTCGAAGTGTGGTCGACCGGAAAAGACTATACCGGTCTCAAGGACTAGCCGCTGTCGCTCTGATTCTACTTTCCGTATTTGCCATGCAAGATATCGATCTGTTCGGTCGATCAGCCATGCGTCTCGCCACACCCTGGGACAGCGCTGGTCCCCTGATGCCCACCGACGTTTCTGTTGAACCTGGAGATGTCCGAATTCCCCGTGGTGGAAACCAAACGGTGACCGTTCGTTTAGGCGGAAAATTATTACCGGAAGCCCATCTTTTTTCCCGCTCTGGAAATCAGGCAGAATGGTACTCAGTTGACATGCTCGAAACAGAAACAACCGGTGCTTTTATATATGAATTATCTGGGATCGTTGAGCAAACTGAATATTACGTGAATACATCTTCGGCAGACTCCCCCACCTTTAACATTACCGTTTACGATCCCCCTTATGTTGACCGGATAGACGTTAAATATAATTATCCTCGTTATACAGGATTAGCCGTCAAAACCGAGGAGGACCGAGGTGATATTACCGCACCCGTCGGTACAAATGTCACTTTAAATATAACCGCCAGTAAAATGGTAAAATCGGGCAAAATATCGTTTAGCAATGATAAGACGTTGGAACTAGAGGTCGATGAGGTGGAACTGACGGGTTCATTTACCGTCCGTGAAGACTTATCGTATACAGTTAATTTGATAGACACAGATAACATGCCGAACAATAATCCTGTGGAGTATTTTGTCCGGGCATTAGCAGATCGGGAACCTCGCGTGACCATCATTGAACCAGGACGAGATACCAAAGTTTCCCCCCTGGATGAAATATTAATCCGGGCAGAAGCCGAGGATGATTTCGGTCTCTCTAAATTTTCGCTTTCATATTCTGTAAATGGCGGCGAGGAGAAGGAGATCGATTTAAAAGAAGGGTCATCCCGTGGTACCGTTTGGGATGGGGAGTATATGGTCTACCTCGAAGAGTTAGGTCTCCAGCCAGGGGATTTTATTTCTTACTATGCGACAGCAAGCGATCGGCGTGGTGAGAAGGGGACGGTCTCAACAGACTTGTATTTTCTAGAAATCAAACCGTTTGAGGAAACGTATCGCCAGGGAAGTGGTGGCGGTGGTGGTGGTGGCGGTGTTGCAGGATTTGAACCAGGACGTCTTACCCAACAGCAAAAGGAAATCATCGCAGCGACATGGCGGGTTAAACGAAACGAAGTCCGTGCAACAGATACCAAGACCAAAGAAGATCTTGACGCAATAGCACAAGCTCAGGATGCGATCCATACTAAGGCAGAAGAAACCCTCACCTTTATACGGTTCCAAGGGGGCATGGATGAGGATGTAATGAAAATGGCGGATATACTTGAAGAGGCCTTGGACCCTATGGTGCAAGCATCCGAACAGCTTCGTGATGCTTCAGCTGATAATGCCCTGCCTCTTGAGAGGGAAGCCCTGACTGCACTTATGCGTGTTGATGCCTTGGTAAGAGAATACATGGTTGTCAATCAGGAAAGCCAGATGGCAAGCGGTGCCCAATTGGATCAGTCAGATACATCCGAGCTTGAATTGAAAAAGGATGATAATAAATACGAAACACCCGATCAAGCGTCCCAAGCTCAGCAACAAAATCAAACCATAGAAGAATCTTTAAATCGTGTAAAAGAATTAGCCCGCAGACAGGAACAATTGAATAATCAGATGCGCCAGATGGCCAACAATGAACGTCAATCTGAGTCGGAACGGCTTCGTGAGTTAGATCGACTAACGCGCGAACAACGTCAACTAAGACAACAAGCAGAAGAGATGTCGCGCCGACTTTCTCAAATGTCGAATAATCCTCAACAACAGCAACAGCGATCCCAGGACATGAATGAATCTCTGGATCAAGCCATGAATGGCCTACGTCAGAGTTCTGAGGAGATGGGACAATCTGCGCAGGAATTACAGCGAAACAATCCCCAACAGGCTTCCGGACAGGGATCTCAAGCCTCACAAAGGCTCGAAGATGCCACCCAACAACTACAAAGAGCCCAAGGTCAATCGCTCGAACGTCTGGTCAGAAATGCCGTTCAAAAAGCGGACCAGTTGGCCAACCGGCAAGAGCAGCTTTCTCAAGCGGTAAACGAGCTGAAGAAAGAGGAAGAGCGTAGTTTTTCGGGGGTCAAGGCCCGAGTTGAAGCCCTGAATGATGGGCGGGGAAGCTTGAGCGAGGCGGACAAAGACCGAAGAGTTGACGAGTTTGTCCGCAAGCAACTTAGGGATGTATCTGAGGCTAAAGAAAAGACCCGCCAGGAGCTAGAAAGGTTGACCGAGGATCTTGAATATCTTACGCGAAGAGCAAACCGGGAGCAACCTCAGACGGCTGAAGCTACCGATCAAGCCCGACGGTCTATCGAAGAAGAAGGTTTGGAGAAAAAAATTGAACGATCTAAAGGATTGCTGAAGCCCAATTCATTGGATCAGGCCGCCCGAGCTGAGGAAAACCTCGAAAAGGAATTAAGGCAATTAGCTGAACGGGTACGGACCGCTCAGGAAAATTTGATTATGCCGGATCAAGATCAGCTTGCCCAAGCTCAAGACCAAGCTCGAAATGCTATGACGGATTGGCAAAATGTACAGCGACAGTTAGACCGCATGAATCGAGGTATTCCAGATCAAGAATCTTTAGACCGCGTTTCCCAGGATTATCAGCAACAACTGCAACGACTGCAGGATTTATCCAACCAGTCCCCACAGAATACACCTCAGGCCCAACAGCTTCGTGATCAACTGAATCGTGCAACCGCCCTTGGAAATGAACCGTGGAAGATAGATCGTGGAGAATGGAATGAGCTCAACCAGGGCATGGCTAAGGCGCTCTTGGATATCCATCGTAATTTACGTGACCAGCTTAACGATATGAATGAGCGCGAGCGGTTGCACATGGCTCGAGATGAAGAGGTGCCACCACAATTTCGAGATCTTGTAAACAAGTATTATGAGAACCTTTCTAAAGAGAACAAAGAGTAATTAGCCATAGGCCCGATTACATTTAATGTCAGGGGCGATCATAATCCATGTTAGCCCCTGAGTTTTTTATAATATATGAAAACTGCCTTCGTTTCCCATCCTGATTATCTGTTACACAACACAGGTATATTTCATCCCGAACGATCCGCTCGAATTAAAACAATCCTCAGCCGAATAACAGATGATAAAATGGACACGGGTTCTCCCTTACATCATCTCATTCAAATTAAACCAGATCCGGCTGATATTTCGTGGATTAAGTCGGTTCATGATTCATCCTATGTTGATGCGGTGCCAGTTTGGTGTAAACAAAATTTACACGATCTGCCTACAGGAGATACAACCATATGTCCAGCATCATATCATGTCGCTTTATTGGCTTCCGGCGGTGGTTTATCTGCCGTTGATGCAATCATGGATGGTCGGGTCGACAATGCGTTCTCTTGTGCCAGACCCCCCGGGCACCATGCCGAGAGCAGTAGAGGGATGGGATTCTGTATCTTCAACAATATCGCGATTGCAGCTCGGTACGCCCAACAGCGTTATCAGGCTGAGAGAATTGTTATTATTGATTGGGATGTTCACCATGGCAATGGTACCCAACAGATATTCGAAGAAGACCCTTCAGTATTTTATATCAGTATTCATCAATCTCCACACTATCCCTTTACCGGAATGGCCTCGGAACGTGGGGAGGGTGAGGGGGAAGGATATACCCTGAACATCCCGGTCTCTTCCGGAGCTGGAAACGAAATTTATATTGACGCGTTTAATTCTATAGTGGTCCCGGCAGTAGCGAAGTATAAGCCAGATTTTATATTTCTCTCTGCTGGTTTCGACGCGCATCGAGATGATCCCCTTTCTGAAACTGTCGTAACAGAATTGGCGTTTAATCGAATGATGGAACACATTATGGAGCTTGCTGATAATTTATGTGAATCTCGGTTGGTCTCCATTCTTGAGGGGGGCTATGACCTTGAAGCATTGGCCCATTGCGTATCCCAACACCTCATCATGTTGACAAGTGGGCATCGCCCTGGAGATTAGAATGAAAATCCACGCCCCCATATATTTCCTCGGGATGTTGGTATTACTTCTTGTCGAAATTCCTGCTTACGGCCTTACAGGCCAAATGGTATCCTATCAGAGCGGGGACGAAACTGTAGAAGCGTATATATCTGCTCCGGATGGTCCAGGTCCCTTCCCTACAATGGTGATCATTCATGACCAATGGGGTTTAAATGATTGGATAAAGGAAAACGTTGAATTATTTTCAGAAAATGGATATGTTGCCATTGCTATTGATCTGTATCGGGGTAAGACTGCAAACACCACAGAAGAAGCGCGTTCATTGATGCGAAATATTCCGAATTCACGGGCGATACGGGACATGCAAGCTGTCGTGGCATATTTAAATTCACGGCCCGATGTGCGATATGGGCATATCGGAACCATTGGCTGGGGTATGGGCGGTGGATATGCCCTTACTATGATATTGACGGTTCCTGGTCTCGATGCGTGTATCGTTAATTACGGCCGTCTGATTAATGATAAAGATAGCCTTGCGTTGATCAGCTGTCCGATCCTCGGTATATTCGGGGAAAATGACAGAGGGATACCCGCCATGAGTATAAAAGCATTTGAACGGTCATGCACAAAGGCTGGAAAATCAGTGGAAATCATTCTGTATCCGGGTATCGGTGCTGATTTTATGAACGAAAATGATGCAAGATCTTATAATCTCAATGCTTCAAAAGACGCTTGGAACCGTATTTTTTCTTTTTTGGATCAAACCATGAAATCTTGAAATAATGCTGGAATCCTGCATTGTTGATAGAACAGTCTTGCGTGATTATCGCAAAGCTCAACTCACCACAAAACTTGTTTACAATTTCGCACTTCTATGAGATATCGCCGTTTAGGTCGAACAAAATTAATGGTTTCTGAAGTCTCACTTGGGACTGCTGAGTTGGGTATGAATTATGGCATACGTACGGGTACTGATTCGAATAAACCGGATAGAGAAGATGCAGAATTCATCCTCAATAGTGCGTTGGACAAGGGTGTTAACTTCATTGATACTGCCGCGGCATATGGTGACAGCGAAAAGATCATTGGCAGAGCGATACACCACCGACGAGATGAGTTTTATATTGCAACGAAGTGTCTCCATCATCTGGAAGAAGGATATTCTGTAAAAGCATCACGTGCAAGCATCAGGGCATCCATAGATCAGAGTCTTTCCAACCTTCAGATGGAGACAATAGATTTAATTCAGGTTCATGGCCGCATTGATGTGGATATGGAAACACGTATGATACAAGAACATGAGGTAGCAGATGAACTCGAACGGGCCCGGACGGCTGGGAAAGTTCGATACCTCG
>Ga0115002_10002297_pt1 | contig 25120 bp, 25 predicted proteins | sample ArcticOcean_MG_C_8_FD_89576 | JGI IMG/M metagenome (GOLD analysis project Ga0115002, IMG submission 89576) | Marine microbial communities from western Arctic Ocean - ArcticOcean_MG_CB11_86 | ecosystem: Environmental > Aquatic > Marine > Oceanic | place: Arctic Ocean: Canada Basin | collected... | reverse complement strand
CGCGAAGCCGAAAGTATCCACTACACGGCGGCCTTGCGGCTGTGGGGCATTGGCGACGCCAGCGCGGCCGCGGAGGCTTTCGGGGATCTCGCAGTATCGACGCGCTCGGGCTACAGCGTATTAGCACGACTGCAACAGGCCGGAGCTGCAGCGGATAGCAATCCGGCGGTGGCGGTCGAGCTCTACGATCGGCTCGCCGCCGATACTGGCGTGCCAGCGGTATTTCGTAATTTGGCCAGTCTTAGAGCGGCGATGCTTCTAATAGATACTGCTGCGCCCAACGATTTGTACCCCCGGTTCGTGACCCTCGTTGCAGATAACAATCCATGGCGCTTCGTCGCTCGCGAGATGCGTGCGTTGGTCGATCTACAAGCGGGCAAAGTTGACGAAGCCAGAACAACCTACAAAAAGCTCGTCGACGATGACGGCGCTCCGCAGGGGATTCGAGCTCGCGCGGCCGAAATGCTTGCGGTGCTCGGCACGAACGGCTGAGTACGGATAAGGCGATCCTCTTCCAATGTTGTCGAACCCCCAATCTTCGTTTCGAATACTCGTCGTCTTTACAACGTTACTCCTGGGCGCGTGCGACCTTATCCCTGAATGGTTGATCTTCGAGCCGGAAGCGCCACTGCTCCCGGGAGAGCGGATCTCAGTTCTTTCGCTGCAAAGCGAGCTTATTCCTGACCCGCTGATCCAAGACGTTGAGATTCGACTCCCGCGACCGCGCGTTAACGCCGCTTGGCCCCAGGCTGGTGGGGTTCCAAGCCATGCGATGCAACATTTGGAAATGGCGGATGCTCCGCAAGTCGCGTGGCGACGATCAGTAGGAAGAGGCTCGGAGGAGTATCGCCGTTTGTTGACGGCGCCGGTTGCCACGGCCGAGCGTGTGTTCACGATCGATTCCCACGCCAATGTTGCTGCGGTTGAGAGTGCGACCGGGCGTCCGGTCTGGCGAGCTGCGTTAAGGCCGAAGGAGGAGGATTACGGAGCGATTGGCGGCGGTCTCGCCTACGATCAGGGTGTCCTCTACATCACCACAGGATTCGGCGAAGTGGTAGCGCTTATCGCTGAAAACGGGCGGCTGTTATGGCGCGTGAATCTCGGCGTCCCGTTCCGCGCCCCGCCAACGATAAGTGATGGCCGGGTGTTTGCGATCAACATGGAGAACAAGCTTTATGCGCTATCGAGCGACGACGGCCATCGTTTGTGGCAGCACGAGGGGCTACCAGAAAACTCAGGCTTGATGGGGGCGGCGAACGCGGCCGTCTCAGGCGGCATTGTCATTGCGCCCTATTCGTCCGGCGAAATTTATGCCCTGCGGACCGACAACGGTCGGGTGGTTTGGTCAGATCTCCTTACGCGAACCGGCGCGGCCGCCTCGCTGACCACGTTCAGTAACATTAGTGGCGGCCCGGTTATCGCAGGTGATCAGGTTTATGCCATCAGTAACGCGGGTCGCATGGCGGCGATCAATCTTCGCACCGGCGCTCGAACCTGGGATCAGGTTCTTGGCGGAACCCAGACACCGTGGGTGGCGGGCGAATTTATCTATCTGGTGACGAACGACGCGGAGCTGGTTTGTCTGTGGCGCCGCGACGGCCGAATTCGGTGGGTGTTGCCACTCCAGCGCTACAAGAACGACAATACCCGCGAGGAGCCCATCCAATGGAATGGGCCCGTGCTCGCGAGTGATCGGTTGGTGATTGTGTCGTCGCATGGGCATGCACTCGCTGTCTCCCCCTACACGGGCGAGGTTCTTGGCACAATTCGGCTCCCCGAGGGGGCCTTCATCGCGCCCATTATCGCGGACCGAAGTTTGTACATCTTGACCGACTCCGCAGAGCTCTTTGCCATCCGCTAGGCTACGCCGGGAGGAAAATGTGTCGCTAAACGTGGCGATTGTTGGTCGGCCCAATGTCGGCAAGTCGACGCTGTTCAACCGACTTGTTGGTCGTCGAGCGGCAATAGTCGATGAATCGCCTGGGGTTACCCGTGACCGACGCGAGGGTGACGCCAGGCTAGGCCCGTTGCAGTTTCGCGTGTGGGACACAGCCGGCTTCGAGAACGCTTCGGCGTCGACACTAGAAGGCCGCATGCGCGTCCAAACCCAGAAGGCCGTCGTAGACGCGGATATTGCTCTGTTGTTAATCGATGCTCGCGCTGGCGTATCGCCGCTCGACAAGCAGTTTGCCAACCTTCTGAGAAAGCAGGCAACGCCCTTGATCCTCGTTGCGAACAAGTGCGAAGGCCGCGGTGGTGAGAGCGGGTTGTTGGAGAGTTATTCGCTGGGTCTTGATGAACCCATAGCTATTTCGGCCGAACACGGCGAGGGGCTCGAGCTGCTTTACGAAGCCATTACGACAAAGTCCGCCCACCTTTTTGACGACGCGACCGAGGATCGGGCTGAGCCTGGGGCCGAAATTGACGACCCCATCATTAATCTCGCAATTGTCGGTCGTCCCAACGTTGGCAAGTCCACATTGGTGAATAAGCTGATTGGCGATGAGCGAATGCTTACTGGCCCTGAGCCAGGCATTACGCGCGATTCGATCGCAATTGAATGGGTGGTCGATGGACAACGGCTGCGCTTGGTTGACACCGCAGGCCTTCGGCGCAGGGCTCGCATTAGTGAGCATTTAGAAAAACTTTCCACAGCCGATTCGCTTCGTTCATTGGGTTTTGCCGAAGTCGTGCTGTTGGTCATTGATGCGGAACAGGGTTTTGAAAAACAGGATCTGACGATCGCACGTCGCATCACCCAAGAGGGTCGTGCGCTTGTCGTGGTGGTCAATAAATGGGACCTCGTTGAAAATGCCGAGGCGCGGCTAAAAGTGATCGCAGATCGATTACAGCGATCACTCCCCCAAATCAAAGGCATCAAGCTTATAACGCTGTCCGCGCTCTCGGGCGCAGGCGTCGAAAAACTGTTGCCGGCAACCAAGTTTGTCTACCAACTCTGGAATACCCGAATAGGTACTTCGCCGCTTAACCAGTGGATCGCCGAGGTAGAAAGCCGACACCCACCGCCATTGGTGCGCGGGCGGCGGATTCGCTTGAAATATGTTACCCAGGCCAAGGCCCGGCCGCCAACATTCGTCGTGTTCGTTAGCCGCCCCGAGTCTTTGCCTGATAGCTACATCCGTTATCTCGAAAACGATTTAAGGAAGCGTTTCAAGATACCTGCGGTGCCAATCAGGATCTTTCTTCGCAAGGGTAAGAACCCCTACGCCAAATGACGCGTAGTCCCAAATGACGCTTAGTCTATGAGCTATATCGTCACGACCTCACCGTTCCCGGAATAGCTGGCGGTCGCCAATTCCACGAAACGCTCGGCAACGCTGGCAGGTTCGGGATGGCTTTCCGGTTCCTCACCGGGAAACGCCTGTGCACGCATTCGTGTCCTTACGACTCCGGGGTCCAACAGGTTGACCCTGATATTCGTTTTCGCAATCTCGGCTGCGTAGACCCTGACAAGCATTTCCAGCGCTGCCTTGCTTACGGCGTACGCTCCCCAATAAGCAATCGGTGAGCGTGCGATGCCGGAGGTGACGAAAATCGCCCGTCCCGCGTCCGACGCACGGAGCAGCGGATCGAACGACCGGATCAAACGCCAATTCGCGGTAAGGTTGATATCGATGACCGGTTGCCACTCGTCCGGTGAGAATTGTGCGATCGGCCCCAAACGCCCGAGCTCACCGGCATTGCCGACCAGGATATCGAGGCGGCCATAACGTTCGGCAATCGCGCCGCCCAGCCTGTCGATGCCTGCGCCATCTGCGAGATCCAGCGGCACCAATGTGGCGTTTTGACCGTGCGCGCGGATTCTATCGTCGACTTCCTCGAGACCGCCAACGGTGCGTGCGACAAGGACTAAGTCGGCGCCCTCCGCGGCGAAACGCTCCGCAACGGCAGCGCCAATCCCCCTCGATGCTCCGGTGACTACTGCAATTCGGCCGTCAAGGAGTCGGCTCATATGTTGACCCTAGGGTTTGCGATTAGGTGGATTCAGCGAGCAACGACAGTTGCTGGGGTGCTTCACCATCTTCTCGGTCGGTCAAGGGAATCGGGTAATCCCCGGTGAAGCAGGCATCGCAATACTGGGGCAGGGCATCGTTGCGACCTGCCGTGTGACCCATCGCCCGATAGAGCCCGTCGATAGAGATAAAGGCCAGACTGTCGACGCCGATCATTTTGCGCATGGCGTCGACATCGTTACATGCTGCCAAAAGTTCGCTTTGCTCTGGTGTATCGACGCCGTAAAAGCAGGAGTGAGCCGTTGGCGGGCTGGCAATCCGCATGTGGACCTCGGTTGCTCCGGCCTGTCGCACCATGTCGACGATCTTGGTCGACGTTGTGCCCCGAACGATGCTGTCGTCCACCAGAATGACTCGTTTGTTGGCAATTTTATACCGATTCGCGTTGTGCTTGAGCTTGACTCCGAGGTGGCGGATTGAGGCGCTGGGTTCAATAAACGTGCGGCCAACGTAGTGATTGCGGATGATGCCAAGTTCGAATGGGATACCGGTCTCCGATGCGTATCCCATGGCAGCCGGCGTTCCCGAATCAGGGACCGGGATGACAACGTCAGCGTCGACGCCGTTCTCGCGCGCGAGCTCTGCACCGATGCGCTTGCGCGCTTCGTAGACGTTGGCTCCTTCGATGGTGCTGTCGGGTCGCGCGAAGTAGATATATTCAAAAACGCAGAATCGCTCAGGCGATTTGGGGAAGGGGAACATGCTCCGCACGCCGCTGCCATCGATAACCACAAGTTCACCGGGACTGATGTCGCGGACGAACTCGGCACCGATAATATCGAGCGCGCAGGTCTCCGACGCCAGGATCATCGCCTCGCCAAGTTGGCCGAGAACCAATGGGCGCACACCCAGCGGGTCGCGTACGCCGATGAGGATATCTTTAGTCAACGCAACCAAAGAATAGGCCCCGACAGCTTGTCGCAAGGCATCGACTAGGCGATCGATCACGTCGGTGAGCGGACTCATTGCAATGAGGTGGATGAGAACTTCTGTGTCGGTCGTCGACTGAAATATGGAGCCGTTGCGGACCAGGCGCCGCCTCAAGCCAACCCCGTTCGTCAGGTTGCCGTTGTGGGCGACCGCAAGACCACCGAACGCGAATTCGGCAAACAACGGCTGCACATTGCGAAGAACCGTTTCTCCGGCCGTCGAATAACGGTTATGGCCGATCGCGACTGAACCATGAAGTCGATCGATGACGTCTTGTGCACTGAAGTTCTCGGCAACCTCGCCAAGGAAGCGCTCTGAATGGAACTGTCCACTGTCGTACGAGACGATACCCGCCGCTTCCTGGCCCCGATGTTGGAGTGCGTGGAGGCCAAGAACAGTATGCGCGGCGGCGTCTTCATGACCAAAGACACCGTACACGCCACACTCATCGTGAAAGCGATCATCGCCGACGGGAGAGTTTGGCTGCGGTCCGACAGGCAGAATGGAAGGCAATTTCATTATTTATCTTTGGTTCCTAGTAGTTGATTCAATGCACCGCGTTCGCGAGTCCCGTACCCTTTGTTAATGTCAACACCGGCCTCTTTCGCAGCGTCGTTGAGCCGCTGCACGGCGCGGCCGGCTTGGGCTGCGTCTTGGATCGATTGTCCGAGTTCGTTGGCCTTGGCCGAGCCGGCATTGCGGGTTTCGGACGGGACAACCTTCATCAGCCAGCCGGCGCCATAGTCGACGATGGGGAGCAGGCGGGCGGTCCGCAACCACTCAGGTTGTTCTTCGGTTTCCACGAGCCAGTTGAGACCAAGATAGGCCGCGCAAACGAGCACCGCGCCGATTCCAACACCAAGTACGAACCCTAGCGCACGGTCGATAAAGCCGACCCGCGTCCCGCGCACCGCGTCAGCGATCATATCGGCAATGATCGAGAAGAGGACCAGCGATACGACAAATATGCCAACGCCGGTAATCGCATCGGCGGCCCAGATTATCGGAATAATTTCGCGTAAGAAGGGCCGAACTTCGGGAAACAGGAATATCGAAACCAGTACCGCACCGACCCACGCGACGATGACAAGCACCACCCTCACGAAGCCCCACATGAACGCAAGCAAACCAGCAAGCGCGATAATGCCAACAATGACGATGTCGGCGATTGAAAATGGGAGGGAGTCGAGCACGGGTTAGGATACCGATGTAATGCGCGAATTGCCCCGATCGGCAAGTAAAGCCAGAAGGTCTTCTAGGCGGGCAATCTCGGTCAAGGAGGTTTCGGGGCTGGCGGCGGCGTTGCCTTTGGGGGCTATCACCCGATGGAACCCGAGCTTGCTCGCCTCCTTGATGCGAATATCGGATTGACCCACAGGCCGAATTTCTCCGGACAAGCCAATTTCGCCAAACACCGCGGTCCGCATCGGGACCGATACGTTGGTGATTGATGAGATCAGCGCGGCTGCGACGGCCAAATCAGCCGCCGGTTCGCGAATCTTCAGACCTCCCGCGATATTGAGAAATACGTCCTGGCCAGCCAGGCTCAAACCACATCGGGTTTCGAGTACAGCGAGCACCATGGCGAGTCGTCCTGCGTCCCACCCAATGACCGCCCGCCGCGCCGTTCCCAACGCCGTGGGTGCCGTTAATGCCTGTATCTCGACCAGCAGCAGACGCGTTCCTTCGATTCCAGCAAACACTGAAGTACCACTGATGCTTGCGTCGCGGTCCCCAAGAAACAGGGCTGACGGATTGGGGACTTCGCGCAGACCATGATCGGTCATGTCAAAGACGCCGATTTCGTCGGTCGGGCCGAAGCGGTTTTTTACAGTTCTTAAAATCCTGAATTGATGGCCGCGTTCTCCTTCAAAGTACAAAACCGTGTCGACCATATGCTCGAGGACGCGTGGTCCGGCGATTTGGCCGTCCTTGGTCACGTGACCGACGAGAATCACGGTCAGCCCCCGGTTTTTTGCAATTCGGATCAATTCCTGGGCGGAGCTGCGGACCTGTGCAACGGTGCCAGGTGCCGAGTCCAGCGAATCGACGAACATCGTCTGGATCGAATCGATCACGACGACCTGCGGCGAATCGACGATGTCCAAAGTAGCCACAATATCGCGAACGCTCGTCGCCGCAGCCAGATAGAGTGGAGCGTCCAATAGGCCGAGGCGGTTGGCGCGTAAGCGAACCTGGGCAATTGCTTCTTCCCCGGTAACGTAGGCACAAGTGACACCATTGCTGGCTAGAGCGGCCGTTGCTTGTAGCAACAGGGTGGACTTGCCGATACCAGGATCGCCGCCAATCAGTAGGGCAGAACCTGGCACTAAGCCACCGCCGCAAACGCGATCGAACTCGCTGATTCCGGTCGGTACGTGCGCTGCTTCGTCTGTCGTACCCGCGAGGCTGACGAGTTTGATTCTATGGCCGCTACCGCGACCGAGGCCCTTGGGCGGGCCGGCCGACGTAGTCTCTTCGACCAGGGAATTCCACGCGCCGCAGGACTCGCACCGTCCCATCCAACGGTTACTCGCGGCACCACATTCCTGACAGGCGTAGTTGGAAGCTGCGCGGGCCATCAGCGTTGCGGGGTTGTTCCGGTCGGCCGCGTCACGGCGTTCGGATTTCCATCTGTATTGGTCCTTCCGCACGGCCATGGATGAATTGATCTACCAGCGCATTACCGCTGTCGTCGATCTCGGATACAGCGCCGGCCCATATGATCTGGCCTTTGTACAACATGGCCATACGATCGGCGATCCGACGTGCGCTGGCCATATCGTGGGTAATTGATATTGCGGTCGCGCCAATTTCCTTGACGCATTTGGAGATGAGTTGATCGATTACGTCGCCCATAATCGGATCGAGGCCCGTCGTCGGTTCATCGAAGAGCATTATTTCAGGATCGGTAGCGATTGCGCGGGCGAGCCCGACCCGCTTCTTCATCCCCCCCGACAGCTCGGCCGGATTGAGGTCGGCCACGTCGTCTCCCAGACCGACTTGGCCGAGTTTTTCTAACGCGATTTTCTTAGCTTCGTCGCGCGAGCGCCCCTTGCCTTGAATCAAGCCGAAGGCGACGTTTTCCCAAACCGGTAGGCTGTCAAACAGGGCCGCGCTCTGGAATAACATGCCGAATTTGGCGAGAGCGCGTGTGCGAGAACGGCCGTGAGTGCCGACGATTTCTTCCCCGTCAATGCGAATACTACCTCGCTGTGGGAGCAGCAGGCCGAGCAAACATTTCAACGTGACCGATTTACCGGTTCCCGAGCCACCAATTATGACGACTGATTCTCTCGGATGGATATCCAAGTTAAAGCCCTGGAGCACTCGGTTGGCCCCAAAAGAAATGTGAACATCCTGGAAACTAACTTTTGGCGTCTCGCTCATGATCTGAGTCGCACTAGCGTGCGAAGAATAACTCAGTGATGAGATAGTTGGAGGCGAGGATAAGGATCGATGCTGTCACCACCGCATTTGTTGTCGCTGATCCTACACCCTGGGCACCAACCTTGCTGTTGTAACCGCTGTAGCAACCCATGAGAGCGATGATGAAGCCAAATGCAGCCGCCTTGACCAGGCCAGATGTCACGTCGATCGTCTCAAGGAACTCGAACGTGTTTTTTAGATAGGTCGCCGGGTTGAAGCCCAATTTCTGTGTACTTACGACATAGCCGCCGAATACGCCGATTATGTCCGCAACCAATACCAAAATAGGAAGCATGAGCGTCGCAGCGATCAGTCGCGGCGCGACAAGATACTTAAAGGGGTTCGTTGACAGCGTGGTCAGCGCATCAATCTGCTCGGTCACGCGCATGGTCCCGATTTCGGCCGCCATCGCTGCACCAACCCGCCCAGCAACCATCAGTCCGGCGAGCACCGGTCCGAGTTCACGGGTTATTCCGATCACAACAATAGTTGCCACGGCGCCTTCTGCATTGAAACGCGAAGATCCGGTGTAGATCTGTAGGGCGAGAACCATTCCCGTGAACAATGCCGTCAAGCCGACAACGGGAAGCGAGTAGTAGCCCACGACGATCATCTGGCGCGCGATTAAGCGAAAATAGAATGGCGGCGTCACCGAATTAACGACCGCGCTGGCAGTAAATAGCGTTAATCCCCCGATCGCACCTAAGAACGTGAGGAAGAGGCGGCCGATCGTGCTCAAGAATTGGATGACAACGCCGGTCATTAATTAGACCTGCCCGTTGGATGGAGGGGGTTTATTGGTCGCGCGTAAGCGAGACGTTCCTGGTGTTTCGTGCGTGCGTTTCGATATTCGATCGATTGGTCGAAGGTCTCAATGCTACCAATCAGCCGAGCCTCGCGGAGCAGAATTACGATTGGCGTTAGGTCGGTCACGGCTGAAACTTCGAGATCCGATGAGCCACGGCCCACCAGCGCAACGCGGGTGCAATCGTTACCGCCGGACTCCTGGTTGCTGAATACGCGAGGATAATTGTCCTCATGTTCGCCGACACAGCCGAACGCGCCGATCGAGCCGCTTGGAAGCCGGCACAATAGCCAACGGTCATGGCCCTGTCAATTTGCGGTGATTGGACAAATTTCCCTTGTATATTAATGACTTATGGAGAATAGGTTCGCTTGATCCTAGCGCTGATTGGCGCCGCTGCTGCCGCTAAAAAGGCGCCTCGCTCGGTAGACGGCCGGTTTTTGCAAGGTTTGCAAACTTGGTGACCCGGCCGTCAAAAAGGAGCTCGACCTTGCCCGTGGGGCCGTTGCGGTGCTTGCCGATAATTATCTCTGCGATGCCTTGAATCTCATCAAGACGCTGGCGCCACTCAAGAAACTCCGGCTTGTCTTCGGGCGGCTTGCTACGCTCGTGATAATACTCCTCTCGGTAGATAAACATGACGACGTCGGCGTCTTGCTCGATAGCGCCCGATTCCCTCAAGTCGGCGAGGTGCGGGCGTTTGTCTTCGCGTTGCTCGACGGCACGGCTTAGCTGCGACAAAGCAATAACCGGCACGTCCAGCTGTTTCGCCAGCGCTTTCAAACCCTGCGTAATCTCGGAGACTTCCAGCACTCGGTTGTCGTCACGACGCTGTCTGGCTGGTCTTAGCAGCTGAAGATAATCGACAACGATCAAGCCAATGTCGTTGGTGCGTTTGAGACGTCGGGCGCGGGTCGTTAACGCTGCGATACTAAGTGCGGCGGTATCGTCGATAAACAACGGTAGCTGTTCGAGTGCCTGGCTAGCGCGCACCACCTGAACGAAATCGTCACTGGAAATATTGCCGCGGCGAATTTTTTCGGACGGAATATTTGATTCCTCCGAAAGCAAACGCAGGGCGAGTTGCTCTGCCGACATCTCCAATGAGAAGAACGCGACACCGGCACCGTCTACAACCCGAGAAATTCCGTCTTGGTCCACCTCCGCTCGAAATGATTTGGCGGCATTGAACGCGATGTTGGTCCCTAGAGAAGTTTTACCCATCGCTGGTCTCCCGGCGATGATGACGAGATCGGAGCGATGGAGGCCGCCCAGTATGTCGTCGAGGTCGGTAAATCCCGTCGATAGTCCCGTGAGTTTGGCATCGCGCTGGTAGGCGGCTTCCGCGGTATTTATTGCGGCTGTGACCGCTGATGAGAATGGTATAAAGCCTCGTTGTGCGTCGCCGGCCACGGCCAAAGTGAAGAGCTGGCTTTCCGCCTCTTCGATCTGTGCGCTGGCAGGTTGATCAAGGCTTACTTCGTAAGCCGTATTGACCATATCCTCGCCAATCTGGATTAACTGTCGTGACAGCGCGAGGTCGTAAATATGGCGTCCGTAGTCCTCCGCATTGATGATCGTAGTGGCCGCGCTCGCTAGCTGCGCTAGATAGCGCGCGCCATCGCCCTCAACGAGCGCCGGGTCACGATCAAAGGTTGCTTTTAGCGTCAGAGGGGTCGCGATCTGGCCCCGCTCGATCAGGATAAGACAAGAATCGTAAATACGACCGTGCACTGGTTCATAGAAGTGCTCGGCTTTCAGGAAAGAGGTGACCCGATAGGCCGCTTCGTTGTTGACCAGAATTGCCCCTAAGAGAGCTTGTTCTGCCTCAACGTTTTGCGGCGGTTCGCGAAAAATTGGCCCAGGGTCGCTGGAAGTTACCGGACCGATGGTGGCCATGTTGTCGACTTGGGTCATTGGGTGTCGGAAGCTATCACGGACGGCCACGGTCGTTACATGAACGATAACGCTCGATGCCAAAAAACATCGGGATAGAATTTATCCACACCATGTGAGTTGCCTTACTAAACCGGGCGCTTGTTTTGTCCCGCGCCTCTGCAGATCGACTGTTGCATGCGCCAGCCTCGCTCAATATCCAAGGGCCGGCGGCGGACAGAGCAAATTATCGGTCAAATTTTGGCGACCGTATTTGCGCAACGAAGCGTGTCCGGGCAGTTTTATTCACAAGATATAGTAAATCAGCGTCGTCAAAACGCTAGATATCGTGTGCGCTTATGCAGCGGCTCGATCCCTCAAGCGCTGGGCACGTTCCCAATCGGTAATGTAATCACGCGTTATTGGGACCGCTTCTTGATCCTTCGTAATCTGGATTTGGAAAACCATCATCCCGCCGAAGCGGAACGATGCTTCGCTGGCGGCCAGGTAAAACTCCCACATACGGCAGAATCTTTCATCGTAGAGTTCCGCGATTCTATTTCGATTGGCATCAAAATTCTGCCGCCACACCTTCAGCGTTTCGGCATAGTGCAAACGCAGGATTTCGATATCTGTGGTCACCAGACCGGTTTGCTCGATCGCGGGAAGCACCTCCGAGAGCGCAGGGATATAGCCGCCCGGAAAAATGTACTTTTGGATCCAACGGTTCGTCGAACCAGGACCATCGTGCCGGCCGATGGAGTGCAACAGCGCGATTCCGTCGTCTTTGAGAAGACTCCTGATTTTCTTGAAGAACTCGCGGTAATGGCCAACGCCGACATGCTCGAACATGCCAACGGAAACGATGCGATCGAATTGCTCATCGAGGTCACGATAATCAGTCAATTGGAAACGAACTCGATCGGCCATCCCGGTCGCATTGGCACGATCTTGGGCGATCTTTAGTTGTTCGGTCGACAATGTTACACCGGTGACGTCGGCGCCAGAGATTTGAGATAAATAGAGGGCTAGGCCGCCCCATCCCGATCCGATATCGAGGATCCGGCTATCGGGTTCCAGCAAAAGTTTCGCAGCAATATGGCGTTTTTTGTTTTCTTGAGCCTCATCGAGGTTGTCATGCGTGCTCGCAAAATAAGCGCACGAATACTGCCGGTCCTTGTCGAGGAATAATTCGTAAAGTGTTTCAGAAAGATCGTAGTGATGGGCAACGTTCTTCTGGGCCCTGCCAACGGGATTGTACTGCGCGACTCGCCGAGTCATCCGCCGTAACGACGCGATAATATCCTGCGACCAATGCCCATGGGTGTTGCCCATGTTGCGCATGCAAAGGGCAAGAAAGTCATAGATATCCGCGTCGTCCTCGATCGTTAAGGTTCCCTCCATATAGGCCTTGCCGACGGCCAACATAGGATTGACGAAGAGGCGGTTATGAAGAGCCCGATCGTGAACATGGAGGGCAACCCTGGGCGCCTGGTTATCCCCGAAATGATACGTGCGACCGTTTGCATCAATAAGTTTGAGCGTACCGGTCGTTACGATTGATTTGAGCAGGACAGCGAGAAGCATGCCTATTCTCCTGCGAATCTACGACTAACCAACCACCCGTTTGTTCGGATGCCAAGCAAATCCGATGGCATGAACCCGAATTTTGCTGAATGTTACAAAATAAATTTGAGTGTCGCAAAACCCTTGCGACCGCGGGGTTAAGATGAGGCTGCGTAACTATTCTGCTTTGGCCGCCTCATTGGCGTCTTCGTCGTTTTCGCCAGGCGCCGCTTGCTGAGCCGAATCACTTTCTGAAGCGGCCGTGGCAACGTCTCCACCTTCAAAGAACTCGTCGGGGCTGTGATCACCATCCTGGTCGCCCCGCGCTTCCGCCTGCTCGGCGGTTCGACCTGAGGCCTGGGCGATAGCTTCGGCTTCCGTGCGAGCGACGGTTACGCGCACCACCACCGAAACCTCGGGGTGCAACACGATGCGTATGTCGTGAATGCCAAGCGTCTTTATCGGTCCCGGGATTTCGACTTGACGACGGTCAATCGTAAATCCCGCTTCCGTTACGCCACTTGCGATATCTCGCGCCGCCACCGACCCGTACAGCTGGCCACTTTCGCTAGCTTGCCGGATAATTGTCAGCGCGAGCCCATCTAGTTTAGTCGATACCGCATCAGCGTCCGTGCGTAGCTCAAGGTTCTGCACTTCGTACTGCGAACGCTGCGTTTTGAAGCCCGCAATGTTGGCCTTTGTCGCGCGAAGTGCCTTATGTCTCGGCAACAAGAAATTGCGCGCAAAACCGTTCTTTACGTTCACAACGTCGCCCATCTGGCCGAGCTTTTCGATGCGTTCAAGCAGGATCACTTCCATCTCACTACGTCCTGATTGCTTGAGCTATTGAACGAGGAACGGAATCAGCGCCAGATTGCGCGCGCGCTTGATCGCTCTCGCCAGTTCCCGTTGCTTCTTAGCCGATACGGCGGTGATTCGACTGGGAACGATCTTGCCGCGTTCGGAAACATAGCGTTGGAGCAATTTGACATCTTTGTAATCAATCGCCGGCGCATTGGTGCCTGAAAACGGGCAGGTCTTCCGCCGCCGGAAAAATGGACGTCGAGACGACGACCGGCCGCCACCATTTTGATCGCTCATGATTCGCTCTCCTTGGTGGGGCTTTCTGCGGTCTCAACCTTGGTCTCAACCTTGGTCTCAACCTTGACATCGACTTTGGCTTCTGTCGGTTTATCGCCCTCGGAAGTCGCTCTAGGAGCCGGGCGATCACGGCCGCGGTCGCGATCCCGATGGCGGTCATCCCCACGGCCTTCGTCGCGGCCGCCTTTGTTACGCATCATCGCCGACGGGCCTTCTTCAAACTCATCGACGCGGATCGTCATGTAACGCAAGACGTCCTCGCTAAGGCGCATGTTGCGCTCGAACTCACCGACGGCCGCTGACGGCGCGTCGATGTTGAACATCATATAGTGGCCCTTGCGATTTTTCTTCACGCGGTAGGCGAGATTCTTCAGGCCCCAATACTCTGTCTTTGAAACTTCGCCGCCGTTTTCCTTGATCATTTCGGTATAACGCTCGGCAAGTCCTTCAACATGCTGGGCTGATACGTCTTGGCGCACGATGAATACGCTTTCATACAGCGACATTAAGCGCGTCTCCTATTGGTCTCACGCTGATGATTTTTCTGTGGCGCGGGCGACTATTTTGCTTACGCCTGACGCACGCGCGCGGCGCGAATATACATCAAACCGGGGCACTGGCAAGACCAAGTTCTCGCGCCTTGACACTAACCCAGGGAAGTCTTTGTCTAACACAGCTGCCGGTACTCGCCCTTTTCCTCCTCCAATGCTCTTCGACAAGGTCTATGACAACTTACGCATTTGTATTTCCAGGCCAGGGCTCACAAGCCGTGGGTATGGCAAAAGATCTCTGTGAGGCCTCGCCCGCGGCGCGCGAGGTTCTGGAAGAAGTTGACGAGGCACTTGGGCAGCGCCTGTCGCGGCTTATGTTCGAAGGTCCGGAAGATGAACTGACGCTAACCGAGAACGCGCAACCCGCTCTAATGGCCACAAGTATCGCCGTGTTACGAACCTTGGAGAAGGAGGGTGGCCTTGAAACCGCAACAAAAATAGCGTTTGTCGCCGGCCATTCGCTCGGCGAGTACTCCGCGTTGGTGGCGACGCGAACGTTCACTTTGTCGGATGCCGCCCGCCTCCTGAAGCGGCGCGGCCAGGCCATGCAACGAGCAGTACCGGTTGGTGAAGGTGCGATGGCAGCGGTGCTCGGATTGGAGCTTGAAGAAGTCCTGGAGATAGCCAACGAAGCGATTCTCGGCGATGAAATATGTTCGCCGGCCAATGACAACGCCCCAGGGCAGATCGTTGTCAGCGGTCACGTTGCCGCTGTCGAGCGCACCATCGCGTTGTGCGGCGCGCGAGGCGCGAAGAGAAGCATTCTGCTTCCTGTCAGCGCGCCCTTTCATTGTTCCCTTATGGCACCCGCCGCGGCGGAGATGGAAGAAGCCTTGGGTGAGGTAGGCATGTTACCGCCCATCGTGCCTTTGATCGCCAATGTCACGGCCGATGAGGTGATCGATCCGGAAGAGATCAAAACGCTACTGATTCAGCAAGTTACGGCGATGGTGCGGTGGCGAGAATGTATAGTCCGGCTCCGGCAATCAGGCGTTGAAACGATCGTTGAGTTGGGCGCGGGGCGGGTACTGGCAGGTTTGGTGCGGCGCATCGACCGTGAGATCACAACAGCAGTGGCGCACACGCCCGACGATATCGAAGCATTGCTCAAAACTCTCTGATCGTTGAAAGAAATCATGATGTTTGAGTTGACGCAACGAAGGGCGCTGGTGACCGGTGCCTCGGGGGGAATTGGCGCAGCCATCGCAAGTACCCTAATCACGCAAGGCGCGAGCGTTGCTTTGAGTGGTACCCGCGAGCACGCTCTGTCAGAACTGGTAACTCAACTCGGCGCCAAAGCGGTGTCACTACCGGCCGATCTTACGAATCGAGACGCTGTGGAAGGACTGGTCGGCCGTGCGATGGAAGCGCTTGGCGGTTTGGATATCCTTGTAAACAACGCAGGTATTACCCGCGATAACCTGGCCCTTCGGATGAAGGACGACGAGTGGTCGGATGTTATCAGCGTCAATCTCGACGCATTTTTTCGGCTGTCGCGCGTGGCATTGCGCGGCATGATGAAGCAACGCTTTGGTCGCATCATCAACATGACATCGATTGTTGGCGTTACCGGTAATGCGGGGCAAGCAAACTACGCGGCGTCGACAGCGGCGATCATCGGCATGTCAAAATCATTGGCGCAGGAAATCGCGAGCCGAGGCGTTACGGTCAATTGCATCGCGCCCGGATTTATCGATACGCCGATGACGCAGGCTCTAAGCGAAGAGAAAAGAGAGAAGATAGCCGCTGGGATTCCTGCTCAGCGGTTGGGTAGCGGCGATGATATTGCAGCCTGCGTCGCGTTTCTCGCGAGTGACCAAGCCGCGTACATCACCGGTCAGACCCTTCATGTAAACGGCGGAATGCTGATGGTTTAGGGCGAATATATGGGTTGCGAAGAGGGTCGAATCGCCTTCTAGTGTTGCTGATCAAAGTATGTTACGAACCGCCGTGACATCGCGCGCCGCCACCTCTAACCCCCTTGTTTGCTCGCGATTGCTGCCATTTTTCAGGTCAACGTACTGTCGAGGAATTTCGAATGAGCGACGTAGCCGATCGCGTAAAGAAAATTGTTGTCGAGCACCTGGGCGTCGATGAAGGCAAGGTGACGGAAAACGCAAGTTTTATCGACGATCTTGGTGCCGACAGCCTAGATACAGTCGAATTGGTTATGGCGTTTGAAGAAGAATTCGGCTGTGAAATACCCGATGACGCGGCCGAAAAGATCCTCACCGTGAAGGATGCCATTACCTATATTGATAAGCAGAGCGCTGCATAGCACTTCGCCGGCTATGGAGAACGCCATTTTCTACCGTTGCCGAAACCCATGAGACGGGTGGTCGTAACAGGTCTGGGTGCTGTCACGCCTCTGGGCACCAACGTTGACGCGACCTGGGAGCGTCTCCTCGCTAGCGAGTCGGGCGCTCAAGTCATCGAGAATTTCGATGTTTCCGACTTGCCGGCAAAAGTCGCTTGTCAAGTTCCCACCGGCAACCAACGGGCAGCATTCAATCCCGACGACTGGTTGGAGCCCAAGGAACAACGCAAGGTCGATCAGTTTATCATGTACGGGATCTCGGCCGCGCAGCAGGCCTTGGACGACGCGGGTTGGTTCGCTGAGTCCGAGGAAGACCAGATCCGTTCTGGCGTATTGTTGGGATCCGGCATCGGCGGATTGCCGGCTATCGAGAACGCCGCAATCCTCGTCAAAGAGCGTGGTCCCAGGAAGCTGAGCCCTTTCTTTATTCCGGCGGCACTAATTAATTTGATGTCGGGCCATGTTTCGATTCGCAACAATCTACGTGGCCCGAATCATGCGGTGGTGACGGCATGTGCAACTGGTGCTCATGCGATTGGAGATGCCGCCCGGCTAATTATGTCGGATGATGCGGATGTTATGGTCGCCGGCGGCGCAGAGGCTGCAGTCTGTCGGTTAGGCATGGCCGGGTTTGCGGCGATGCGGGCCTTGTCGACGAATTTTAACGATACTCCGAAGCGCGCCTCGCGCCCATGGGACAAAGACCGCGATGGGTTTGTGATGGGTGAGGGCGCTGGGGCGTTGGTCCTCGAAGAACTCGAACATGCCAAAGCACGCGGGGCTCGGATTTATGCCGAGGTGAGTGGCTACGGTCTCTCCGGCGATGCCCATCATATCTCGGCACCGGCGCCCAACGGTGATGGCGGCTTTCGTGCCATGCAAGGATCATTACGTCGGGCGCAACTGAATCCTGAAGATATCGACTACGTAAACGCCCACGGTACATCGACTCCGTTGGGAGATGAGATCGAGATCAGATCATTGAAACGATTATTCGGCGATGCGGCATACTTGATGTCAGTGTCGTCGACCAAGTCGGCGATAGGCCACCTACTGGGTGCCGCAGGCAGTGTCGAGGCAATTTTCTCGATCCTATCAATCGTCAACAATGTCGTTCCGCCCACGCTCAATCTTGATAATCCGTCAGACGAATGCGACCTCGACCTAGTACCGCACCAGCCCAAGGAAAGGACTGTACGTGCCGCACTCTCGAATTCGTTTGGCTTCGGTGGCACCAACGCGTCCTTGGTTTTTACACAAGCGCCCTAGGGATTGTTTAGCTACCCATGCGACTTAACGTCGTTCGCGCGAGCCTTCTATTTACTATTCTTTTCATTCTTGCGATTGCCGCCGCCTTTGGTTGGGGCATCAATCGTTTCCATGCGCCGGGCCCGTCAACGCGTGACGTCACGGTCGTGTTAGCGCAGGGAACTGGCGTTAGAGGTATTTCGAGCCAGCTCGTAGCGGCAGGTATTATTTTCGAGTCCCAATTGTTTCGAATTGGTGTCCGGCTTTCACAGAGAAGCCGAGACCTCAAAGCCGGTGAATATATGTTCCCGGCTAAAATCAGCGCAAAAGAAACAATGGATCTTCTCCTATCCGGCCGTACGGTCGTGCGTCGTGTAACCGTTCCCGAGGGCTTAACGTCTGCCGAGATTGTCGGACTGCTAAGAAAGACGGACGGACTTGATGGCGTATTAGTATCAGTCCCGGAGGAGGGCAGCCTACTGCCTGAGACCTATCACTTCTCGTATGGATATCGCCGGGTTGATTTGCTTGAGCGGATGCGGCACGCGATGCGAGATACGCTCGCAGCGTTGTGGCAAGACCGGCCAGATGGCTTGCCTTTGGCCACACCTCGGGAGGCCATGATCCTCGCCTCGATCATTGAGAAGGAAACAAGCGTGGATGATGAGCGTGCCCATGTTGCGGGGGTGTTCGTCAATCGCCTCCGCCGAGGCATGCGCCTGCAATCGGACCCAACTGTTAGGTATGCGGTTAGCCTTGGGCAAGATCGACTTTCGCGTCCTCTCACGCGCGCGGACCTGAATATCGATAGCCCCTTCAATACATATAGGGTCAAAGGGTTGCCGCCGACGCCGATCGCCAATCCCGGGTACGCTGCAATCAAAGCAGCGATCCAGCCGCTAGCTACATTGGATCTCTATTTCGTTGCCGATGGTAGTGGCGGGCACGCATTTGCACAAACCTTACGCGAACACTCACGCAACGTCGCAAAATGGCGGCGATTGAAACGATCTCCCTGAACGAAATCGATATGGATTGTCGTCCAGCCAGGGCTGCAGATGCCGCGCCCTTAGCTGGACGCCCAATATCAGTTTGGGCGGCGGTATAGCTGTAGGTGGCGGTACATCCCTGCGACGTTGAGTTTGAACCAATTGTCGTATTGGCCCTAAGATTTGTACTTCGGCATGGTCACAAGCTGCGTGACCTGCTCAATGCTTTTACCGTTACGCATATGACCTAGCACCTCGGCGCGGAGTTCCTGCATATAGTTCCGGAAACTTGCGATGTCGGCTTTGGTGCCCATCCGACCGTGGCCCGGTGCCAAGATGTCAAAGTCCAACTGCTCGATTCGTTCGAGGTACTCAATCCAGTCCTCAATGTAGCCGCCCGGGAAATCACGAAACCCTACCGTACTTGGCGATACGACATCGACGACAAAGAGAACCCGCTCGGTCGGAAAGCGCATAACAATCATATTGTCGCCATGCCCAAGTCCCAGATAGTGCAGTTCGACTGTTTTGCCGCCGAGTGTGATGTCGAGGCGGTCTCTAAAAGTGATGTCTGGAACCGCAGTCGGCCGATTCTCACCAATGATGTGGTTCTTGGCCTTTCTTTGTGAAATGACGGTGGCCGTGTCGGCGAATACTTCACCCCCCGAGATGTGATCAGCATGGTCGTGACTGTAGATTAGGTATTTGACGGGTTGGTTGAAGCGTTTCGCAAGCTCCGCTTTCAGCTATTTTGCCGCATCTGCATTGATTGGATCGGTCACGATGATGCCATCTGACGTCACCATGAAGACCGAGAAATGGAAGTTGTTCTGAAACCGATAAACGTCGCCGCGATCTTGGTGATCGTGCGCTTGGCGCCTTGGGCAGCCGCCGTATTGTCGAAGAGTACAAGAGCGACGGCTAAGGTAAGGCCAATGCCGGGTAGACGAGTGAATTTCATCGCGTTTCTCCCCATGGTGGTGTGCGCTAATGCGATTATGGGCACCGAGCATAAACACCGAACTACGCCGAGGTAATCCGCCTACACGGAATGTTGTTCCGGCGCTGCCCAACCGTTATGGTGCCCACCTTCCAGAGTTCTTAAACAAAGCACCCAATCGACAGTGCCACTCTCCAGTATGACTGGCTATGCCCGCGCCGATGGCGAGGCCGACGGCGCCGCTTGGACTTGGGAGACCAAGAGCGTAAATGGGCGCGGTCTAGACATTCGCTGTCGATTTCCGCCGGGAATGGACGTCTTCGAGAAATACGTTCGCTCGAAATTAGCGGACGGGCTCGACCGCGGCAACGTGACAGTGTCTCTTTCGCTATCGCGCCCTGATGGCGCCGTTCAGCCGTCAGTGAACCGAGAGTTTCTTGAGACTCTGATGGAATTATCGAAATCCTACGCGGCGGAGCATGATGGGGAGCCGCCGCGTGTAGAGGCTTTGCTGGCGGTGCGCGGGGTTGTCGAAGTTGGTGAAAGCCAGGAATCCGATACGCAGCAAGGTGACCGTAACGCTGCGATTCAGAGTTCCTTTGACAAGGTGGTCGAGGATCTCCGCCAAGCGCGCCTGGAAGAGGGCGCTCACCTCGAGCAAGTGTTGCGCGATCAACTAAAAGAAATTGAGACCCTGTATGGGGATGCCGAGCGCCTAGCATCACTTCAGCCGGAGGCGCTTAAAGCACGACTCATCCAGCAAGTGCGCGAGCTTGCCGAAGCAGTTCCGGCGATTCCGGAAGAACGTCTTGCCCAGGAAGCAGCGTTGCTTCTCGTCAAATATGATGTGCGCGAAGAGCTCGACCGGATTGCTGCACACATCGCGCAGGCAAATGAATTGGTCGGTTCAAGTGATGCCGTCGGCCGCAGATTAGATTTCGTGGCTCAAGAGATGAACCGCGAAGCGAACACCGTGTGCTCGAAGTCGTCAGACTCCGAGTTATCGCGCATTGGTTTGGGTCTGAAAACGGTCATAGATCGCTTGCGCGAGCAAGTGCAGAACATCGAATAGTCGTTTCGTGCGATGACGGATCGACTCGCAAGGCGTGGCTTAATGCTCGTACTTTCGTCCCCGTCGGGGGCTGGAAAAACCACCATCTCGCGCAGGCTTCTGGAGATCGATAGTAACCTAACAATGTCGATCTCGGCAACGACGCGTCCGCGTCGTCCGGCTGAATCCGACGGGCGGGATTATATCTTCGTCAGTGATGACGAATTTGATCAAATGAGCGCACGTGACGAATTCCTCGAACACGCAGAAGTTTTCGGCTACCGATATGGGACGCCGCGGGGGGTCGTTGAGGGAGCGCTGGAGGCCGGCGAGGACGTTTTGTTCGATGTCGACTGGCAGGGCACGCAACAACTCGCCGAACGGGCGGGAGAAGACCTGGTGAGTATCTTTATTCTTCCTCCGACAAGAGAGGAACTGGAGCGGCGCCTAAGAACGCGTGCGCAAGATTCTGACGAGGTTGTTCATGAGCGCATGGCGAAGGCTGCCAACGAGATGAGTCACTGGCGCGAGTACGACTATCTGCTCATCAATGAAGAGTTCGAGGTCAGTGTTGATAGAGTACGCTCGATACTCACGGCCGAACGTCTGCGTCGGGACCGCCTTACCGGCACCGGAGACTTTGTGCGCGAACTTAGTGAAGAGGTTTAGTGGGTTTTCCAACGAGGTTGGCAAAACTTCGCGCCAACGCACAGAAATCAGAAATTTCGAGTTCCTCCGCTCGTGCCTCTCCGATAATACCAGCATCATCCAGCAAAGCACCGGTGTCGCAGGGTAAGCTTCTAAGCGAGCCGCGAAGCATTTTTCGACGTTGTCCAAATGCCGCGGCGACGACTTGCCGCAGAGCGATCGGATCGGCAGCCGCGAGGGGCTCAGCGCGCAGTGTGAACTGAATGACAGTAGAAGTCACCTTGGGTGGGGGTACAAATGCCTCGGGCGGTAAATCAAACGCCCGGCGAACCTCGTAGCGCCACTGCGCCATCACGGAGAGGCGGCCGTATGCTTTGCTGCGTGGGCTCGCCGTAAAGCGCTCGGCGACCTCTTTCTGAAACATGAGCGTGAGACCGCGGAGTAGTCGAGGCCGTTCCTGCCATTTGAAGAATAGCTCGGTCGCAATGTTGTAAGGCAGGTTGGCGACGACCTTGGCTGAGCCCGAAATCAGTTTGGCTTCGTCGATTTTCAATGCATCAGCTTCAACAACAACGAGTCGGCCCGAACTAACCTGCGCGAGTTCATTCAACGCGGCGATACACCGCCTATCACGTTCGACGGCAATAACCGTGCGAGCCGATGTGGCAAGCAACTCACGGGTCAATCCACCCGGGCCGGCGCCAATTTCAAGCACCGTGGAGTTTTCCAGTGCACCGGCTTCGCGTACGATCTTTTGAATCAGATTACGGTCGAGCAAGAAGTGTTGGCCAAGTGACTTTGTCGCTCGAATCCCATGCCGCGCGATCACGTCGCGCAGCGGCTCGTTAGAGTTCCGGTGGGAGGGCAGGTCGTCCCCGACTAACCAATCGATGGTGATATTTCGGTGGCACGCCGCCCGGCGATCTGCGCTGCGAGCTTCATTGCCGCAAGGAAACTCGATTCCCGTGCTCGCCCGGTTCCCGCAATATCGAGAGCGGTCCCGTGGTCGGGCGATGTTCGGACGAATGGCAAGCCCAGGGTTACATTAACCCCATCATCGAAACTCAGTGTCTTGAGGGGGATAAGTGCCTGATCGTGATACATGCAAATAGCCGCATCGTAGGAACCGCGTGCGGCTTCGTGGAATATGCTGTCAGCGGCGCATGGTCCAAACGCGTCGATTCCTGCCGCCTTCAGGTCGTTGATTGCCGGTTCGATGACGGTTCGCTCCTCGACGCCCAGATATCCTCCCTCTCCGGCATGAGGATTCACCCCGGCAATAGCGAGGCGAGGCGTCCGGATGCCAAAATCGCGTCGCAGCGAATCCGCGGTTTGGCGAGCTACGCAAGTTATCCTCTCGGAGGTCAGTCCGCGAAGGGCTTCTGCCAACGGAACGTGCACACTCACCGGCACGACCCTCAACATCGGTGACGAAAGCAACATGACAGGAACGTCGACCCCCGCCTTTTCGCCTAAATATTCAGTGTGCCCTGGATGGGCAAAGCCAATATCCTTGAGTGCCGCCTTATGGATGGGGTTGGTAACGATCGTATTTGTCTGGCTCTGAGCAACCATCTCAATCGCAAGATCGATCGACTCGATTACCGCCGCTGCGTTGTCCCGATCCAACCTACCAGGTTCGACCGGTTGCCTAAGGGTGATGGGCAGCACCGGCAGCGCAGAATCGAAGTTTTGCTCGGTTTGAGACGGCGCGTCTATTTCGACGATTGGAACATCCAGGCCGAGCCGCTCGGCAAGCGCACGCAACCGATACGGGTCATCGATAGCAAAAAATCTCGGCAGCTCGCGACGTCGTAACCATGCTTTCAGTGTGAGCTCGCCGCCTATTCCGGCAGGTTCGCCCATCGTTACGGCGATCGGCGCGACGAGGGCTGTTGCGGCCCTCATCAACGGATTTCGACGATCGCGTCGCGCCTCAAATCGCGTAAATAGCGTCTTGCCATAAGGGCCAGACGCGTGTTTCCCAACGCACGTTCGATGGATTCCCGGTCCGGTGTCTCGATTGCATCGGTCTTTCGGTCGCACACGACGATCACGTGAACACTATTTTGTCGAAGAATCGGGGCGCTTCCCTTGCCAATGGGCAAGTCGCGGACAACGGACTGAAACTCAATGGGTAGATCAGCAACATCAAGCGTTCCAAGGTCACCTGATTCCGGCGATTCCAAACGAGCTATTACGCTTTCGACATCGCTACATTTGTTAATTGCGGTTGATATCGATTCCGCGAGGCGACGCTGATCCGCAATCTCCGAAGCAGGTGCACCTTGCGTAAGGGGCAATACGATTTGCTTAAGCGACACAGTTGCATTAATGGGATCGCTGAGAGAACGGCGATCGCGGAGCTCTATCACGTAGAAACCGGCTGGGGTCCGAATCGGTTCAGAAACACGCTCGCGTTCGAGTGTCAAGAGTACGTTGGTAACCTCGGGAGCGAGTTGACCAGACCGCACCCACCCGACATCGCCGCCCTCGAATGCCGTAGCACCTTCCGAATACTGCCGTGCCAGTTCTCTAAAACGAGCGCCGTTACCAATGTCGGTGATGATGCGCTCGGCGGTTTGGCGGGTTTCCGCCTCTTGATCTGCCGAATCGACCGGTAAGAAAATTTCCGATATCAGAAATGCGGGTTCGTCCTTATTTTCGGTGACGTGTTTCTCAACCTCATCGATCTCATCCTCGCCGATCCGTAGCGACGGCCTAAGTCGTCGGCCGACGAGTTTTGTCCAGGCAATTTCGGCTCGTAACCGGTCAACAAAAACATCAAACCCGATACGTTTCGAGCTGAGAAATTTCTTCAGATCACCGGGCTTCATATTGTTCTGTTTTTCGACGACCCCAACTCCCTGCTCGATATCGGCGTCGGTAACGGGCGTATTGTATCGCCTCGCTTCCTGAAGCTGGAGCTTCTCGTCGATTAGCCCGCGAAGAACACGTTGTCGAAGCCTGCGTCTGGCGGCCGGCGTATCTTCGATCCGAGCTGTCGCAAGCAACAGATTGACACGTTGGTCCATGTCGTAGACCGAGATCACTTCGTCGTTAACGACGGCAGCAATGGACTGAATCCCTTGTGCCGCCGCCGGCGGGACCGACAACGCCATCAGCAACGTCGCTACCGCGACTGTGAGTTTCAAAGCACGCATCAGATTTCGCTGAACCTATTCCGAGTTCCGCGCGGGCGCTCGCGCCGTGCAGTCATGGGGCGTCGTAAGATAGCACTGGCCTGAAACGGAAAAAACCGATTCAACCAAGATGTTTCAACTTGAGCTTCACCGTCACCGAAGTCGACGGCTCAAGATCACGATCATTGAAGAACGTCCGATCGAGGTCGATGGTGAAAAATAGGCATTCGTTTTCATATTCGAGCGATGAATTAAAGCTGAGCGTTGACTCTTCTTTGAGGTCTTGGCGCGTTCCTGCCGTCAACGCCCAGTTGTGCGTCATTTGAAGTCGACCAGCGATGTCTAGCTCTTCCCGGCCGGCTAGTTCGTCGGTGGTCAACTCGCGACTTAGGGCCACATAGGATGCATCAAGCCGAAGATATTTGGGCCCTGCGCTTATGCTTATTTCGTGCCGCCGGATCGAAAACGTGTCGCGGTCTAAGCGAATGCGTTG
>Ga0115002_10002296_pt1 | contig 25125 bp, 28 predicted proteins | sample ArcticOcean_MG_C_8_FD_89576 | JGI IMG/M metagenome (GOLD analysis project Ga0115002, IMG submission 89576) | Marine microbial communities from western Arctic Ocean - ArcticOcean_MG_CB11_86 | ecosystem: Environmental > Aquatic > Marine > Oceanic | place: Arctic Ocean: Canada Basin | collected... | reverse complement strand
CAAGGCGGTTATTTGGCGGCGCGGAGGACCTTGAGCTCGAAGGGCAAGATTTCTGGAAGCTGGTTGTGCCACACGCGTTGGATTTCTGCCGGTCAAGCCTCAGCGAGGTCTCGAACGGATCCAAGGACCGGGTTCTCGTCGAATTCGGTTGCGTTACACAAGCAGGCGAAGGCTTCCCTACCGAGGTAGCCGCCGGACCCTTCCCTCTCGAGAATGGGATTGGAGTGGAGATCATCATTCGGGATGTGTCGGAGCGGAAGCACCTGGAGGAGGAGGTACAGCGGTCCCAACGCCTCGACGCTATCGGGCGGGTCAGCGCCGGAATCGCCCATGACTTCAACAACGTACTCCAGGGCATCATGGTCCTCGCCCAGCTGGCGTTTCTGGAGACCCAGAAGGAAGGAGTCCTCCGAGATGATTTGGAGAGAATTGTGCGAGCGACACGCGAGGGAGCTGCCTTGGCAAAGCAGCTCCTGACCTTCGCTCGACGAGAATCCGTGGCTCGACGGCTGGTGGATTTGAACGGAGTGATCACGGAGATCGAGCCCATCGCCCGCACTCTCGGCGGCAAGGGACTTCAATTCAGCCTCGATCTTTCGGAGGAGGCCCTCCCGGTTCAAGGCCGATTCTGCCCAGCTGAAGCAGATCATCACCAACATGGTCGTAAACGCCAGAGATGCCCTCCCTGACGGAGGCTCCCTCACCGTTAGCACCGTTCCAAGGGGTACGGAGGCCGAACTCTCCGTGGCCGACAACGGACACGGAATAGACGAAGAGATTCTGGACAGAATCTTCGAACCCTTCTTTAGCACGAAAGACAGTGACGAGGGAACCGGCCTCGGCCTTTCGGTGGTCCGAGGCATCGTGGAGGGTCACCAGGGGACCATCTCAGTGGAAAGTGTCGTGGGAGAGGGAACGACCTTCAGGATTCGGCTTCCTCTGGGTTCCCCCGGTCCCGAGTCCTAACGGTCCCCACGGGTTTCTCCAATTTTTTAGTGAATTTCTTTTTCGGATAGACTGGCTTAGGCTGGCTCATATGCCGTCACTATGCCCCAAGGGTCTGCGGTATGGCCGCGATCGCAGCCGGTATTCCGCTAAATGTGCTCCAACAGATACTCGGACACACGAAAATGGAGACCATGGCCATCTATGCGAATGCGCTTGGTGATGAAAAGAAAAAGATCGTCGCCCGCATGTGGACGTGATCAAACGGAGCACCTTTCCGACCCAGCGGCCTTGCTTTCCTGAGGGATGTCGGCATTCCCACGACAGGCGTCGACCTCGATCGGCTTCAGACGTTTCTCACGAGCTTTCTGCGGTCCCGCCTCCAGCCCCTTCCGGTCAGTGCGGGTCCGGCACCACTCGGGTTCCCATCGACCCCTCCAGCACTGCTGAGGCATCATCGAGCGAACCGATAGCAGCCTCTTTGCCGGTTGCCTCGACGAACGCCGCGGCGGCCTCTGCCTTGGGGCCCATGGAACCCTCCGAGAGTGTCATCGCACGGAGTTCCGATACCGCGATTCTCTGGACTCGCTCCGACCGTTGGGGCCAATCGCTGTAGATCGCATCCGCGTTGGTGAGCAGCAGAAGCATGTCTGCCTCGATGCGAGTGGCCAGCAGGGCCGTCGTGAGGTCCTTGTCGACCACGGCCTCGACGCCGGTCAGTTCTCCGCGCTCTCCGACGATGACCGGAATACCCCCACCTCCCCCGCAGATGACGACGTGACCGGCCGCCACCAGGAGGTCCACTGCCTCGAGCTCGAGGATCTCCACCGGGCGAGGCGATGGAACTACGCGTCTCCAACCCCCATCCACGGGGGCCATCGTCCACCCGAACTCCCTCTCGCACCGCTCCGCATCGCGTCGCTCGACGATGGTTCCGATGGGCTTTGTGGGGCGAGCAGCCGACGAGTCATCGAGATCGACGACGACTTGTGTGAGGAGAGTGACCAACGGACGCTCTCCAATACGCGAGCGCACTTCCCGCTCGAGCAGATAGCCAATCATCCCTTGGCTCTCCGCCCCAAACACGTCGAGTCCCTCCACGCGGCTTCCACGCCGCCCTCCACTTCGGGCGGCGAGCAATCCAACCTGTGGCCCATTCCCGTGGGTGACGACCAGGCCGTGATCTTTTGCCAGCTCGGCTACCACTTCGGCTGCCCGCGTCAATCTCCCGAGATCGACCGGATTGGTTGGATCCTGGGGGTCCGGACCGAGTGCGTTGCCCCCCAAGGCGACTACGAGTCGGCTCACTTCCGCAGCCTATTCAGGACAACTTCCGCGAGTAGCCCGGCGCCGTACTCCATCCCGCTGTGGGTGGTCGTGTTCCGTCTTCGATGACCAATGCTCGTCTCTCTTTCACGATTTCTGGCGAATCCAGGGTGTGGGGTGAGGGACCCGTGACCACGGGCGCGTCAGAGTCTATGTCGGTGGAGTTTTGCAGAACAGTGTCGATCTTGTGTCGGTTGCTTGATCAGTTTTGGCGACCATCAAAGCGCGTGCCTTCGAGGACTTCTCAATCCGGCACCTCGCTTGCCCCTTTGGAAACCGATCTCTTACCGAGGAAGTAGCATGGGTGAATCGAAAGGCAGTGTGACGGGTGACTTGAACTCCGAGCCCGCATCGGTCGAAGACCTCAATCCCTTTGTTATCACGCAGCGGCAGTGCGACAATGCGGCGCGGTATCTGCCGAGCCTCGAGACTGGGCTATTCGAGTTCTTGAAACGCCCCGACAAGCTCATCATCGTGGAGTTCCCGATCGCTACGACATCGGGCGAGGTGCTCAACTTCGTCGGATACCGAGCCCTGCATAGCCGCATACGCGGTCCCGGGAAGGGCGGCATCCGATACCACCCGGATGTGACAGAGGACGAGGTCGGGCGCTCGCCTTTTGGATGACGTGGAAGACCGCCGTTGTGGACATTCCGTTCGGAGTCGCCAAAGGTGACGTCGTGTGCGACCCCAAGAGGCTCAGCGCCGAGGACCTCCAGCACATTACCCGGCGCTTCATCGTCGAGCTCAACGACAATATCGGACCGTATACCGATATCCCTGCGCCCGACGTGAATACGAATGCGCAGACGATGGCGCTGATCTACGATACCTACCAGACGATGCACAAAGGGCAGAACAACCTCGGTGTCGTCACCGGCAAGCCGGTGCACATCGGAGGGTCTCTCGGCCGTAGGGAGGCGACAGCCCGGGGTGGGCTTTTCGCGACCCAGCACGCCCTGGCGCGTGGTGTCCTGCCCGGTGTCTCGGAGGTCGCAGGCCTGAGCGTGATTATCCAGGGATTCGGCAATGCTGGCTCCGTTGCGGCGACTCTTTTCCACCAAGCGGGTGCCCGTGTCATCGGCTTGAGTGACTCTCGGGGCGGCATCCAATGTGCCGCGGGCGTCGATCCGGTGGTGGCCATCGAGCACAAGCAGAAGACCGGTTCGGTCTAGGGCCTCGCAGGATGCCAAGACCTGAGCAACGACGAGATCCTGACGCTTCCCTGCGACATCCTCATTCCTGCGGCGCTGGAGAACCAACTCCGTGCCGACAACGCGCCAGACGTTCAAGCCCGCATGATCGTGGAGCTCGCCAACGGCCCGACGACGCCCGAGGCCGAGGCTGTCTTCTTCGACCGGGACATCCCAGTTCTCCCAGATATCCTCGCCAACGCGGGTGGGGTGACGGTCAGCTACTTCGAGTGGGTGCAGAACAACAAGAACGAGCAGTGGGACGAAGGGGAGGTGAACAGCAAGCTCGAGCAAATCATGACGCGGGCGACGAACGATGTGCTCGACAAGCAAGCGGAACTCAACGCTTCACTCGACGCGCTGGAGGCGGAGCGAAACGAGCTTGGGCGCGGTGGGGACAGGTTGGAGCCCGTGAATCTTCGTACTGCCGCCTTCGTGCTGGCCGTCGGGAGGGTAGCCCGGGTGGCGCTGGATCGTGGGATCTGGCCGTAGCTGTATTACCAGCTTCGGGCCTCCTCCCTTCGGGGCCGTCGCGGGCCGCTGTTCCTGCCCCGGGCCACTCTGGACCGGACCACGCTCATCGTCCTTGGCCTCGCATGACGTCGGGTCTCAGCTGATAGAGCACGTAGAAGGCGGAGGCATCGATCTCGCGCGGTGACATTCCGGCGATACCGTAGCCCGGCATGCCTTCCTCGTGTCCGACATATACCGTACGGCGAAGAGAGTCCAGGCTCGCGAGTACCCAGGCGGGCTCGACCAACGAAGGCACCTCGAGTCCGCGTTCGAGGGCGTAGTCCGTCCCGCCGCGGCCCAACGGTCCATGGCATCGGCGGCACTTTTCGGCGAAGACCCCGTTTCCTTCCGCGAGCCGGACATCGGCGTTCGGCCACGGCACGGAGTCGAAGAGAGTCACGGCGTAGCGCTCGGCCGCTTCCGCAATCCGTTCGGCAGCGTCGGGGGGCTCGAAGTCATGACCGCATCCGGCCAGGAGCACGACAGAGACAGAGACTGCGCCAAAGCGATGGAGCGTCATCTGACTGTATCCGCATCGGTCGTGTGGATGAGTGTGGCGCCCGGTGCGACGCTTCGCGCACGCTCCAGCGCCACGACGCCGTCTTTGATATTACCGAGTGCCTGCTGCGCCATGTATACGCCGAACCAAGGTGCCGCCACATCAGGAGCGAGCTCGGTCGCTTCCGTATAGTGGCGCAGGGCGGACTCGAAATCGTCCGCGCGATACGCTTGGCTACCGCTGTCGAGGTGGGCGACAAGCGATGGAGGCATGTTCTCGCGCTTCTGGGCTGCTTCTTCGTGATCGAGCGTGTCCGTCCTCTGGTCGTCGGGGCGGCAGGATGTCGCGGCGCCGAGGGCGATCACGGAGTTTCGGTTCGATGTGCCGGGCACCTACATGATGGTCGATCACTCGATTTTCCGTGCCTTCGACAAGGGTGCACTCGGGATGATCGAAGTCATGGGAAACAAGACGCCGATCTTCAGCGATGGCGCCGATCTCCCGGAGCAGAAGCAATGAGTCGGTTGTCCGAGCACTGCGACGTCCCTCTCACCACTCCCTCCAGGATCAACAAGACCATGAGGATCGATAGTACCATGAAGAGCCGCCTGTTCAGCACGGCGGTCGCGGCCGTCTTCGCCGCGTGCGGCGGAGGGGCGGATGACGCCGGTGTGCCGAACGAAGGCGCAACGTTACAGCCGGCCAGCGCTCCCGTCGCGGCTCCTTCCACCCCTAGCGGCCCGATGTTGATGCCCGACTGGTATGGCGTGGATCACGATGCCAAGACCGTCCGCTTGGCCATCACGGCCGGCACAGTTCCCGACAACAACTATTGGAACTCGAACGGTCGCGTCAAAGGCGAGTTGGCGATTACGGTGCCCGAGGGATACACGGTCACGATCGACTTCAAGAACCAAGATCCCATCATGGCGCACAGCCTCGGCATTTGGGCCGAGCTCAGAAATTTTGCCATGCCTCCGGCGGCTGAGGCTGTATTCGCGGGGGCCATTACGGAGAACCCACTCTCGATGATCGATGGCACCATGCCCGGTGAAACCGAGACGATCGAGTTCGTGGCGGATGTGGCGGGCGAGTACTCGATGATCTGCTACATCGCAGGGCACACGACTCTCGGCATGTGGCTGTACTTCAACGTGTCCGCGACTGGGCATGCCGGCGTTCAAGGCCTGTAGGTCTGTCTATCGACATGGGGGACTAGAGATGATGGATATCAACTCGCGGTTGCGAAGCCCGTGTCACGGACTCTTGATCGGCTTGCTGCTGCTAGCTCTCCCAGCCGGGACGGCCGGTCAAGCGGTTTCGGTGACCGGTCAGATCCGGCCGCGTGCCGAGCTGCACACCGCACCCGACCGACCATCGAACGAACTGACGACGATGCGTTTTCGCATCAGAGTTGTAGCAGAACCGGAGTCGACCATCAGGATCGTTGGCGAGCTGCAGGACGTGCGGACCTGGGGTGAGGAGCGGAACACGCTGGGCGACTATAGCGCCGACAACCTCGACCTCCACCAGGGCTTCTTCGACGTGGGCGTGGGCCAGCGGTGGTCGGCGCGCGTTGGGCGGCAGGAGATACCCTTTGGCGGGGAGCGCTTGATGGGTTCGGTGGGTTGGACTCAGCAGGGTCGTTCATTCGATGCTGTCCGCGCCACCTTGCGGGTCCCCGATTTCACGTTCGATGCGTTCGCAGCCGAACTCTCCGAAGAGGCCGCCAACAGCGGCGATGCTGCTGCGCTGCTCGGGATCTACGCGGTAACTTCCAGAAGTAGCCACAACCTCGATGCGTTTGCGTTCTTGGAGCGGTCGATCCCGGCGGATCTGAGGCAGTGGACCTCCGGGCTCCGCGCCCATGGGCTGATGAGGTCGCTGGCGTATCGTTTCGAGGGCGTGACACAGCTCGGTCGGCGATCCGGCGAGCGCGTGCGTGGCTGGATGCTCGGCGTGCGACTGGGCCATGCATTGCCCAGCGGGCTCGGCGACGTGTCCCTCTGGTACGACCACCTGTCCGGCGACGACACCCCGGGCGATGACACCGTGCGTACCTTCGGCACGCTCTTCGCAACCAACCACAAGTTTTACGGCTTCGCCGACTTGTTTTTGAATATCCCGCGGGACACACAGGGTCGGGGACTGCAGGATATGGCGCTGAAATGGAAGGTCCCGGGTCCTGCAGGGGCGAGCATCGGGGTCGACTTCCACGCGTTCCGAATCGCTGAAGCGGGAGGGCTCGAAACGGCGAGATTGGCCGAGGAGGTCGATGTGACGCTCGGCTACGCAGCGAACTCCTCGCTGAGGCTTACCGGCGGATTCTCACAGGTGTGGGGACGCGACGGTCTCGCCGAGATCGGAAGGGGCACCGGGCGGCACACGTTCACGTACATGATGACGAGCGTCGTCTTCTGAGTGATCGGGCGCCGATACCTGTCAGCTGCCACCCGGGATCTCTTGCTCCCAGACCCCGCCCCCCGGGAGTTCGATGCGCCCGCCCAACTGCAGGATCATGGGCATGCCGTCTACGTAGTCCGCCGCTCGGATGATTCGGTCTCCCTGCATCTCGATGATGGTCACTCCATTGAGCACCACCTCGGCGCCCGAGGCGACTGGGAAACGGTCCCCCAGGGGACGGTTCTGGACCGCGGAGAAGACCCATTCACCGATGGCCCCGGTCGGTGTGGCGTGGATGCGACCGATGTTCATGTAAACGTCGTCACCCCACTCGTGCGCATTCGTCAGGTAGGCGACGATTTCCTGGATGCCTTGATAGGTGAGTTGACTGGCGAAGTCGTCGTAGGTGGCTTCGGGCCAGAAGATCTCCAGGATCACCGCCGTGTCCGCGGTCGCGATCGCGGACGTCAGTAGCTGAATCGTGAGTTCGGCTTCGGACGATCCTGTCTGTTCAGGGCGTGGCGCGCAGGAAGTCGCCACCAGAAGCACTGCGATCACTGTGGATGTGGCTCTGAACATGCTGCCTACTCCTCGTCTTCGTCTAGCTCCAACGTGATGCCGCTCTCGGTGATGACCATCGTAGGCATGATCGTGCGTACGGCACGTCCTGCGAGCGCCGCTAGCGCCTCGTCCGTGGTCCCGTAGTCGCGAAGCTGTTCGATCGTCTTGATGGTCGGAAAGATCATGGGCAGTGTGCCTTCGTCGCTGCGAGCCACGGCCGCGTCCGGCGTGATCCAGACGGCGTCCGTCATCTCCCTAGCATCCACGATTGGTGTGGCACCCTCCCGAACTTTTGCGACGAAGAAGCGCGTGTCATAGCGTCGTGGCTCTGGCAGCGGCGTGATCCAGTGCGCGAGGTACTCGACCGAGGCGCCGTCGATCCGGCATTCGAGCTCTTCGAGCACTTGGGCGAACGAGATGCGATCCTCCATGAGTTGATCTCTGGTGGCGTTCACTCGCTCGTCCTCTGCGGCGGTCGCGAGCTCTTCGTCGCGCACGTTGTGCCCCACCAGGATCCCGGTTTCCTCGAACGCCTCGCGGAGCGCGGCCAAATAGAAGGCGATGGCTGGGGGGTCTCCGTCCACCAGCTCGAGGCGATCGGCAGCTTCGTCCAACGTGAGTCCGTCCACGTAGGCCAGGACGCTCTCCGCGGCATCCGATGCGTCGACTCGGCCACCGGGGAATACATAGGCACCGGGTACGAACCCAGCGCTTCGGTTCCGGTGCATGAGCAGGACCTGCAAGCCGGCGTCACTGTCGCGCAAAAGCACGATCGTGGCGGCCGGTCTGGGCTCGACCGGCTGAACTGACGGATTCCGGAGTCCTTCGGCGAAGTGCTCGGGAAGTTGGTCGAATGGAGTTACGTCGGGATCGGACATGAGTCTCTAGTCGGACATGAGTGCCTGGAAGGGTAGTGGGAACGGGAGGCCTAGTGACCTGCGGCCATACCGTCCTTTCTGGGGTCCGAAGCCGCGGCCCATCCCTTCGAGAGCTTGAGGATCGCCTGGCTACCTCCGAATGAGACGCCGCCTGCGTCCCGGAGCTCGTGCCCGAGCGCTTCGAGCTTTGCAGCCACCCCGATGTCGAGGTTTTCGATCGCCACGGTTGTGCCGCTCAAGTGACGGAAGCGGGCCGCGTCGATCGCTTCCTGCGGGTCCATGCCGAACTCGACGAGGTTCAGCAGGACCTGAACGTGGCCCTGAGGTTGCATGGGCCCACCCATGACACCGAAGGAAAGCCAGGGGGCATCGTCCCTGGTCACGAACGCCGGGATGATGGTGTGGAGTGGCCGCTTGTTCGGTGCGATCTGGTTGGGGTGACCGTCCTCCATCGTGAATCCAGATCCGCGGTTTTGGAGCACGAGTCCGGTACCTGGCACCACGACGCGCGACCCGAAATGTCCGTAAATCGAATTGATGAAGGAGATCATGTTTCCGTACTGGTCCGCCACGGTCAGATAGATCGTTTCGGATTCCGTAGCGAGACGACCCGAGTCGGGATGGTCTGCCGCGGCTGCGGGGTCGATGAGGCCTGCTCGGAGTTCGAGGTACTTGAGGTCGAGCAGCGACTCGGGCTGCACCTCCATGTGGTCCGGGTCGGCGACGTAACGTGCGAGATCGGCGTACGCGAGCTTCTTCGCCTCGATCAGTGTGTGCAGGTAGTCGGCGGAGTTGTGACCCATCGCCTGCAGAGGGAACCCCTCCAGCATCTTCAACATCTGGAGTGCGGCGACGCCCTGACCGGCCGGGGGCAACTCGTGCAGCGTATATCCTTTGTAATCGACGCTCAGCGGCTCGACCCAACGATACCTGTGCTTACGCAGATCCTCGACCGTGAGGAACCCGTCTAGTTCATCCAGGCCCGCGACGATCTGTTGTCCGAGTTCTCCACCGTAGAAGGCCTCGATGCCGTCGTGCGCGACTCGCCTGAACGTCCGGGCGAGGTCCGGGTTGGTGAACCACTGCCCGGCCTTGGGTGCTTTGCCGTCGATCAGAAAAGTGGCAGCAGCACCGATGTCGTCACGTAAGCCCTCAACGGCACTCGACCAGTCCTGCGCGATGATTGGGCTGACAGGAAATCCTTCGTCCGCGAGCCGGATCGCCGGTTGAAGTGCGTCGGCGATGGTTCCGGTTCCGTAGCTCTCGAGCAGCGCGCTCCAACCAGAGAGCGCGCCGGGTACCGTCACCGCGCGCGCGCCGTCGCCGGGTACACCCTCTGCGCCTTCGGCGATCAATTGCTCAACGTCGATCTTCGATCCGGACTTGCCGGTTGCGTCGAGCCCGACGAGTCGGTGCCGCTGGGCGTCCCAGAGGATCGCGAACATGTCGCCACCCATCCCCGTCATGTGCGGCTCGACCACGTTCAAAACGGCGGCTGCGGTCACTGCTGCGTCGACGGCGTTTCCGCCTGCCTCGAGGACCTTGAGTGCGGCTCCCGTCGCCAGCGGGTGGCTCGTAGCCGCGGTCCCACGCGGCGAGTACACCGTCGAGCGACCCGATGTCGTCGCCGGACTCGTCACAGGGCCCGTCACTTTAGCCTGCGACAGTCCACTAGACGTCAGCCCGATCGGTCCAGAATCACGACCTCGCCAGAGAAGAGATCGTTGAGGTGCTCGACCTCCTCTCGTTCTATAGGCGGCTCGCCCCAGTGAATGGGGATAATGGTTTCGGCTCCGCACGCCTCCCCTGCTCGGGCGGCGTCGTCGACTCCCATCGTGTAGTGGCCGCCACACGGTAGGAACGCGACATCGCATCGGATGCCGAACATCGAGGGGAGGAAGTCGGTGTCCCCTGCATGGTAGAACGTCGTGTCTCCAAGGCTGAAGACGTAACCGAGCCACCCATCAGCGGGGGTGTGGAACTTCTTTTCCACGTTGTGGGCGGGTACAGCGAGAACGTCGAAGCCTTCGAGTTGCAGCATGTCCCCCGGTCGCATGAAGTGGTCGGCGTCACCCAGCTGCTTCTTCATCGTCGAGGGAGCGACGATCAAAGTTTCGCTCGAGCGTAGCCTTGCGATGCCATCCTCAGAGAAGTTGTCGTAGTGGGGATGCGTGAGCAGGATGATGTCTGCCCTAGAGTCATCCCGGACGTGGATAGGATCCACGTGGATCACTAGGCCCGTCCGTCGTATTCGCACGGAAGAGCCACGGAACCAAGTGATGCCGCCGAGCTTGTCGCTCATGTGGATCCCAGACGGTGGCGCAAGGGGGAACGAGGTGCCAACCTAACTGTCGCAGCCGGAGCGAAAAAGTGGCGTGATGCCGAGGGAGGAGCGGCCAGATTGGCAGCTTTTCCTGCAATAGGGGCACGGATGTGCCCCTTCCGGGTGGCAAGAATCCTGCAATTGACGCCTGCACCGCTTCGACGACTCGACTCCAGAGCGAGCGCTGAGGTGCCGACGCTGACCATAAAGGCCGTCCCGTTTCTGGACGCGGGCGAAGAGCCGCCCCGACCCTGGATGCGGGCGAACAGAGAGAGATCAGTCCATGGGCGAGCGATTCACGCTGCCAGTTTTACCACTCCGGGATACCGTCGTATACCCAGGGGTTGCAGTACCCATCTCCGCCGGGAGACCGGGAACCGTCAAGGCCGTCCAGGAAGCACTGGACGGAGATCGTCGCATGTTCGCTGTCGCTCAGCGGGAAAACGTGGACGATCCCCTTCCTGAATATCTGTACAACGTAGGAACCGTCGTCCGGATCATTCAGACCCACCGGGTGCGCGGGGGCGTACAGCTTCTTGTACAGGGTGAAGGACGTGCACAGGCGCTGACGTACCACGATGAAGGTCAGGCGATGATGCAGGCCGTGTTGCTCGACCTGGAGCACCAGGAGCCGCAGAACCCGACCGATCCCTCGTTCCAGGCACTTGATCGCGAACTGCGAGATCGGGCGGCCGAACTCGGGACTCGCCGTGGTGTGCCCGCGGAAGCGCTGAACCAGCTCATCCAGGGCGTCGATGCGCCTGGGCCGTTCGCCGATCTCGTGGCTTTCTACTTGGAGCTCGAAACCGCGAATAAGCAGGAGCTATTGGAGATGCTCGACGACGGCGCGCGCATGCGTGCCTGCCTGGTTGCCGTGGAGCGCGAGCTCGCGCGTATCGATGCTCAGGAAGACATCCAGGCGAAGGTACAATCGGAGCTGGGCGAACGTCAGCGCGAAATGCTCTTGAGAGAGCAGCTCAAGGCGATCCAAAAAGAGTTGGGCGATGGTGAAGATCGAGACGATGCCGAGGAGATGCGTGAGCGGATTGAAGCGCTCGAATTGACCGAGGAGCAGCGCTCGGAAGTCGATCGCGAGTTGAGGCGCCTCGAGCGTACCAGCCCGCAGTCTGCCGAGTACCAGGTCATCCGCACGTTCCTGGAGTGGGTGACCGAACTGCCGTGGAATGAGCGGGCCGAAGAGAAGATCGATCTCGCTCGGGCGGAGGAGATTCTGGAAGAGGATCACCACGGCCTCGAAGATGTGAAGGACCGCATCCTCGAATTCCTCGCCGTGCGCAAGCTCCAGTTGGATCGATCCAATGGAGGCGGGTCCAATGGATCCGCGGAAGCTGGGGATGCTGGCGCCGACGCGGAAGCTGGGGATGCTGGCGCCGACGCGGAAGCTGGGGCTGACCCGGATGCCGATGCCGAGAGTTCGTCCAGCGCGAACGGAAAGGATGCGTTAGAACCTGCTGCTGCCGCCGACGCTGCCGACGCCGATGATGACGACGCGCCGACGGGTCGTGGGCCGATTCTGCTGTTCGTGGGACCACCCGGGGTGGGTAAGACATCGATCGCGAAGTCGATTGCGCGTTCACTGGGCCGCAAGTATGTGCGGATCTCTCTGGGTGGCGCGCGCGACGAGGCGGATGTGCGTGGACACCGGCGCACGTATGTCGGCGCCATGCCAGGGCGTATCATCCAGGGCATGAGGCAGGCCAAGACCAAGAACCCAGTTTTCTTGCTCGACGAGGTCGACAAGCTGGGTGTGTCGTTCCAGGGCGACCCGAGTTCCGCGCTCTTGGAAGTGCTCGATCCGGCTCAGAATTCATCGTTCGTCGATCACTACCTGGGCATCCCGTTCGATCTTTCCGAGGTGCTCTTTATCGCGACGGCGAACTACTTGGACCGGATTCCCGGTCCGCTGCTCGATCGTATGGAGCGTGTGGATTTCGCTGGATACACCGAACTTGAGAAGCTCCAGATCGCAAAACGCTATCTGCTACCACGTCAGCGCAAGGAGAACAGCCTCACCGAAGAAGAACTGCAGATGGAAGACGATGCGGTTCTGAGCGTGGTACAGAGCTACACCCGCGAGTCCGGTGTACGGCAGTTAGAGCGGGAGGTCGGTCGCTTTGCGCGCAAGATCGCGCGCAAGATCGCTGGAGCGAAGATCGAGAAGATCGCGGCGACCAAGGACGACGTGCGAGAGCTACTCGGGCGGCCGCGGGTTCACCCTGAGCGTATCGCCGATGAAGACGCTGTGGGCGTCGCGACCGGCATGTTCTACACGCCCATGGGCGGCGACATCATGTTCGTCGAGGCGAGCATCATGCCCGGTGAAGGAAAGGACGGGCTCACGCTCACCGGTCAGCTCGGCGATGTCATGAAGGAGTCGGGGCGTGCGGCGCTCTCCTTCGCAAAAGCGCACTGGGAGCAGCTTGGAATCAAGGAGGACTCACTACGAGGCCGTGATGTTCACATTCACGTTCCAGCCGGTGCGATCCCCAAGGACGGTCCGTCCGCGGGCATCACGATGGCGACGGCGCTCGTTTCTGCCGTGTCGGGTCGGAAGATCCGGCATGACGTGTCGATGACCGGTGAGCTCACGCTCACGGGACGGGTGCTGCCCATCGGCGGCCTGAAGGAGAAGGTGCTCGGCGCAGTGCGTGCTGGTATCACCGAAGTCATCCTGCCCATAGACAACGAGGCGGACCTCGAGGACATCCCCGATGAGATACGCGAGAGGACGACATTCCATCTCGCGGAGACGCTGGATGACGTGATTTCCACCGCGCTGGTTGGTGGCAAGAGCACTGCAAAGACGATTCCTCGGACGGCGTCGAAGGGGGCAGATCAACAGGCGGCATCAGAAACGGCGGAGAGGCCCACTACCTGCGGAGAGGCCCACTACCTGAAGTGGATCGACTCGAGCAGCTGACGAGTCCTTGGGGCCGGTTCGAACCGGGGCCCCTGCGCGGTTGGTTCATCCGCCTATGCCGATCCACGCCGCCCATGTGGGCTGGTGAGCGGACTTCTCTGCTACTACGCAGGGTGGCCCGAGCTGCTCTAGACACCCCGCTCGACACGGAGGTGTGGGGCCTGAAGCTGCGCCTGTTCCCGTCGGGCAACCTCGCGGAGGCTCGCATCCTGTTCATGCCCCAGCAGTGGGACTGGCAAGAGCGCGAGCTATTGGCGCTCCGGAAGAAGCCCGGATTCGTATTCGTCGACGTTGGCGCCAATGCCGGGGGGTACTCGTGGTGGATGCACAGCGTCCTGGACAGCGATGCCACGATTGTCGCAATCGAGCCGGATCCCCAGCTCATCGCGGGGCTCGAAGCAAACGCGTCGTGGAACGCGTGCGAGAATGTCCGCTTTGTTGGCTCAGCCGTCGGAGCGTCAGAGGGTGAGGGCACGCTGTTCGTGCGCTCCGGCAACCTGGGCGAGAACAGCCTTGAACGTGCGGATGGGTCTGGATCGCACATCGTTCGCACCGAGGCTGTGGCCGTGAGACCTCTTGCCACGCTGCTTCAGGCTGAGGCCCTCACGCGTATCGATGCTCTCAAGATCGATATCGAGGGTATGGAGCTCGCGGTGATGGAGGCGTTCTTCAGCGAGGCCCCCGATGAACTGTGGCCAACGCTCATCATCACGGAGTTCAAAGAGACGGCGCGGCACCGCGATCTTCGCGACCTGCTCGAGCGCAACGGATATGGCTCGCTGCTGAAGACAAAATTGAACCTGGTGATGGAGCGACGTCCGAGGGCGTAGCGCTGGACGCTACGGGGCGGGGCATGGGTGGATGGGTAAGTTCGAGCCGTCCCTACTCGACCCTGATATGACCTGCCTCACCCTCCACGATCTTGCCGATCACGGCCGCCACGGGACTCCGCCCCTGCAAGTCGAGTAGCAGGGCCTCGACCGCGTCGGGTGCTACGCACATCAACAAGCCGCCTGAGGTCTGCGCGTCGCCGAGTAGAGTGCGGGTGACCTCTTCAACCGGGTCGGCGAACGAGACACTGCCATCCACGTCTTGCAGGTTGCGCATGGTGCCTCCCGACACGTGCCCCGCTCGGGCCAGTTCCCGCGCCCCCGACATGATGGGCACAGCTTCTGAGTTCACGGTGGCCGCGACCCCCGATGCCCGCAGCATAGTGAGCAGATGACCGAGAAGGCCGAAGCCCGTCACGTCGGTTCCGGCGACGACGTCGGCGTTTCGCATGGCTTCTGCAGCGCCCGCGTTTAGCGTCGCCATGACTTCGATGGCTTCTGCGATCACGTCGTCAGGCGCAGCGCTCTTCTTGATCGCCGTGGCGATCACACCCGAGCCCAAGGGTTTGGTAAGCACGAGGAGGTCGCCAGGCTTCGCGCCGGCATTCGTGACCATGCGGTCCGGATGCACCTCGCCGATCGCTACCAGGCCGTACTTCGGCTCGGCGTCGTCGATCGAGTGGCCACCTAGGGTCGGTATGCCGACCGAGCGCGTGAGTTCACTTCCGCCGCGAAGGATCTCGTCGAGAATGCCCTCGTGGAGCAGCGCCCTAGGAAACCCGACCAGGTTCAACGCGAACAGTGGCGTGCCGCCCATGGCGTAGATATCTGACAAAGCGTTGGTCGCGGCAATGCGTCCGAAGTCATACGGGTCGTCGACGATGGGCGTGAAGAAATCAGCCGTCACGACCAGGGCACGGTCGTCGGTTATACGGTACACGGCAGCGTCGTCGCCCGTCGTATGCCCGACGAGCACGTTCGGATCTTCCACCGGCAGGACGTGACGCAGAACCTGCGTCAGTTCGGACATCCCGAGCTTACATGCTCAGCCGGCGCCGTGACTGAGCTGGGACAGCCGAATCTTCGGCTTCTGGTCCCGGGGCTCGTCGGTCATGGGCTCCTCAGATTGGGGTTCGTAAGTTTGCGGGTGTCACCGCACCTCAGGGCATCGCGGTCGCCCACGATCGCGGCAAGTTGGGGGTTCATCCCCCGGGGCGCATCCCGACCTTGAACACGATCTCACGTGAGCGGTGTCGGATTTCGCCCGATGTTGGTCTGAATGCGGGTGATACCTGATTGTGTTCCCGTACCTCCAGTCGCGCAGACCACCCTCGCGCGACGGACACCTCGACACCGGCGGCGGCTATGAGAGCTAGGACTTGCGTCGCTGGGTCAGTGAAGAGCCCCGCGAGCTCTGCCGTCGAGCGGATGTCGAGACCGGACTCGCGCGCGAATCCAACTGAGCCATAGAGTCCCACTCGACCGAAGTCCATTCGGCCCGTTGGTAGCAGCGTGAAGCTCAAGTAGTCCACGCGGGCGCTCTGCGTCGTCGGGCCGCCCGTCGTCTCTACCGCATAGTCTCCGCCCAGACGAGCGAAGGAAGCCTCTAGCATGATGTGAAGCCAGGAGACCGGCGTGGCCACGTCAACAAACGCTCCGAGAACGACGTCGGTGCGCGTGTCTGTGTCGTCGTCGTGGCTGTGGAGTTGGCGAGACTGGACCTGCCCCATCAAGGCGCCCCACGTGGCGGTGCCCTGAGCCGCGGCGGAGGTTGGCGCCAGAAGTGACGCGAGCACCAGGGGCGTAGTGAGGAGGATTGAGCACCTGGGCCTGCGCCCAATGGTCCCGGCGTGTTTCAGAGATGACTTCGGCGTTTGGGTGGGGTGCGGCATGCGATTAGGATGGTCGGGTAGGACAGGTCCGGCAACGGGGTCCGACGCAGCACGCGAAGAGCGGCGACCAGGACCATTCGGTCTTGTTGCGCCTCCGACCAACCATGTGACCCCGCCGTCCAACCCCAGCTACGACGTTGTGGAAACCACTACGGCACGCAGGGTACTCATGTGCTCGCTTCGTCGAGATCGGCTGACCTCTCCATCTACCTCGCTCTATTCGTGCAACTTCCGCCAACGTGAGCACCCCTATCACTACCCCGCGCCGACTCTTCGCGGCTGAGCTCGCCCGACCAGAGTCGGAGATGGACCTCGCACGTGCGCTGCTACTCGTTGCCAAGGAAGAGTATCCCCAGCTCTCCGTCGATCTCTACCTGGCGCGCCTCGACCAGCTTGCGGAGGAGGTGAAGGACAGGCTCGCGGATGAGACTGCGCCACTCGTGATCCTCGACGAGCTGGTCGACACGCTCTACGTGCGCCGCAAGATCTCCGGGAACAAGCAGGCGTACTACGACCCCCGGAACTGTTTCCTGAACGATGTGCTCGATCGCGGGCTCGGCGTGCCAATCACGCTTGGTATCGTTCTGCTCGAGGTTGGATGGAGGCTCGGGCTACCGCTTGAGGGTGTGAGTTTTCCGGGTACCTTCCTGGTGCGCTACAAGGGGGACGCCCTCGATCTTCTGCTCGATCCGTTCGACGGTGGCAAGGTCCGGTTTGAGGACGAGGCGCGAGAGCTACTCGACGGTGTCTACGGTGGCGTTGTCCAGCTGAAGGATTCGTTCCTGCGGAAGTCCGACCGCCGAGATATGCTCGCGAGACTGCTCGTTCACCTGAAAGGGGTGTATGTGAATGTTGGGGATCACACACGAGCCCTAGCCGCGGTAGAGCGGGTTTTGCTCGTGACACCGAAGGCTCCGGCCGAGAATCGCTCGCGCGGAGTGCTGCTCGCGTGCATGGGGCGTCACGATGAGGCGGTCGAGCAACTCTCCGACTACCTGAGAGAGTTCCCGGGTGCGGCCGACACCCGACGAGTCGAAGAGATGCTGGGCGACCTGCGCGCTGGCATCACACCTCAAGACGACCTGGAGGGATTGTGAATGCCGACCGTGTAAGCGCCAATTGGCAGGTGATGGAGGCCGCGGGAGGCGTCTCGGCTGACTATCACGGGCGCCGTCTCATACGACACTTCGGTGATCCGGCCGCTTCGTACGAGGCCGCCACCTCGGGCGCTGCCGTCTTCGATCGCAGCCACAGGTCGCGGCTTGTAGTCACGGGGCGCGCACCCGGCCAGATGCTCGACGGAGTCCTCACGGGTCGCATGCCAGCGGCCCCTGCCGAAGTCGGTGAGCACGTGCTGAGGGGTGAAGCGACCTATCATGCGGTGCTGACGCCCAAGGGAAGGATGATCAGCGACTTGTGGGCGATGCTGCGCGGAGAGGAGGCAGCGGCGGGCTTTCTGCTCGATGTCCCGGTCGCGGGCAGCGCCGCGTTGCTCGAGCACTTCCACAAGTTCCTCCCGCCGCGTCTCGCGTCCGTCGAAGACGTGTCTGCTACCACGGCCATGATCAGTGTGGTGGGGCCGGATGCGGCGACTTTGCTCTCGCGGCTGGCGCTAGGCTTGCAGGTCGGTAGCGACGAGCTCTCGGCAATGGATGAGGGTGAATGGCGGCTCACCGGCGTGTCGGTCGCGGATGGCCTGACGGTCATCAAGAGCGACGACGTGTGGCCGGAAGCGTATTCGGTAGTGGGACCCGATACCGCCGTGACCGCCCTCTGGAAGGCCGTGGTTGCCGCAGGCGCTAGCCCGGCAGGTCACGGTGTGTGGTCCACGCTGCGGGTCGAAGGCGGGCGCCCGGTATTTGGCACCGACATGGACGACACGACCATCCCCATCGAGGCCGGCATCCATGACCGGGCGATCGACTACAACAAGGGGTGCTACACGGGGCAGGAAGTCATCGTCCGTATCCGTGACCGTGGGCACGTCAACCGACACCTGCGACGGTTGCGGCTTGGGGATGTGCCGACCCCGCCCAAGGGGACCGAGTTGTTCGCCCACGACACGGACAAGGTTGTTGGGCAGACTACTTCAGCCGTTCAATCGCCGAAGTACGGGGAGACGTTGGCGCTGGCCTACGTCCGGCGAGGCGTGGAGAGCGTGACGCTGGACGGGAGCGTCATCGCGGTTCCGCCGCCGGACGAATAGCCCGGGCCACGCGCGAGTAATCAGCGGCGCGGCCCGGGCGGTATCACATACTCTCGATCTCCGCCAATGCGGCCAGGATATCGGCATTCTCGGGGCGAATGCGGTAGTTCACCTCAGTGAACTTCCAATGCACCCTGCCCTCCATGTCGATTACGTAGGCCGTGGGATGTGGAATGGCCCTGTCGCTTGGGCCGATCTGGTTGAAGAGACCGTAGCGATTAATGATCGCTCCGTCGAGATCGGTGAGCAGGGAGTAGTCGATTGCATAACCGTCGTGTTCTTCGGCCACGCGGTAGACCATCATTTGCAGTTCCTCTGCGGGGTCTGTCGCTAACGCCAGGACCTCGGTCGTTTCGCGCTGATCAGGTGTCAGAAAGTCTTGCAGCTCGCCGAGCTGCTTCGCGCAGTAGGGTCACGAATGGCCGCGGTAGAAGAACAGCACCACGTTCTTCTTTCCGCGGAATTGAGACAGCGTCACGACCGGCCCTGTCAGCGAGGTCGCAGAGAAGGTGGGCGCCATTTGTCCCGCCAACACTCGATCGATGTCGGTTGGTGCTAGCTCGAGTCCGTCCGTCGGACCCAACACGATCTCTTCCACTTCGTCCATCGCGGCCTGCTGCATCGCCTCATCACCACCCCCGCACCCACCCACAGCGACAACGCCTGCCGCGACGAGCGTCCATACAAATTGCCTTCGCATCCGGCTCTCCGTGCTCGCACGTGCAACTGAACTGTCACGATCCTGACACTCTACGTCGCGCTCCTGCTGAATGCCAACGTCGGCCAAAGGGTTCCCGGGTGTTCTCTAGACCCAGATCCGGCGGCTGCCTGCTGGGTCACGACTCGCTTCAGATCCGGGTCTCGCCGTGAGCGAACGGAGGTGCCCCGGCCGACTTCGCCGACGGTCAGCCCACGTCGCTCAGCCTCTGCGTAGCTTCGGGTGACCGTGCCGACCGTCACACCCAGTCGCTCCGCGAGTTTGCGGTGACACTTGGAAGCGCAAGCCAAGGGTCGGAGTGATTTCTACGAGAGCTACCGGGTGGTGGTCTGTGAAGAAGCTCGTGGGGTCGAGTGGACGTTCGAGACAACCTAGGCGACGATGGGGGGGATGATGATTGGGACAACTGTGAAGGATGTGGCCTCGCATGACTCGGTAGTTCCGGAGGAGACGCTGGATCCAGCCGATTGGGAGGAATTCCGAGAGCTCGCGCACGCTATGGTCGATCGCATGATCGACTACCAGAGGGACGTGCCGGGCACGCCCGCGTGGAGGCCTGTGCCGGAAGAGGTGGATGAACGCTTCCGCGAGCCGGCACCCAAGGCCGGTGTGGGCGCGGGCGGCGCCTACGAGGACTACCTCAAGATGGTGTTCCCATATCCTACGGGTTTGCACCACCCACGCTGGTGGGGCTGGGCGGGGGGACCGGGTCTCCGATGGGCATGATGGCGGCTCTGCTCGGAGCCGGCTCGAACTCGGTGCCTGCCAACTTCAACGACGGTGCCGCCCGCGTCGAAGCGCAGCTGCTCACGTGGATGAAGTCGGTGATGGGTTTTCCTGAGCAGGGAAGTGGCATCGTGACCAGTGGAGGCTCCGTGGCCAACATCGTTGCGCTCACGGTGGCTCGCGATGCGATGGCGCGGTCGGACATCGCGAACGACGGCGTGGGTGCAGAGCCCGAGCGCTTGGTGCTCTATGCCTCCAGCGAGGTGCACTCTTCGGTCTTCAAGGCTGCGAAGATACTCGGCCTCGGACGAGCCGCTGTGCGGCTGGTGCCGGTCGATGGTGACTTTCGGATCCGCATCCCGGAACTGCGAGAGCACATCGCGCGTGATCTGGTGGCCGGATTCCGTCCATTTGCCGTGATCGGAACCGCTGGAACGATCAATACGGGTGCGGTCGACGACCTCACAGCGCTCGCGGATCTGGCCGAGTCCTACGGTCTGTGGTTCCATGTGGACGGGGCGTTTGGCGCGATGGCCGTGCTCTCGCCCGAGTCTCGGCATCTCGTCGAAGGAATGTCTCGGGCAGACTCGCTCGCGTTCGACTTCCACAAGTGGATGTATGTGAACTACGAGGCGGGGTGCGTTCTCTTTCAGGATGCGGAGGCCCATCGTCGGTCGTTCTCTGTCGGCGGAGACTACCTCGTCCCACTCGAGCGCGGCACCGGTTCGCTGGCCGACATGGCGACCGGCAGGGGGCCGCAATTGTCGCGTGGCTTCAAGGCACTGAAGCCCTGGATGACGATCAGGGAGCATGGCTTCGACAAGTTCGGGCGTCTCGTTGCGCAGAACATGCGGCAGACGCGATACCTGGCGTCCCTCATCGACGCGTCGTCGGTGCTGCAGAGAGTGGCGCCGGTTGAACTCAACGTGGTGGCGTTCCGGTATGAAGATTCGGAGACTGACGCGGCGGTAGCTGACGGAATCAACCGCGAGTTGCTGATGCGTGTGCAGGAACGTGGCGTTGCGATCCCGAGCTCGACGCTTCTGGACGGTCGCTTCACGCTCCGTGCCTGCATCTGTAACCATCGCAGCCGACAGTCCGACTTCGACGAATTTGTGGCGGAAGCCGAGCTGACCGTGGCCGAGATCCTCTCAGAATCGGCGGCCGAACGATGATAGTGTCGTCAGTCGCTCGTCAGTCGGTCGGCGACGATGAGCTCGCCGTGCTCCCTTCCATTTTCGATGAAGATCTTGTTGGCGTTGTTACCTGCCGCGATCACACCCGCGATGTAGAGACCAGGCACGTTGGTCGACATCGTGTCCTTGTCGTGTGCCGGAATGCCTGTCTCCAGGTCGATGTCGACACCGAGGGCCCGCAGGGGAGTGTGGTCCGCCCTCCATCCGGTCATTGCGACGACGAAGTCATTCTTGATCTCCGTTTCGGTGCCGGTTGCCTCGTCACGAACGACGACGGACGAAGAACGAATTTCGGTGATGCGGCTGTTCCAGTGCACGGGGATCTCTCCTCGCTCCAGACGATTTGTGATGTCGGGCACGACCCAGGGCTTTACGCCTCGATCGATCTTGTCGAGGAAGTGGACCAGCGTGACGCGCGCTCCGTTTCGGTACATCTCGAGCGCGGACTCGACGGCTGAGTTGCCGGCGCCGACGACCAGCACGTCCTGGTCGTGGTAGGCGTACGGTTCATGGTAGTAGTGGTGCACCCGGTCGAGGTCCTCTCCCGGCACACCGAGCAGATTCGGCTGGTCGAAACTCCCGGTGGCGACGACGACTGCTGCGGCCTGGTAGGTCTCCTCCGTGCCGTCCGCCTTCCTCGTTTCGACCGTGAAGTCGCCCTCGTTCCCCTGGACAGATTGCACCTTCTGGTACTGACGCACATCGATGTCCCAGTGCTCGACGACCCTACGATAGTACGTGAGCGCCTCGCGGCGGGTCGGCTTCGACTCCGGGATTGTGAACGGTATGCCGCCGACTTCCAGCATCACGGCAGTGCTGAAGAAGGTCATATAGTAGGGGTAGTTCATGAGCGAACTCGTGACGCACCCCTTGTCGAAGAGCACGCACGAGACGCCGGCCTTCTTCGCGGCCGCGCCTACTGCGATGCCACAGGGGCCCGCTCCGATGACGATCAGTTCGAATTGCTGCTTCATGCGGGCAGACTACCCCGTCGTCCGATGCGGTTCCAGCTCGACGCGGCTCCAGCCGATGCGGTTCCAGCTCGATGTGTGGACTGCCCGATGGGGGACTCCTCCTGGCGCGACCCGTGTAGGCGCATCCAGTATGGTACCCCCGATCTCTAGAACGGCCGTCCGATCAACCATGGCACCATGACATCTGCAGAATCCGAAGCACGGAAGTCCCTGAATCGACTGCGCCGAGCCGCCGAGAAGGCGCAGCGCGAGCTCGATGCTCTGGAGGGGGCGCTGCGAACCGCCGAGGGCAGTGACTTTCCGCGCGAGACGTATGACCAGGTGGCTGCATCCCTGAATCATGTCCTCAATTTCACGGAAGAAGAGGGCGCTCGACTTCAGGAGAAGATCCTACACTCGGGCGGACTCGAGCCTGGGAGAGTGAAGCGCGGCGGGTGAGTGTTGGCTCAGAAGCGATACACGTAGTTCATCTTCACCGACCCACCGCGTGACAACGTGATCAGGTCTCGGTCGTCCAGGATGTTCGCGCCGAGGTTCTGCCAGTTCTGGGTATAGACCAGATAGAGGTCGTTGCCGGGGTTAACGATCCAGCGCATGCGTGCAAAGAGACCCACGAGCCCGGTCTGGTCATCGTAGCGCACTTGACCTGTCGCGCTCATCCACGGGTTCGGACTCCAGTCGGTCTCGATCTCGTAGAGGTTCGCGTCGAAGTTCCCCTGCGGCAGCGTCACCTTGTTGAGCTGGATGTTGGTGCCGATGCTGATGCCCGGGTTCGGCCGGAAGGTGATGCGGCCTCCGTAGCCCGTGCGGTTCCCGTTCCAAAACCCGGATCGGGTGATGCCGCCAAACAGCGAGACCCGCCGCTGACCCGCGGTTCCGCCTCGAAGCGAGTACTCCCAGTTCGTGTATTCCCCGGGCTCGATGAGAATACCGTCACTCACCTCATACGCGAAGTCCAAGAACTCGTATGTGCGCTTGGCGTTGAAGCTGAAATTGTCACCGCTCTGGAAGCGGACGCCGAGCAGGGTGAAATCCCATTCCCGCTCTTCCAGGATGCCCGTACCCAACTGGGTCTGATTCCGGAATTGGGCGTGGAAATTCAGACTGCGGATCCAGTCGATGCTCTCGGGGCGCGGAGAGTAGTTGATACGAGGCTCTACGCGTCGGAAATCCCGTCGAGTCACGAAGCCCAGGGTGGGGCGGTATTCGCTGCCTAACTCGCGGTAGGACAGATGGCCAGACCAGACAGTGTTCGGGAAGTTGAAGCGGAAGCCACGCGCTGAAAGGTCACCGAGGGACGGGTCCTCGGTCGGCTCGGGGTTCGAGTTCCAGACGGCGAACGTAGAGAACTCGGCGTTGTTCTCACCCAGGAAGCGGCGCGTGCTCAGCTGGAGATCGACTCCAGCCGTATGCCCGATCTCCGGTGTGAACCCACTTTCGTCCTGCGCGGTCGAACGCCGTGTGTAGATGGCGCCGAAAGAGGATTGCTCGAAGATGCGCCGCTTTATGCGTCCTGCCGTGAATTGCTCGGTCGGCACGACGGTCGTGCCGTCGTCTTCGTCGAAGAAACTGTGCTGGCCGGTCCCGATCTGGTAAAAACCGAGCTCGTACTGTCCGACCTGGCCGGCCATGCGGGTACCGTAGTCAATCGGGATCTGCTGCCCCGAGTTGAGACCGATGTTCCGTGAGAAGAATGGTTGCACACCGCTGCTCGGGGCAAACGAGAAGACGCCCGACCCCTCTAGGAAGAAGTCGCGTCGTTCCGGAAAGCGCGTGGGGAAGCGTGTCAGGTTCACGCGCCGCTGGTCACTCTCCACTTCGGCGAAGTCGGTGTTCACCGACAACGACGCGCGCAGGCTGGAGGTGACACTGTAGTTCAGGTCCAGGCTGACGTCGCGAGGGTAGGTCGTCGGTGTGGTATTCCCCGGCACCTCGCGCCAGCCGACGATGGAGGACGGCACAGCCTCGAGTCCGAGCCCCTGCGACATGCCCTCGAGACCCCTCAGCTCGCCAGCGTACACGGGTCGACGTAGTCCTTCGTTCCGACGCCACCCTCGCCAGAGGATCTCCTCCTGTCGGCGCCGGATGGTGCGCTGAAAGTTGATGCCCCATGAATCCGAATTGGGATCGAAATTCAGTGTCCGGAACGGAATCTGGATCTCCGCGGACCATCCATCGGGGCGTTGGGCTGTCTGGGCCTCCCAGATGCCGTCCCAAGCTTTGTTGCTCCCGCCTCCGCCGAAACTGCCACCACCACCACCACCACCGCGGCCACCTCGGCTGCCGCCACCCCCGCCCATGAGGCCATCACCCATGAGGCCGGCCGGGTTGATCTCGAAGAAGTAGCCGGTGCGTCCGTCCTGAAACGTGTCTAGGATCCACTGGAAGCGATCGTCGGTGGTCAAGAAGGCATCTCGCTCGCGCTGAAAAGCGAGGATGCCGTCGGGGTCGTCATAGATGATCGCCCCGATGTACAGGTTGTCATCGTCGTAGGCTACCCAGACTTCCGTGCGTTCCGACGGCTGACCGCCTTCCAAAGGTTCCTGCTGCGTGAAGTCCGAGATGGGCACCGCGCTCAACCAGAAGTCCTCGACGATCCGGCCGTCGAGCTGGAGGTCGGCGCCGTCGGGCAGACGGTAGGCCTCCATCGCGGGAAGCTCGCCTTCGTTCGACTGCTGGGCGGCTGCAAAAGAAGAGGCACCCGACAAAGTGACGCATATGGTAACAACGGCCGATAGCGCCGTTCTGTTCATTCAATATCTCCGGTCCAGAATTTCCCCCAAGAGCGAGTTCGCATTCAGGGACACCATGCGAGACACGTACGGCCCTGTGGTTGTTGCGCTCCTCCCGGTGCGCGGAGGCCCAGACTCGTACATTTTCGAGCATGACGCTAAGCGAAGGGGCGATCCCAAAGAAGGCCCGAACGGCATCCGTTGACTTCGATGCGCTCGCCACGGATTTGGTTAAGAATTTCTCTGCAGGTATAGAGTTGCCGTGGAGT
>Ga0115002_10002292_pt1 | contig 25137 bp, 18 predicted proteins | sample ArcticOcean_MG_C_8_FD_89576 | JGI IMG/M metagenome (GOLD analysis project Ga0115002, IMG submission 89576) | Marine microbial communities from western Arctic Ocean - ArcticOcean_MG_CB11_86 | ecosystem: Environmental > Aquatic > Marine > Oceanic | place: Arctic Ocean: Canada Basin | collected... | reverse complement strand
TGGTTCGGGTCCCGGTTCTGGCTCAGGTTCTGGCTCAGGTTCTGGCTCAGGTTCTGGCTCAGGTTCTGGCTCAGGTTCTGGCTCAGGTGCCGGCTCAGGTGCCGGCTGCGGCGCTGGAGTTGACACTGGGCGTGAAGACGATCCGCCTCCGCCACAGCCAACAAGACATAATGAAATTAAGACTACCGCAAGAACAAAATATTGCGACATAATAAAAGCACCATTTGACAGATCGACCGATCCCAACTTGTCATACTCCGGGTTTCGCTCGCAAATGCAACATTTCTAATCACCGACCCCCAGATCTGATTGTTCGGCACGACTAGCCGTTGGTTATCCAACGTCATAAATGTCGTGTTGACCAAACTTATGTGGTTAACCATGCCTCAACGCCACCCGTACTAACAAAGGTGCCAACGGCAAAAGGCCGGTAAACCAAGATCAAAAGACCGCCGGTCGCAGGATTTCAACCTCGGATTGCGTACTTCCCAGAAATGCGGACCGGTTTGCAGCGCTTCCCACGACGGCGGCAGGTAACAGATCGCGCTCCGCGGTGCCATCCAAGTCGAACTCGTCCGCTATCTCGATAAAGGAGAATAACGCGCGGTAGACCGTGTCTAAGTGCTCTTATCCGCGCAGCAATTGCTGGCCTGCGATGACCAATTCCGGCATATTACTCAAACTCACTGAGTGATGACTCTTCTTCGGCTTCAACTTTACTGGGCCTCAGCAGCCAAAGAAAACCACCCGGTAATCCAATGACCATCACGATTAATCCAAATAAAACCGACAATAGCAACGCATCGGTTTCAGCCACGGCGACAAAACTTAGTGCACCGACCATTGCCGTTTCTCTAACCCCCCAACCTGCAATCGACACGGGTAGCGACGACATGAGTAACACCGGAGGTAGCAATAAGAATATCTCAAGCGGCCGTAGCGATAACTGCAACGCGGTCGCAAGGCACATCACCGCAAGGCAGAATAAGCGCGGAAGCGACCACCGTCTTGATGACAAGTGGTAGCGATATTAGGACATGCTGCGTTACCGTGATCATCTTCTGGAGGAACTTGATCGAATCCCACCTGAATTCCCTTCTTGTCATAAACCAGCAGATGCCCAAGCCAGCGATGAGCACTCCAACGAGCCTCGCGATAATCAAATAGAGCGACCAACGGGCAGCCCGATCGTCAATGAGCTCGAGCGACCATGGAAGAGAAATTGCAATCACCATCGCGATGGTCACAAACCCGACCATTCGGTCCAACACTACACTGGTCGTCGCACTCTGCACCGATCCGCCCGCGCGGGTAATGCCCACGCACGCACGACATCACCCCCAATGGTAGACGGCAGTGTTTGGTTGAAAAAAAGCCCAATGAAGACTAAACGAAAGGCACCCAGTGCCGTGGTGTGAATCCTCATCCCGTTTAACAAAGTTCGCCAGCGATAGGTCGCGAAGAAAACTTGAGCAAACAACGCGGCCGTCGCTGCGGCTAGAAATTCTACACGCAGTTGGCTGAAGCGCGCCTCAACGACTTCCAAGCCGACCCGAGACAGTAGGAACGCAATCAGTCCGACTGAAATCGCGAGCTTGAGCCCGATCAGAAGGTTACGGTTAAGGCTACCGAGACGTAGTTTCATGGGTCGCCAAAGTCGCAGTCAGCAGCCGGGCAATTCCCGCACCCGCATCTTGCGCAATAGCGATGAGTATAGGTGAATGTTGCGACGAGAAACGTGATCCAGATTGTCAATCCAAGTCAAGTTAGCTTACTAAAGTCAAGGTCGGACGCTACCCCAGAACACTAGCTTTCAGCCAGATCCTGGCTTACCGCGCCCACACAGTTTAACTAGCTCTTGTCCAGAAATGGCATCTCGCCAATCTGCGATTGGCGCAGGCCATCTTCTTCCCAACGGTTTCCGTCCGGAAACCTCCCAAAGCCCTACGTTTTTTGATTCGGGCTCCTGCCCTCAGTTAGTTCGGTCGCAAAACACTGCGTATTTTGGACACGAACTAACTACAGCCTTTGGATGGCGCGCTAGTCGATCGCGAAACAATAGAACAGTCCATCGCCGCCGGTGCCGCGCAGATTCGCCTGGCTGCACCCGCGCGTCCCATGTGCCGAATTCCAAGACGTTGGATTAGCTCCGCCTCCGGTACGGTCATGATGGCCCGCAAGTGCGCTACCGTCGTTGCTACTCGTCCAGTTATTGCAGGTACTCGCCGACGCCGTGCCATCCAGATTAGAGCCAGTGAGAATGTCGTGCCGATTCGGCGAATCGCCTCGACCGTTGACCATGTCGCCTGCCTCGGTCAAGACGGATTCTTTGGTCAAGTTGTTCTCTGCATGGAGTTGATCGACGTCCGCGGCAACCATCACCCCGGCAACGTTATGCCAGGGGCCACTGCCAATCCGGTCTCGTGCATTGACCGCCGGCTCGCTATCGCTAGCCGTGGTGCTCAAGTAGGCATGCCAAACGCGGTCCCCGCCGCCAGCGACTTGCGACATGCGAGCACAGTACGCATCGGCACCAGCCAGCCCGCCGAGGTCGGCGCCATTACCTGACCCGGCACTCGTGATGAAAAAACCCACTTCTGCTGCATGCGCTGAAACCCCGAGCAGCAGCCCAACAAACCCAATTACTAGAGCCTTCATTACGTTCCCCTCGAAATGTCCTGTCTCGTTAACGATGTATTAGATCACACCAAGCAGTTCTGAAGAATTAGCAACACCGACTGACTATCGTTCGACCGGTGGCCGACTGTCAGTCATGAGATCGTCGAGTTCTTTTTGCGCCCGTTGCAGATTCGTAACATCACGTACCTCGAGCATCTCGCATTCATCTTTTACCATTTGATCAATCGTCACTGGGTAATGCCGACAGTCATCCGGGCGGTCATGATAGATACGACACTCATAAGCCTCTCGATCCGGCACCCTATGTAGCCAGGGACACCGCGAGAGTTGCTTGCCGGTGGCTGGATCCATCCAAATTTTTCCATCACTGACGTAGCTTGAGATTTCAGGACGGAACGTTTCCCACCAAGCGACTTCCTCGGCCGTCGCGGTCAAACCGCCATTACCATATTGCTTGCAGCACTTGCCGCATTGATTACACGCTTTCATCAGCCCGATTCTATCTTATGCGGTGGGTCACGGCAGCAGACGGTATTGCCGGTTACTGAGTGATTTTGGGCGAAAAGAGCACATGGATGTGCGAGTGCGGGTGCCGGGGAGTGGAATCAGAGGCAGTTGTAAAACAGACTCTCAGCTCTGGCTCGAGTCGCCAGTTCAGGATAGCCAAGCAAACTGGATCTGAACTACGCGGGTATCGCCTCGATGTATTCTGCGAATTGGTCCGCTACAAACGTCCACGGCAATTGAACAATTGACGTCTCTCGCGCGGCGTGGCGACGACAAAGAACAACATCGACATGCAGCTGGCGCGGCAGCACAGTGTAGATTACCTCGCCCAACGCAAAACTGCGGCTAGCGAATAGCGTCGAGCGTTGTTCTTGGGCTTCAGGTAAACGCCGCTCGACCGAGCCACCAATCTGTAGGTCCAGAAACAGATGTTCTCCCAGATTATTATCATGGTCAAACGGCAACGACATATCCCTGAGCCACATGGGTTCTTCGCTAATCTCTGTGACGTATTCCGCCTCGACGAGAATCTCGCGAACGTCTTCTTCAGCCCGAGTGATGAGATGCCGCAACATGCTCATGCTGCCATTGGCAAGAAACAGCACCGATCGCGCTACGCGAGGCGTGCACAACTCGCCGTCGACCACCAGGTCCAATATCTCTTGCGTCCCGCTTTGACCGAACCGCAGTTCGACGAAACGCACGATATCCGGTGGAAAGTCCATATAGTCCCCCAAATTTTCTACAGGTCTTTGCCTGCTTGTTCTGCATCGCAGCACATTGCTTGAGCAGAACGTCACGTTTATACGTCAACTTATTGATTTACCGACAAAGGGAGGCGATTGTCAACACGGAGATATGGACAGTCCAAGGCGAGCGCACGGTTTGGTTTATAGAAGCGTGTGGGATCTCGCTAGCGCGTTGGGGGCGCGTCACACAACACTGCCACCCTGTGCAGCTCGCGCGTTTCTCCATTGAAATCAGGCACAGCCATATGCTGTACGCAACGATTGTCCCAAATCGAAAGCGTGCCCGGTTCATACCGCAACCGTGCTTGGTACCGTTCTTTCGTGCAATGCGCGTAGAGGAACTTACAAATGGCGTTACTTTCGTCTCTCGGCAATCCATCGATGGCACGAGTGAAACCTTCGTTCACATAAAGCGCTTTGCGTCCAGTTTCCGGATGGGTTAACACGACTGGATGTTTGACCGGGCGGTTGATCTCCTGGATGTCGAAATTTCGACCGTCATGAACCCCATCGAGCGGTTCTAACAAGGCTTTCATCGAATCCGACAGATCTTCATGCGCTCGGTATTGCGAAGCGTACAGCGTAAATGCACCCGCAGATGGTACCCGTTGTGCAAGGAGCATAGAAATCTTGGGTGGTATCGTCTTCCACGTCACATCTGAATGCCAGCCTTCGGCTACCGTTGGGTTCTCAGCATCTGCATGAATACGCAACACATCCTCAAAACCATCCACCGTCGGAGAGTAACCATGGATGTCCAGTTGACCCCAACGCAAGCCAAACTCACGCAGTTGCTCGTCACTGACATGACCCTGACCATGGACCGCCAACACGCTGTGCTGCAACAGTTTGGCGTGAAGATCTGCAAAGCCCGCGTCATCGAGTTGGGCAATGTCGACACCCCAAACCTCCGCGCCCAATGCACCGCCCATTAGACGTACATCCCCCCCACTGTATGTTTCAACTGCACTCATGATCCTAGCTCCTTAAAACTGCTCAACACGCAGGTTGAGCCCGCAGCCCCAATTCTATCAAGCCGGCCCGCTCATTCGTCGCAGGCCAAACGGCCCAGCCACAAAAATATCGTTACGATTAGAGTGCAAATACCCATATCGCCGCTCCGCCCTGCTCGCCGGGTGCGCCGGTGGTCGAGCTCCATTGCCGATAGTGCCGAGTAATATCGCGCGTATGGTTGTTCGTCATTCCAACAACCACCGCCACAAATTGGGTCTCACCGACTTGATAACTAATCAGGCTCGAGCTTGGGATATCGTCGAGCGCGGTTTGCCACAACAGTTTACCGGTCGCGTCGTCAAATACTTTAAGTGACGTTTCCACATCGCCCGAAAAAAACAGCCCGCCCGCAGTAGACAACAGGCCAGTGGACGGCGGGCTCACTTGATCTGTATTCCAGGCAAGCTTTCGATTTGCAACGTCGATTGCCTGCAGCCGGCCCATCATCCCATCGTCAAGATCAGGCTGGGGTGCCGCGCGGAAATTGACGCCGGTCGTCAAGAGAAAACCACCCTGGCCGGTTTCGGTCATTTTGAAGCATGACTCGGTGATCGGCACATACACAAACTTGGTACCGGGGCTGTAGGAAGTCTGCGGCCACGAGCGGGCACCGAATGGAATCGGACAAATATCAGTGGCTGTTTCAGGACTCGGCATTTTCGCAGGATCAATCGTCTTGGCGCCGGTTATCGGATCGACCCCGACGATGACGTTTTGCAGCCCAGTGTCGATCGAAAAGAGGAAGCGACCAGTCGCTGCATCTAGCGCATCGAGCATGGCGTTCTTGCCTACGTTCATGACCGCCTTGACCGTGCCGCCCTGACCATCCGGCAATTGCGCAATCGTACGCTCAAACACCCAATCCATATCCCATTGGTCGTTTTGTGTGCGCTGGTAATACCATACCAGTTCACCGGTATCTGCATTTATCGCCACCGTACAATTGGTATACATGGCCTCGTTTGTCACGCCTTCCTCTTGCGAAGCGACCAAGAGTGGTGCCGTGTCGTAGGTTGGCGCAATGCCGTAATAGACCAAGTTCAATTCCGGATCATAGGTACCCTGGTGCCAAACGGAGCCGCCGTTACGCTGCTCGACCGGTAGCCCATTCCAAGTGTTTCCACCGGGTTGGCCAGGCCAGGCGATGGTATTGAATCGCCATACCTCCTTACCCGAAGTTCTATCGATACCGATGATGTATGAACCCCCCGGAACATTCCTAAACGCCAATGTCGTCTGAATCACCACGTCTCCGGCGATCAAGGGTGCACTGCGGATTTGAAAGAGGGCACGCTCTGGGTCCGATCCGAGCGCCATTTTGTGCTCCCAGACCAATTCGCCAGTTTTGGCACTCAAAGGGACGACATGCTTATCGCTTGTGGCTACGTAGACCTTATCCTCATGCAGGGATAGCCCCATTTTTTGTTCGATTGCAATAGTCCCTCGCGTTTGTAACGCCACAGTACATCTCCGTTAGTCGCATCCATCGCGATGACGGTGTCCGGAAACGTCTGCAGAAACATCACGCCATGATTGACTAACGGCATCGGCATGCTCGAGCCGTGCACCAACGGTTTACGCCAGGCTGGCCGCAACTGATCAATATTGGCTTTATTGATCTGGTCGAGCGGACTATGGCTATCGCCATGATATGTCCGACCCCAAAGTAACCAATCGCTTGCGGCTGGGTTGTGCAGCATCTCATCAGTAACACTGGGAAGATTGTTTAAGAGGTCCTTTTGCGCGCGGGTTTTGACTACCGGGACACTTGGATCACGGTCCACTTGAGTCAACTGCGGGATGCTTGTGCTCGCCAATGCGCCGACCCCGTTAGGCAGTTCAGCTTGCCCCGCAGTAAACCCATTGACGGCAAATATGTACGCCAAGATATTCGTATAGGTCCGATCGACTAATCCCGTGTCAGTCGACGTATTAGTCCTCGGCGGCATACGGCGTACATGAAACGCAAGGACCTCGACCGCCTTGCCCCGCCAGGCAAGATCAAACGGAGCACCAGCCAAAGGCGGCGCAATGCCCGCACCTTCCAGTCTAGCCCCGTGACAAGAAACGCAGTGCTGTTGGTAGGCTTGTTCACCTGCGGTGACTTGTGCTTGGGTAAATCCGAGGGGCACCTCAGTAGTCTGGGCCAGCGGGACCGACTGCCACAAAATGAGCCCGAGGCTCAGCACAACAAAAAGTTGGGGAAGTCTAGTGGGTTGCATGAACGTCATTGGATACCACACTTGATTGCGAGCCGCTACGGCCTGGAAAAAAAGCTATTCACGCGCCGTGGGGACCACCCTGAGGTTGACCCGTTTACCGTCGCGCAACACCTTCAAACCTGTTTCTTCATCGGCTTTCAAACCGCCCAAGATACTCATGAAGTCATAGATCGTTTCGATCTCGACACCAGCAAGGCCGACCAAGATATCGTCGCCTTGTACCCCGGCGCGCTCGGCTGGTGAGCCTTTGACGGCACCCTGAAGCTTAACACCGACCACCCCTTCTTCCTGTCCATACGCGGGAATGGTTCCAAGCGAAACTCTCATATTCGATCGTCCCACGCCGCCTTGGCTGCGCTCGACTTGCACGTAGTCAGGCTCGGATTCGCTGCGTGCCAATGACCGAACAATGCCAGTCATTAGACGCGTGATGTCGCGCAGTCCGTCGTAGTTGATCAAGTTTTCGGTATCGCGAGGCGTCGAGTATTCCTCGTGCACGCCACTAAATGCCGCCAGTATCGGTACGCCTTGCATATAAAACGGCGTCGAATCCGTTGGCAGATAAGGGTCCGTGCTCGTTGCAATCGAAAGCCCGACGGGAATATTGCGACGTTCGATCTCGCGAGCCCATACACTGCTCGATCCCGTGCCCTGCAGATAAGCCTGCTCGTCGACGCGACCGATCATATCGAAATTCAAATAGGCGCTTACTTTGCCTTGCAGATCATCATCCGAGCCGGCGAGCTGCTCGACATAGTGCGCCGACCCTAAGGTGCCTAATTCCTCACCGGACCATGCGGCGAATATGATGTCTCGTTTGGCACTGAGCTTGCTCAGGCGTTGCAAATCCACCAGATACTGGGCGCTTTCAAGCATGCCCGCGACGCCGGATGCGTTGTCATCAGCACCGCGATGGATCTCGCCTTGTTCATCGTCGCGCGCCAATGAACCCGAGGCTTGACCACGCCCCAGGTGATCAACGTGAGCGCCCACGACTAACGGCGGTCCGACTGACTGCTGGCCCGCCAATACACCTATCACGTTGCGGCCTCTATGTTCTTCTCGAACGATGTCGAGCATTGCTTCGACCGTAACAGTAGGGATCGCAAATCCATCGACTACCTCTCCGGAGTCCAACTCGTCCTGCAGTTGCTTAAGGTCTTTACCCGTAAGGTGCAATATATGCGAGGCCAACTCATCAGTTATCGAAACAGCGGCCAACGAAGTGGTAGCAGTGTTCGCATCCATCTGAAGTGCAACCAACTCGTTCTTGGCTGCTGCATTGGGCCCGGTAACGACAATAAGCCCCAGGGCCCCATGGCGTTTAGCCCAAGACGCCTTGTAGGCGAGGTTCGAATAACGTAGGAGATGCCGACGCCGGTCGGGCGACACGGATTCCGGCTGGTACCGTAGCACCACAACCCATTTGTTGGTAACATCTAGCCCGCGGTAGGCGTCGTACTCCGGTTGCCCTTCAGACGCGGGCGCCACGATGCCGTAACCAGCAAATACAACGTTGGCTTGTTCAATTTCACCGTTTTTCGACAGTGCCAGTGGCCGCCAATCACTATCTAACACCGTTGCTGCTGGCTCTTCCAAACCGGTGATGAAGATCTCATTACGCTTACTCAGCGACGCGCCGGCAGTGAATGAAAAGGATTGGAAGAAACTGCCGCCGTCGCCACCCGGGTGCAATCCGAGTTGTTCGAAAACTTCCGCAACGTAGGCCGTGGCCAGTGCCTCACCTTGGGTTCCGGTCAAGCGGCCATCCATATCATCGTCTGTAAGTCGTACCACATGCCTCTTTGCATCTTCCGCGCGTATGTCCGCCGACGTTGTAGCCAATATGGCATAGACCGACGTCTTGAGCTCAGCACCTTGAACTTCAAGCTGCAACGCGCGACGGGCGGTTGCATCATTCCAGTTGGCTAGATAAATCTGGCTCTGCTTGCTTGCCGTTCGATTCGACGTCCAGGAAAGACGCGTCCCGTCTGGTGAAAAGACAGGCAGCCCGTCGAATCCTTCCGTACTAGTTACCCGCACCGGCTCTCGGGTACCGCCAGCGTCAACTAGGAACAATTCGAAATTGCTGAATCCTTCGGCATTGGATGCATAGATCAGATAGTCGCCGGAAGGATGGAAATACGGTGCCCACGACATGACGCCGGTACGAGTCAATTGATGCTCTACACCGGTTGCCAGATCCATGGTAAAGATCTCGGCGATGCTGCCATCAACGGAAAACCGGCGCCAAGTAATCATAGAGCCGTCGGGACTGAAGAACGGTCCGCCGTCGTAGCCCGGTGAGTCGGTGAGTTGTCGCAGATTCGAGCCATCTGCGTCCATGATGAAGATGTCCATCATGTATGACTTGTCATGCTCGAAAATCTCAGCATCGGCCGCACTCATCTCACCTGAATACGCGCGCCGGTTTGACGAGAATGCGATCCGCGTACCGTCCGGCGAGTATGAGCCTTCGGCGTCGTAACCCAGGGCGTTCGTCAAATTTGTGCGGTGCGCGGTCGCAAGATCCTGGGTATAGATCTCAAAGTGTTCGTCATAGTCCCAGCTGTAGCGCCGCTCTTGCCCAGACGCACGGAATTCCAACTCGGCTTGCATCTTCGCCCTGGCTTCGGGGTCTTCATGAGTGGATGCATATATCACCCGCTGACCGGAAGGGTGAATCCAGGCGCAGGTGGTTTTGCCATAGCCGGGCGATACCGTGGCCACATCACCGGTCAGCATGTCCATTAGTTGGATCTGATAAAACGGGTTCGAGAGGTCGCGTTCGGATTGGAAAGTCATTTGCGTGCCGTCCGCGCTGAAGTAGCCCTCACCCGCGCGGCGACCTTCGAAGGTAAGTTGGCGGATGCTCGACAAGAATTCATCTTCGACCGCGGCCGCCACCGAATTTGTTGGGCCGGCCACAAAGACCGAGAGCAGCACTAAGAAAGCGAGGTTTGATCGCACGGGCACGTCTCCTGAATACAGCCCCGATCTTACTGTACCGTGATCAAATGTGGCTACGGACATATCGGATTAAACGGCCTTCGACTAGCTAGTGTCTGTCCAAAAAATGCAGATTTTTGGGTCAGACACTCACGCTAACTGAAGCCACCCGCCCATTCGCCAACCTGGGACAAGACCATGCGCCCAACATTTTCATCCACGTGTAGGCGGTTACCTAACGCGGTATCGATCAAGTTTCATTGCCGACGGACCCAAGTACATTTAGTCCAGGTGTCTGTCGAACCTCAGCGTCGCGAACGCCATGACGAGCAGGAAAAAGACGCCAAGCGGCCACAACTCGGCGCTCAGTTGCGCAAGCGTTGCGTCGCGCAAAAAGTGGGTCAACGGGAATCTCTCCGCCAGGTACTGCACTGCGCAGCATTCCTTCGAACGGAAACATGAATCTGGACAACAGCAGCTGCGGCAAAAATGAGATGAACGTTATCTGAAGGGTATGGAACTGGGTCTCGGCAATCGTTGAGATCAGTAAGCCAAGCGACAGCCTACTGATGACGAATATGCCTGCCCCGGCATAGAAATCCCACAAACTCCCACGTACTGGAACATCGAAAAGCGTCACCCCCAAAAGCAGGATTATCAAAATCTGGATGTATCCGATCACCACGTACGAGATAATCTTGCCAATCATCAACTCTGGTGATTTGACCGGCGTAGTAATCAACATTTCGAGATTACCGCGCTCACGATTGCGATCAAGGTGAATAGCACCATGGTCAGCGTCAGAATCACGCCACACAAGCCCGGCACGATAAACACTGCCGAGCGACGTTCCGGATTAATGAGCGGTCTCATGGCAAACGTCGTTGCAGTAGTGGTCGGTCGAGGGACACGTCGAATCAGCCGGTTCTGCCGGATACGGCTTCGCGGCCCAGCTACATCCTTCCGAGAGGAAAACCGTTGGAGCAAGCGCCCAAGGCGGATGCAGAAGCGCCATCCTGGCAATTTCGCTCCGACGACTTGCTCCGCAAACCTCCCAATTCCCTACGGAAATTGGCTCGGGCGTCCTGCCCTCGAAGTGCGCGCCACCAAATACTGCGTATTTGGGACACGCACTAGTTAGTAAGACCTAACTTATTCGGCTAATCCCCAGACTCTTCTTCTGGATCCGAGCCATCAATCGGCGCCCCGGTACCCGACGAACCCGCGAACAACCGGCGACCATCCGGGAAGGTGACGTCGCGGCCGTTCGCCCGCAATGCACCGTCAGTGGCTTGATATCCTTCGACCAATACTTCCGTTCCAGGACGCACCGAGTCCCTACTCCAGCCTCGGCGTACCAGCGCTCCAGGTGGTCCGGCTTCTATCATCCAATCCTGCACCTCGCCATTATCGGCAACGACCTGCATATGCATCCATGCATGCGGATTGACCCATTCCATTCTTGTGATTTTTCCGCGCAGCTTAACCGGTTTGGTTGCATCAAACTCGGAGGAAAATGCGTGATGCGCCAGCACCGCCGAACCGCCTACTGTCATTATCAGACCGATGACCATGGCAACCAAGCCGGCTTTTATCTTTCGTTGCACTACCTTGTTCTCCAGTAAGCTCACGATTCTGTTTTGTCTTTAGACCGTGCCGCACTCAATATGTTGGTCATGCCGTAGTTACCTTCGTGACAGGCATATTCGACCAACTCGTACTGGCTATCGTCTTTGGCATAACGAAACATGCCGGTCCACGGACGCGTCCAAACGGTCGGATCGTCGACTGTAAATTGGTATTCCAGCGTATTCTCATCGATTCGCCGATAGCGTTCTGTGAGGATCATGTTCTCACTAGAGCCTCGATACGCCGCTCTACCGTTGAACCCCTTTACTTGCACCACCAGCGTGTCGCCTTCCCAATGACCGCGTGAGCTGCCGAGCCATTGTTTGAGTTTCGGACCAAGATGCGGTTTCGCGGTTGTGGGTATCACCCGAGTTTCGTGAATCATCTCCTTCTGAATTGCGACGTAACCGGGACTTTGTACAATCTGCAGACCATTGTTGTAGATACCCGGCATCATGAGTCCCGGCAACCCGCGCGTAATGCATCGAACAAAGTTGGGGAGATCTTCAGGTCCGCTCACGAGTTCGCCTCGGGCGTACCCACGTGCTTCTCGGGCTGCTGCGGCCAGTTCCCGGCCCTTCTCGGTCATCGGCGGTATACGCCCACTCGGCGGATCGATGACCATTGCGACCTGCCTGGATGGTGCGGACTTATCATATCCGAGGGTCGTGTCGCGCCACTCCCGCTCATAGCCCCAGATACTCCCCAGGGTACCTCGTTCGCGCCGCGCGGCGGCCTGCTGGGGCGTCAGCGATTCGGTTTCACCAGCATTCACAGGTCGTTCCAGCGGGATGCCATGAGACGGGTTACCTGTCCAAATCCCTTGCAGATCCGGCTCATCCCACGGGGTCCGTACTACCGTATATGGTGCCGTTGCCACCTTCTCCTCGACAGCGATTAGGGCATCTTCAGTACCACCCCAGCCAGGTTCGACGAGCGCAATCAGCACCCCATCGGGGCCTGCTAGAAAAGCGCGTTTGGCCTGCGATCGAGCGCCTTCCGGCACCACCGCTTGCTGTAAATCAACACCTTGATCTGCAATGCGCTGGCTAGCTGTTTCCAATTCCGCCATCACGAAGCCCAAATGATCAATAGAGCGCTCATCCGTTGCCGCAGGTTTTCCATCGCCATATTGTTCAATCAAGAGCCACACGCTGCCAAAAACCAGCCCGTCCAACTCGCCTTTGAACTTGCCCCGTTCTGCGCCGAGGACATCCACGTACCAGGTAAGCGCATCTTCCGGTGCAACGGATTGCAGATGGATGTGGTGAAACCCAAGCACATCTGGATCTTCAACCAGCTCAATTCGAGTCCCCCATGGATCGAAGATGAAGCCGTGCTTGCCCAATCCCGGGAGATTTTGCAGCGTCGAGCCGTCAGCAAAGCGTTGCAGCCTGACGCCCGAGCCTCTCACGCCCACCGCTTCGAGCTCGTCCATCTTGGCTTTGACGTCGGCAAACGAAAAACTGATGTGGTTAACGCCAGTGCCTTGGCTGCCGCCTAGTGTTGTGCGAGCAACAAATTCGATGTCCATCTCGCCACAGTTGACCAGCTTCGGTCGTCCAGCCACGGTTTTGCACGCGAGGTATTCAACATACCACTTCACTGACTCGCTTGAATTCGGAGTAGCTAAATGCATGTGATGGGCTTGTGCCTCATCCGCGGCGACAGCAAGCGTAGGGGTCCAAACCATGAACCCGGCAACGGCAATAAGTGCCGCGGGGAATATACGATCAATCATTTTTCATGCCTCCTAATAGCGGGTATGTGCCGCTATTGTGCGGTTCGTTTGCGCAAATGCCCGTAGATCAATTCTTCGGAGTATTCCACGCATTTGTACTCCAAAATCTCCATATCGGGTTCCAAGCGACGGTATAACGGAAGCTTGATCGACCAAGCCCCGGTATACACATTCGGGTCTTCCAGCGTTGCCTCGTATTGCATCGCATTGGGCCCCATTAACGTATAGCGCTCTTCAATACGCAAGGTATCGCTTGCGAAGTTACCAGCCCGATCGAGCCATGCTTGACCATTGAAACCGGATGCTTCGACCACCAAGGTGTCTCCATCCCAACGTCCGTGTGAGCGCCCCATCCAACTGTCGATCGGCGCAGGCTCAGGATTGTCTTTGTCCATATGGATCGTGCGATTCGCCTCGGCAATACCGTAGACAATCATGATCTTGCCAGTGCCTTGCAGGATCTGGAAAGGGTATGGTTGATACGTTGCGCGCGGCACGCCGGGTAAATAACACTTGGTCGCCGGATCTTCAGCATGTCGCCGAGCCAAATTCTCTTGCTGCTGCTCTCGCGCCCATTCCTGATAAGGGATATCGCCACCAACGACCACCCCTTTGCCGGGCGGCATCGTTCCGATCGCGCCAAGCTCCGGCGGGCCCGCGCTGGCTGTGTGGTCTTCGAGATTCCAATGTGCCGTGCCGATGGCCTGCCAAATACCACTGAGATCAGGATTACCGTCATACGCAGTGGGCAGACTCGGCTCTGGTGTCGCGTCGGAAGTCGCGGTTGGAGTAGACGCGGGCGCGCACCCCATCAAGGACGCCACCGACACCAGCACAACGCTTACTGCTAATTGTCGCAACCGCACTGAGCAATACACTTAACTGTTCTCCCCAACCAAATTGCATGTTCGCCTAGATTTAAGCTTGAGTTGGGGTGGTAGTGCAAGCGACCTACGTTTTAGGAAACGCTTTAGAGCGTGTCGTTTACCTGTGTGGGACCGGGTTAGCGGTTATCATTAATCTGTGTAGAAGAGGCTTTAGCCGCGACCTTGGCCTGTAGAAACCGTCGTTCTCAACTAGATTCTGGGTTAAGAATCGCGGCTGAAGAGGGTGTCGCAACACACCCTCTTCAGCACTTTTTCCACTCCGCTGCACACATCCATGTGCTCGTTTGGCAATCAAATCAACCACTTATAGTGGTCGATTTTGCTTGGCCATCTCTGGCCAAAACTCAGAGGCTGTTTTACAACAGCCTCTAAACCCGTTCCCACACAGATCCCCAACGACCCACTACTGTTCGTCTATCCGGATCCGTTGCAAGCTCTGACGCTGCCTTGGATCAATGTCCGCCGATCCCGCCGGATAGTCATTGAGTTTGAGAATATAAGCAGTGATGTCCGCGTATTCATCGGCGCCCAAGCTATTTGGCGCGGCCAGGGGCATCGTCTGAACAATCGTATCGTACAAATCGCGTAAGGGCGCATCGGTCCACCGAAACTTGAAATCGCCCCCAATCACCGCAGGCGCTGCGCTCGCGCCGCTTGGTTGATTGGAGTGGCAAGCGACGCATTCCTGGACAAATAGAGCCTCGCCACGGTCGGCTTGTTCGTTGCTGTAGATGCCATCCCAGACAGAATCTGCATTGACCGATTGCGCCTGCACTGTAGGCCGCGACGTCGGCAACGCGAAGGCAATGAGCTCGGGCGGCGAACCACCAATGGTCATCGCAATGTACTGTTTGTCATCAACCATATAGGTCATAGGCGTGCCAATCGCACCGCGTGGGAGGTCCACCGAGCCAAGCTCATCACCGGTGGCTTTGTCGAACGCCACCAAACGTGCGCCGCCATCGCTACCGCCGGCAGACAAGGCACTCATCAGCAGCGTCTTGGTCAACAGCGGCCCTCCCCTGCCATCGCCCCCCAACGGTGGTAGCTCCAAATGACGTAACAAGCGATGACGGCGAATTAGGTCGCCGTTACCGAGCGGCGTCATCCAGACATGATCCCCGGTGTTCATATCGATGGCGGTCATGCGCGAATAGGGTGGTTTCAACAACGGCAACCCACTAGGCATCCGTGGTGACCCGGACCGCGCCTGGCGTGAAAGCCTGGCGGCCTCGGGTGCACCATGCGTGTAATCGAGGTTGCCGCCATCAGGTTCGTAATATGTGATCACGCCAGATCGGTTACTAGACGGGACATAGAGAATGCCGGTTTCCGGGTCAACTGCCGCGCCAGACCAACTTGCGGCACCGCCACCGGTGGGGCGAAATAAGAGGCCTTTGACATCACCGTCCGCCATCATTTGTGGCGTGTACAGCGGACCGAGGCGAAACCCCTTTACCGCTTCGAGCGCCATTTGACGAAGCTCGGGTGTGAAATCGACCAAGTCATCTTCAACTACCCCCTGATACTCGAACGGCGCAGGTTTGGTCGGAAACGGCTGGGTCGGTGACGCCACTTCACCGGGAATGTTCGAGTCGGTCGGCACTGGGCGCTCTTCGATCGGCCAGATGGGTTTGCCATTCACCCGATCGAATGCATAGAGGAAGCCTTGCTTGCTCACCTGGGCTAGAGCTTTGATGGGTTTGCCGTCCACTACCACATCTAAGAGGTTCGGTGCGGTCGGAAAATCGTAGTCCCACAATCCATGGTGGACCGCCTGGAAGTGCCAAACCTTTTCTCCGCTCTCAACGTCTACCGCAACGATACTCTCAGCAAAAAGATTATCGCCCGGACGATGCCCACCGTAATAGTCATTGGTTGGTGTCCCCGTCGGCAAGTAGACGTACCCAAGCTCCTCATCGCCACTCAGATAAGTCCAGACGTTCGCATTGCCTGAATACCTCCATGAGTCGTTTTCCCATGTCTCCACCCCCTCATCATCCTCTTGCGGCACCGTGTGGAAATCCCACCGATGCTCGCCGGTCCGCACATCCCATGCCCGCACCCAGCCTGGGACTGCCTCCTTATTAATGCGCCGGTCGGCAATGGAGGAGCCGTGAATAACAACATCGCGTACGACGATGGGTGGCGATTGCACCGAGTAAAGCATGGCGTTGAGGTAATCGCGTTCAGAACGGTCTGCCCGCGGCAATCCTTGCGTTAGGTCGACGCGCCCGTTAACCCCAAACCCCGCACACGGGTGTCCGGTTTTGGCATCAACACAGATCAAGTCACCGCCGCCCGTGCCCCAGAGGATTCGTTCGTCGTGACGTTCGGGTCCGTCCGTCCAATAAGCGACACCACGTTGCCGCCACGTGACCGTCATCGAGGTCGTGCCTTCTTCGTAGCTTTTCGGGTTGTACACCCACTTGGTTTGCCCAGTGCGTGCGTCGACTGCGACTCCTTGCGAGAGCGGGGTATTAAGATAGAGAACACCGCCCACCATTAGCGGTGTCGCCTGCAGCCGAGAATATTTTGGTGTATCTTGGGTTCGATACAAATCGGGAGTTTCTTGCTCCAAACGCTCGACGACCGCAGCGGTCGACCCCCACCATTCACCACCATCCGCGGTCGATTTGCTAATGAACGCGTCGACCGACTTCCAGCGCCACGCAATCTCGAGATCCTCAAAATTGTCGCGGTTGATCTGATCTAGTGGAGAGTACTTGGAGCCTGCTTTGTCGGCGCCATACACTGGCCACTCGCCGTGCCGTACCTGACTATTCTCTGCCGAGGTCTCAGCCGCGGACACCGAGAAAGACAAACTAACAAACACGCACACGAAAAAGCAGCTGTGCCAAATCGCCATTCTGGTACTCCTGATCAACGCAAGCCGAGGGTTAACGAGATACCTAGTCAACGCATCGCCGATCGTCGGTGACTATCAAAAAACTCGAACATAGCAGGCATGTTAGTAGGCGCAATGTCACTGTGGCCGCCACCCGGCACCTCGATGTAGGTCACCTCAGCCTCGAGTTTACGCAGAGCTTCGACCATGGCACGCGATCCGGTTACTGGCACAGTCAGATCCGCATCGCCGTGAATCACGATTTGCGGAATATGCCGAATCGTTTGCGCAGTGCGTGGATCGCCAAACCCAGCGATGGGTCCCAATCCTGCCCAGATCTCAGGATGTCGAGAGGCTATTCGCCAGGTGCCGATCGCTCCCATTGAATGACCCATGAGATAAATCCGTTCCGGGTCGATGGCATATTCCGCACGCGTGCGCGCCAGAACTTCAAGCACATCGGCCTCACTCAACTGGGCCCTGCGCGAGATCGATTGCTGTCCAAACCCTCCGTAGCCCCCATCCCGGCGATAGCCCATCGGTGCAACCACAATGTATCCATGTGATTCAGCCAACGGGGTCATCCCGTAAAACGCACCGAACATGGAATCCTCATTCCCACCTAAACCATGCAAAGCCACGATGAGTGGATACTGACCCTCCTTCGGATAGTTTTCCGGCACGTAGATCCGATAGGGCATGATCTCGTCCGCAGCTTCCAACAGATAGTGGCGTTCGAAGTCGCCAGTGCGCCCGGTAAACGGATCGCTGCCTTGCGCTGCTGCCTTGGCCACGGCTTCAGCAGCGATCAATTCCGTATCCACATCGAAACCCCTCGCTTGTACTAAGCCTGTATCAATTTTGCGCATGTAATCCAACGGGTAAAGGATCTCAGGACGAAGCGTTGCCGAAGCGCGGCCTGCGCTCTGCCGCAAACGCGAGGTACGGGCGTTGACGTCAGGCCTGATGCTCAGCGGCGTGCCAGCCGAGCCGAGTGATTTATCGCCGTCGAATAGCTCAAAGCGCACCTGGTAGTCACCTTCTACAATCTCTGCAAGGTCGACCTGCATGATCGTGGGCGTTTCGACCAGATCCAAACCAATATCGGCAAGCTCGCCTAGGTCTCTGAGTTTGTTACCAACTTCTTCGCCCATTCGACTACGTCGACTCGGTTCATGGAGGGTTGCTCGAGCGGTTGCGCGAATTGCGCCGGGTAGGGTCGCTGGGAATATCTGTGACAATCGCAACATGACTGGGCTTGTCGGGTCCGCATATGTCTGATCAACGCGCAGCACAAGCGAGGCGTTATATTCCTGGGCTTCGCTCCAAGCGCCGGTCGTGGCAAGGGCTAACCCGCGCGCAAGCTGACGTCGAACTTCACCCGCTTGGCCAGCCGCTCGTGCCGCTTGTAGCCGCGCATCGACATCCCCAAGTTGCTGCTGGACGTCGTCGCCGGCATTGGCTTTGGACATCCGATAAATCAGATTGAGCATAGTGACGCTGGGCAAAGCCTCGGCAGCGACGGGTATCGGTGCAACGATCGCGATTAACAAGGCTATGCACAGATGGAATTTAGCACGAAGCATGGCACCCTCCGGTTCGGGCTGATAAAGAATACGATGGCTAGATTGACTACTATTTATCCTTCAACCACTGGTTAAACTCCGGCTCACGTTTCTCGCGAAAAGCAGCCCCGCCCTCACGGGCATCTGGATGATGGTCGGAAATCGCGGTTTTCGAGGCGATCTCGTCCAACGATTGCTCGAACGTCATGTCCGCAGCGTTATAGACCGAGCGTTTCAGCAAGCGGGTCGCTACTTGCGGCCCTTGGGCAATTGAAGTCGCCATTTCCATCGCGCGTGCTTCCAATTCTGCACCAGCGACTACTTCGTGGACCAAGCCAAGATCTAGGGCTTCTTCCGCCGTGACGATGCGTTTATTGATAAAGAAGTCCATGGTCTTTGCGACGCCCATGAGTTGAACGCACAAATACTGGCCCCCCTCGTCAGGCAACAAACCGAAGCGCAAAGTCGCACTGCCAATCCGTACTCCTTCCGCCGCGATGCGGAAATCGCAAGCGAGCGCCAAGGTCATACCTGTTTGCACCGCGACGCCATTGACGGCAGCTATAGAAATCTTGTCACAGTTGCGAATGGCGAGGTTTACCGTCTGCGACAGATGGCGTAGTCCTTCATATGTCCCGATGTCGGAGTCGTGCCCCGGCGGAATCGGCGGCACCAGTGCATCACCACCAATTTCCTTGCCCTGCCCAGAGATATCATCGCCTGCACAAAATGCCCTTCCAGTGCCGCTAAAAACCAACACCCTAACGGCATTGTCCATCTGCGCTTGTAAAATAGTCTCGACCAAATCGCGCTTTATGGCCTGGGTGAGGCCATTAAGACGCTCAGGTGTATTGAATTGAATCCAGGCGACGCCGTTATCGCGAAGCTCCACCCCGAAGCCCGTAAAGTGACCGGTTTGCATAATTATTCCCCTCCCTTAAGGATGCATCATCATAGCGCTGTTTGATCCGGCAGGCACCGTGGTCGCCACCAGATTTTGAGATCAGACTTTGGGATCACCTTGGAGATCAGGCTAAGCGGGTGTCACAACCCTTTCACGGAACACGCTTCGCCATCTCGTGCGTCACAGCGATGTTCCACGCTTGATTGCGCGTGCCTGTGCCCGGCACGCTGAGGGCACTTAAGGGCATCATCCATCACGACACGTGAACGTCACTGACTTGGCAAGCCGAGTTCGACAGCTTGGGTGAGGATTCTAAGGTCGGCCGGATCGATGACATAAGGTGGCATCAAGTAGATCAAGTTGCGGAATGGTCGAATCCACACCCCCGCATCGACAAACCTCTGCTGGGCGGCAGCAACATCGACGTCCGCATGGGTTTCCACAACACCGATCGCGCCGAGCACACGAACGTCCGCGACTCGATCGTCATCCGCATACTTACTTAACTCGTCACTGAGCTGCGCCTGTATCCGCGCAATGTTTGCCGCCCAATCGTCATCCAATAGTAGATCAATGCTCGCCCCCGCAACTGCGGTCGCAAGTGGATTAGCCATGAAGGTCGGGCCATGCATCAACACACCACCTTCACGCGAGATGCCTTGCGCCACCCTATCGTTGGCAAGCGTGGCTGCTTGGGTAAGATAGCCTCCCGTTAGGCCCTTGCCCAAGCACATGATGTCCGGCTCAACTGACGCGTGGTTCACTGCGAATAACTCGCCCGTTCGTCCGAAGCCCGTTGCGATTTCATCCACGATGAGTAGCACATCGTGGGCTTCGCACAGGCTCGCAACCTCAGCTAGGTATTGCGCCGAGTAAAACCACATGCCGCCCGCGCCCTGCACGATGGGTTCCAACACGACGGCCGCCACCTCGTGGTGATGCGCTTCAAAGTGCTGCTGTAACGCGAGCCTATCTTCGCTATCCAACGGCTCACCAAACCGGCTAACCGGACGTGGCATAAATATCTGTTCTGGCAGGACAGAACGAAAAATAGTGTGCATCCCGCCAACAGGATCACACACACCCATGGCACCGAACGTATCACCGTGATATCCACCACGAATTGTCATGAAGCGATTTTTCTGCGGTTGACCTTGTACATACCAATATTGAACCGCCATCTTCAGTGCCACCTCGACCGCGACCGATCCCGAGTCGGAAAAGAACACGTAATCAAGCCCAGCCGGAGTAATTTCCACCAGCCTTTGTGCCAACTTCACTGCGGGCTGGTGAGTCAACCCACCAAACATGACATGCGCCATGTCCCGTAGCTGGGACGTTACGGCTTCGTTGAGCACCGGATGGTTGTATCCATGAATGGCACACCACCACGAGGCCATTCCATCGATCAGCTCGCGCCCGTCTGCAAGCTTAAGCTTCACACCATTCGCGCTGGCTACCTCAAAGGCTGGTAACGGGTCCAGCATGGAGGTGTATGGGTGCCAAATACGCGCCCGATCGAACTCCAACAATTCACTCAACGGAATAGACCCTCATCCAAATAGCTCGCGACATTTGCAGAACCGACGTCGGAGAGGTTCGGCACGACACCCCAACAAGGGGCATGCATTCCCAGGTTGAGCGTGTCTATATTTTCTTCGTAGACATCCATGTTTGGGTCAATCGTGTTTGCAACCCATCCTGCCACGCTCAACCCTCTCGACTCGATCGCCATCTGCGTGAGCAATGCATGACTGATGCAGCCCAATTTCAATCCAACCACCAATACAACGGGCAATGCCAACAATTGTGCTAAGTCCGCCAACGTTTCATCCTCATTGAGCGGAACAAGCCAGCCGCCGGCTCCTTCCACGACCACAACATCTGCAGCAACCGAGTCAAATACGGATTGGCAATGGGCAAACAGCGACGACGCCGTTAACCGTATGCCAGCTTGCGCAGCTGCGATGTGCGGAGCAATTGCCGGTTCGAGCGCAATCGGATTGACCGCCCCATAGGTCTGGCATTCGGTCGCAGCTGCTCGCAGGTGCAGGGCATCATCATTCACCAACGAGCCGTCAACCCATGCACAACCGGCTGCCACCGGCTTAATTGCAGCTGTTTTTAAACCTTGTGTTGCTGCGAGCTCCAGCAAGCCAGCAGCAATGACCGTCTTACCAACATCAGTGTCTGTGCCGGTGACAAATAGGCCACTAGGCATCAGTGTGGTGTCCCATCAATAGCTTGCCGTTCTGAGCTTGCGTATGACCTCGAGGCAAGGCGCGACGGGCATACGTCGAGGAGGAACAACACAGCATCGGGGTCATACGCAAGCTCCCTGCGGGCGTGCCTGTGCGGGCGCCGGATCTGCATTAAAGTCGCTTGGAAGGGTCGACCCTGCCTGCGCGACTTTGCCCTCTTCCAACCTACAAGAGACCGGCACCCGCACAGGCACGCAGAACGGTAAGCTATTGATGGGACACCGTACTAACAACTCGTTGTTGTCGGTTGGTGCGCTCGAGTGCCTGCAACAACCGATCGACATCTTGCTCCGTGTGCGCCGCCGTCAGAGTGATGCGCAATCGCGATGTCCCTTCGGGAACCGTCGGCGGACGTATTGCCGAGATGAAACACCCATCCGCTTCCAATGACCTACTCATTTCAAGCGCTGCCTGTGGTGTCCCGAGCAACAACGGCTGTATCGGCGACATTGAAGGGGCCAGATCGAACCCTAGTTCAAGCGCACCACTGCGAAATTGCTGAATCCGCTGCTCAAGATGCTCTCTGCGCCAACTTTCGGTTGTAACGATTGCAACGCTCGCAAGCGTTGCGGCCGCAATCGCTGACGGCATCGCGGTGCTGAATATGTAATTGCGCGCCCGTTGAATCAGATATTCGATCAAGTCCTCTTCGCCCGCCACAAATGCACCCGATGTTCCAAACGCTTTACCAAGCGTGCCTACCAATACCTGTACATCGTCGGTACCGAAATGATTTGGGTCGACCAATCCGCAACCATTGTCCCCAACCACGCCCAAGCCATGCGCATCATCGACCATGACCCAAGCATCGTGACGCTTCGCAACCCCAATCATGTCGCGCAATGGACAGGCGTCGCCATCCATGCTGAACGTGCCATCCGTCACGATCAGGTGCTTGGCGTCGTTGTGATTCGATTCCACCTGGCGATCCAGGTCAGCCATATCTGCATGCTCAAACCAGTGAAACTGGGCACGGCTGATCCAGCCGCCATCGAGCAGCGATGCGTGGTTTAGCCGATCCTCATACACACAATCTGGGCTGCTTACGAGCGCGTTGATTGTGCCTACATTGGCGGCATAGCCACTGGAGAATAACAACGCCCTGGGACGTTGTACGAAGTCTGCCAACGCTTCTTCTAACTCATGATGGGCACGACTGTGGCCACAGATTAGGTGTGAGGCGCCAGACCCGGTGCCCCATTGGTCAACCCCCTGCTTGAATGCCGAGGCGACGCGAGGATCATTCGCTAAACCTAGATAATCGTTACCGCAGAAATTGAGCAACTTAACCCCATCAACGATCATTTCGCGGCCCTGTGGGTTTTCCACAACACGCCGCTGACGATAAAGCCCACGCGCTTCTCGCGCGCCTAGCCACGCCCCTATCTCTTTAAATCCTTCGCCCAACCCCTTCTCCAATCCCTTCTAGTCGCGGTGACCACTTGACCTGAGACGGCAAGTCTAACATTGCTGGCCAATCGCGGCTGAAGAGGCTTTCTTGGGCGAACAAAGGACATGGATGTGCAAGGGCAGAGCGCAACTGACGCGTATGCTAGGATGTTGATTCGACCAAAAAAAGATGGAGGCAAGCAGCGCCAATGACCCGAGCAGTCCCGTGGGTGGCGGCTTTCATGGAACAACGCTTCACCAGCTCGGTGGTCACAGCGATATTCCACGAGCGATTGCTTGTGCCCGTACGAGAAACGCTGAGGGCTCTTTATCCGCTGAGGGCTCTAATGCCGGTTGCGCTACTCCTGCTCGTGGGCGGGTGCGCACCCAGTAGCGGTCCCGAAGCTGCTAGTCAAAGTAAGCCCGCACGCATCACAATGCACCGGCTCAATCGTGTTGAATACAACAACACCGTTCACGATTTGCTGGGAACCTCCCTTGCCCCGGCTGACTTATTCCCATCCGACGACATGAGCCACGGTTTCGACAATATTGGCGATGTGCTCAGCACGTCACCTGTCCAGGTCGAAATGTACCACCACGCCGCCGAAGCACTAATCAACGATGCCATGTCAGCAGACCGCGGGGCAACGCGACGCATTGAAGCCGAAGACCTTGACTCGACCGTAGGCACAGCCACGGGTGATGCTTGGAAGCTGGTAACGAACGGCGAGTTGGCAACGACTTTGGACAGCGTTGCAGGTACATATCGAGTCGAGGTCGTAGCATGGGGTGAAAGAATCGGGCCGGTACCGATTCGAATGGCTATCAGAGTGGCTGGCGCGGACGTTGCCTTATTCGACGTACTAGCTGACGCAACGAAGCCGGGCGCATACGAGGCGACAATCAAACTGCACAATGCCCCGCTAAAACTCGAGGTCGCGTATCTCAACGATCGAGACACCAACAGTAAGTATCGCAACCTGCTTATCGACTCGATCACGCTAGAAGGGCCCATCGGTATTGCCGCAAGCAACCCTATGCGCGAGCGCATCATGATTTGCGATCCGGCAATCGACGGTGATAAAGCCTGCGCGGGTCAAATCATTGGCGCATTTGGTCAACGCGCCTGGCGCCGGCCGCTGACCCAGCCAGAGATCGCGGAGCTGGTCGAACTCGCACTACCAGATGACCCCGCCGAGTTTGAATCCGGTATTGCGCTCGCATTGCGCGCGATCCTTGCATCACCCAGTTTCGTTTTCCGGATCGAAGCAGACCCAATATCGGATGCGTCGACGTCGTTGGACGGTTATGCCCTGGCTTCGCGTCTCTCCTACTTTCTGTGGAGTTCCATGCCGGATGACGAGCTGTTTGCTGCGGCAGCAGCCGGTTCGCTTGCCGCGCAAGACACCCTGCAAGAACAAATCGAGCGCATGCTCAATTCGTCCAAGGCCGCGGCTTTGGTCGACAATTTTGTGGGCCAGTGGCTGTCATTGCGCGGTCTCGATGCTCACGAACCGGACAGCGAGGTATTCCCCAGCTATGACCTGGCGCTCAAAAACGACATGGTGGTTGAAACCAAAACGCTCTTTCGCTCATTACTCGCAGACAATCGACCTGTTCACGAGTTACTTACCGCTAATTTCACATTCGCCAATTCGCGTTTGGCTGCACACTATAACCTAGCGGCAGACCTGCCCCGAGGCGACCGACCTGACTCGTTCACACGCGTGCCACTGTCTCCCGAGCGGGCGGGATTGCTCGGCCAGGCGAGCATATTGACCGTGACCTCGCAACCAACCCGAACATCACCGGTTAAACGGGGCAAGTGG
>Ga0115002_10002291_pt1 | contig 25141 bp, 22 predicted proteins | sample ArcticOcean_MG_C_8_FD_89576 | JGI IMG/M metagenome (GOLD analysis project Ga0115002, IMG submission 89576) | Marine microbial communities from western Arctic Ocean - ArcticOcean_MG_CB11_86 | ecosystem: Environmental > Aquatic > Marine > Oceanic | place: Arctic Ocean: Canada Basin | collected... | reverse complement strand
CTCCCTGGGGGCCGATCCCATACAGGCTTTCCAGTATGGTCTCTGGCCCCACGCCAAACCGCTAATCTGGAGTTATTCTATTTGGATGCTTGAATATAATATTCGATCCGCTTCGATCATCGGCTATGTCGGTGCGGGCGGCATCGGTCTTCAACTCTATACCTACCAAGAATTTCACCAGTGGAATAAATTCGCCACCGTTTTAATTTGTATTCTCATCGTCGTTTCGATCCTCGATTTCCTGGGAGAGGGAATTCGTCGTAAAATTGCTAAAAAGGTCAGCCGCCGGCCGCTTGCGGATTGATCTAGAATGAAGCATCTACCGCATCAGGCTATTAATCGTGCCCCTGACTCGTGAAACGGAAAATTTATGATTTATCTTCAATTACCCTTGACTTGAGACTCTATCTCATATTTTTATCCGGTTACTGAGACTTAGTATCATGTATATTCGAATGAATATTCTGAATGTCGGGCCAAAAGCTTAAGCACGTTGAATAGACAAAAGGTAGTTAAGCACCGCCTGACAAAGTATATACTAATCGTATGGTTAGCGGCATGCCCTTTATTTCTGTGGGGGGAAGCAAATGAAAATACCTCAGCCGAAGTAAAAAATCAAAAGGGGATCGTATCTCTTCAAGAATTTGAAGTCATTGGTTCAAAAGAAAATGTTTTTTCATTACAGGGATCAGGAGTTTATCTCGATGCTGATGATCTACTTCCCTTACACCAGGATGATGTTAATCGCATACTGCGCCAAGTTCCGGGAGTGTACATACGTGAAGAAGACGGACATGGGCTTTTCCCCAATATAAGTTTACGCGGTGTCGACACAACACGCAGTGGCAAACTGACAATTATGGAAGACGGGGTACTCACTGCACCCGCCACTTACTCTGCCCCATCCGCTTACTATACGCCCACTGCGGGAAGGATGTCCGGAATCGAAGTTTTAAAAGGTTCAAGTCAGATTAATTATGGCCCCCATACAACGGGCGGAGTCATTAATTATATTTCAACACCCATTCCCGATCAGAAGGAAAATGGTAATCTGTTTGATATCGCTTATGGCAGCGATGCAGAATTTCGCGCTAATGGTCATTTAGGTGATACCTTATCAACAAAGGCTGGTGAATTTGGCTATCTCTTAGAAATATTTCACCGTCAAACCGATGGATTTAAGACTATCGCCGGAGCCGGTGATTATCCCGGTTCAGATGACACAGGTTTTAAACGAACCGACTATATGTTCAAAGGGAGCTGGGAACCTAAAACCGATAAGTATAATCACTTTGAATTTAAAATCGGTTACATGGATCTCAAAGCGAATGAAACTTACCTCGGGCTTACGACCGATGACTTTATGATTGATCCTTATCGTCGCTATGCAGCTTCGCGTAATGACGTTATCAACACCAATCATGCCCAGCTGCATTTAAGGCATATCGTCGAGTTAAGTAATGAAGCTAAACTGACCACGACCGCGTACTACAATAAGTTTCATCGCAACTGGTTCAAGCTCCACGAAATTCGTGACATTGATACGGACGGCAACGGTGTAACAGAAGGAGATGAGGATAGCTTTACCGCAAATGCTGTTAGTTCCTCCCTAGCCAATGCACTCGCTGGTAATTTCGACGGTCAAGCTCTGGAAGTATTGAAAGGTGAGCGAGCGGGAAAATTGCACATGCGTAATAATAACCGGGATTATTATATGGCGGGCATACAAACAAAACTGGACTACGATTTTAACACGGGCACACTGCATCACAATCTTGAACTCGGATTTCGCTTTCACCAGGATCGTATCCGCCGATTCCAGTGGCATAATCTAATACTACAAGACAGTGATGGAAACTTTATTGATGATACACGTAGTGCAAATGGATCGGATGGCAATCGCCGCCAGGAAACCCAGGCTTTAGCCTTCTACTTTAACGATAAAATATCAAAGGGCGCATGGTCAATTACCCCCGGTATCCGTTACGAAACCCTCGATTACGCCTACACCGATTTTACCACGGACGGAACTAACCTCCCCAGCACAAACGGCTCCAGCACCTTGGATATAGTTGCTCCCGGATTAGGTATAACATACGAGAGAAGCGAAAATTTAATATTCTTTGGTAATTATCATCGCGGTTTCTCAGTTCCCTCTCCGAGAAATCATGCGAGAATTGGCAGAGTAGAAGAGACATCGGATTCATTTGAATTAGGTACTCGATTCAACAGCGAAAAAGGTTTTTCCGGTGAAATCGTTTTATTCCATACCCAGTTTGATGATCTTCTTGTTATTGATAATATTGGTGGTGCGGGCACCGGGGAATCTGAAAATGTCGGTAACGTCAAATCTACAGGAATTGAAGCGCTCATAGGTTTTGATCCCGGGATTACCCATCGTTGGGGATTTCGCAATCCCTACAGCATTGCATTCACTTACACTAATGCCACGCTTGATGGCGATGCAAATTCTAATGATGCCGAGTCTATATTTGCCGGTGGTCGTGACGGGAACGAAGTACCTTATATACCCGATTTCCTCATATCTTTTACCGCGGGTTTGGAGACAAATAAATTCCGGGCTTATCTCAACGCCTCATATGCCGATGAAACTTTTACCTCGGCGACAAATTTATCTTTAGAGATAAATCCCAACACGGGAAATGGCGATACCCGATTTGGCAAAACCGATAGTTATTTCATTGTCGATGTCGGCGTTCATTATGAACTGTTCGAAAATGTTGAAATCTTCGGTACGATTAACAATTTATTTGAAGATCAATATATTTCCTCTCGCCATCCCCAAGGCGCCCGCCCGGGAGCACCACGTCTGGCCAGAGTCGGTGTTCAGTATAAGTTTTAAAAATATCTACGTCATCGTCTGCCTCTTCATCGTCATCCAGGATGATTTTAGATGAATGGAAGGTTGGATGAATGGATGATAATTTAAGGTAAATCCCACCTGCCTGCTTAGCGCAGTAACCAACAAGGCGAAATCCTGATCCACTCTTCCTATTTTGCTGTTTGCTGGAGGGACAAAGGCGCAAACGAGCACGAAGGTATTCGTGATCCTAGATTATTATTATCGTCAATAACCGATCCTAAATATGTATCGCCTCGCCCAAAGCGGCTGCCGCAGCTTCTCCAAGGGCCTCACTCATAGTAGGGTGGGCATGAATACTGGAATGAATTTCCTCTGCGGTTATTTCCGCGTTCATCGCGAGAACGTATTCGGTGATTAGTTCGGTGGCGTCGACTCCAATGATATGCGCGCCCAAAACTTCACCATATATTTCGTCGATGATTAATTTGACAAAACCTTCGGGGTGATTGACAGCCACCGCTTTTCCCGCCGCAGTGAATGGAAACTTACCTACACGATATTTAATCCCTTTTTCTTTAACCTCTCTTTCAGTTAAGCCAACGCTTGCCACCTGGGGTTGGCAATAAGTGCACCCGGGGAAAATTTTAACTCGCTTGGGCTGACTGTGATTAAATATACCATTGACCGCTTGAACGGCCTCAAATGTGCCGACATGAGCAAGCAAAGGCGGACCAATTACGTCGCCGGCAGCGTAAATTCCTTTTACACTCGACTCGTAATTGTCATCGACTTTGATAAAGCCGCGGTCCATCTCGGGTTTGACCTTTGCTGAAAATAAATCTTTAAGATTCGCCTCAACACCAACGGCAAGGAGTAGACTTTCAACTTCGAGCGGGTTGTGACTGTCGCCTTTTACAAGGTCCAGCTTCACTGTTTTTTTTCCCACTTTTATATTTTCTACCTTCGTCTCCACATGGATAGCGATGCCCTGTTTTTTAAAAGCTCGGCTCAACACACGTGAAGTTTCTTCATCTTCGACCGGCAACACTTGAGGTAGCATTTCAATAAGCGTTACCTCGGTCCCGAAGGTGTTAAAAAAATAGGCAAATTCAACACCGATTGCACCAGCACCGACAATGGCGATGCTTTGGGGTAACTTTTTTAATGCTAAGGCTTCGCGCGAGGTCAATATGCGTTCACCCTCTATTTCAACATCGGGTAGAGATCGTGCATAGCAACCCGTGCTAATTAAAATATTTTCCGTAGAAAAGAATTGATTACTGTCTTTTCCTTCCGTGATCTCCACAATACCGGGGACGGAAACACGACCCCGTCCTAAATAATAATCGATCTTGTTTTTCTTGAGGAGATATTCGACTCCGCGAGCCATCTGATCAGAAACGTCGCGAGAATGGCCCATCACTTTGGCAAAATCTACAGTTATTTCTTTTGCCGATAAACCGAATACATCGGCATGCTGCATGGTTTCATAAAGCTCGGCAGATTTTAACAACGACTTTGAAGGAATGCAGCCCCAGTTGAGACAGGTGCCCCCAGCCCGCTCTAATTCAATACAAGCTACTCTCTTGCCTAGTTGAGCGGCTCGTATCGCACCCGCATAACCTGCGGGCCCACCACCAATTACAAGTAAATCATACTTATCATTTCCTGCCATCAAATCTAATAGTTAGCTAATCGGTTAAGTAATATTCGAAGACCTTATTCTTGAAGGGATAAAAGAGAAGGCCAGAGGTATGACAATAAAATAGTACTCAGATATCGATGATCTCATCATCGTCATCATTTATTTGGCTAAAACGGCGGGAAGAAGACCGTTTAATTTTCACATTCGCACTTAGAAAGATATTGGTTATAAGCGATGTCATGCTGATAACGAGGGATCCCCAAAGAGCAGAGAGAAAGGAATCAACATAGAATCCAGGCACGAGTTCGCTTACGAGGAGCAATAAAAGGGCGTTTATTATCCAGAGGCCAAAACCCAAAGTGAAAATGATAAAAGGGAGCGTAAATAATACGAGAACGGGTTTAAGGATGAGGTTAAATAAACTTAAAAGAAAAACGACGAGAATGAGGGTGGCACCACTGTCAAAATCGATACCCGATGAGGTGAAAGCAGCAAGGAGCACACCTAGCGCGATTAATGTCCAACGAAGAAGCAGTGTTTTAATATTTTTGATGTGACTACTGATTTATTTACCGAGTAATAATAGAGCGATTCAACTACGCAGTATTAAATTAAACGACGCATTTTCTCTTAGCGGTTGCAGTAAACAGCTCGGGAAGGAGTTGAACTATTGTGAGAACTGGGTGCGAGAGAAAACCAGGTTATTATCCGAATTACTTTCATGCAGTAAGACAAGGCGCACCCAGTAACGATAAGGGGGATGTGTATGTCTGTTACTGGTAAGATAACGACCGTCTTCCGATAATTTCAAAGAAAGAGTATATTCATGCGTTTTATTTCTAACCAATTCAACATCAAGGCGAGCTTTCTTAAAAGCGGGACTGACTATATTCTTCTCTTTATCTACAAAATAAATGCGGAAATTACCTTCCACAACACGTAGATTCACTGTTCCTACCTTTTCGTTCTTATAATAATGGTCGAGTTCCGGTAGCTTATCGCCCTCAGTTGGTGGAGTTTGAGCCGATAAAATAGTAGGGAGAACGAAAAGAAGAGAGCTCCGTGCTATAAAACTTATAGTCACTAGGAAGTTGCTGTTATGTTTACCCAGTTGAGTCATGGTGCAAATGAATCCAACATTGCAAATATCAATTAACAATAAAGTAAACCTCTATTGAGAAATCACAATTATATTTTATATTAAGATAAGGACACGCTTCAATTGAATTAAGTCGCCTCATTTTCTTTTAATTGATTTTTTAGTGATTTCCAGTGTTTGAGGCGTTTGGCGATCGCCTCCTCAGCTCCCGCAGTCTGAGGTTGATAGAAGCTCAGTGGATTTTCCATATATTCCTGACCTGAAACCGCCTCACCGTATTCATGACTATACTGGTAATTAGCTGCATGACCCAACGCACGGTTAGTTTTAGTACTGCCGTCACGCAACCAGAGAGGAACTGGTTGAACAGGTTCGTCCCCAATAGCCTTTTTTGCTTTGCCCAAAGCGAGGTAGGCGGAATTACTTTTTGGCGCGGTCGCAAGATAGATTACTACATGCGCGAGATTGAGCTCGCATTCCGGTAACCCGATGAATTCACAAGCTTGAAAAGCCGCTATGGCAAGTGACAGCGCTCCAGAGTCAGCCAACCCCACATCTTCCGATGCGAGGATCACCAGCCGCCTCGCGATATAACGTGGATCTTCTCCACCTGCCAGCATTTTTGCCATCCAATACAGGGCTGCGTCGGGGTTTCCACCACGTATACTTTTGATGAAGGCGGATATCGTGTCGTAATGTTCATCTTCGTTGGCATCGTAACGTATCTGGCGTTCACTGGCGAAAACTTTCAATTCATTTTCTGTAATCGTAGAACCTTCAGCTTGGCTCATGACCAAAGTTTCAAGGGCATTCAAAGCACGTCGGAGGTCCCCATCACTAAGCAAGGTAATCCCTTCGAGAACGCGATCGTCTACCTGACAGCGTCGATCACCAAGCCCATTTTCACTGTCTGAGAGCGCCAGTTTAAGTACCTTTATTATTGCATCCTTCGACAGGGGATTGAGGCGGAAAAGGTGACTGCGGCTGAGAAGGGGAGAGTTAACGTAAAATCCTGGATTGTGGGTAGTAGCTCCGATTAAACGTATAGCCCCTGATTCGACATCGGGCAGAAGTAAATCCTGTTGGGCTTTATTAAAACGATGGATTTCGTCGATCGATACAATCGTACGATCTTCGGGACGGCTTCTCGCAAAACGTAAAATATCACGTAATTCAGCCACATTCGAAAGCACAGCATTAACACGAATAAAACGGCTGTTTGTTTCATGAGCGATAACTTCAGCGAGCGTCGTTTTACCGCACCCTGGAGGACCGTAGAGCAAAATACTACCGAACGAATCTGATTGGATAAGCCGTGGCAACAGGCTCTCTTTACCCAGAATATGATCCTGCCCGGTAACTCCCGAAAGCTTTTTAGGGCGAATTCGTACGGCCAAAGGGATGGCTGCAGAGGACCCCGTCCCCTTTAATTCCGATGAGGCCCGGTCATCTTTATCCTCTCTATTCGAACCCTGAAAAAGCATCGTTTGTTCAGAATCGTCCATCACTTGAATATGAGCATATCCAAGCTTGCTTGCAAGGGGTGAATGATTAAAGTCAATCTGTTATGAAGACTGAAGCTGAAGTCCGGTCTTCGCCTACCCAAACACTTCCCATAGCGATGACCGTGGCTGGCTCCGATAGCGGAGGGGGCGCCGGTATCCAGGCAGATCTTCTTACTTTTTGCGGGCTCAAAGTCTTTGGGACCTCAGCGATCACCTGTCTGACCGCACAAAACCCCGACGGGGTATCAGCAATTGAAGTGATGAGCCCCAGCTTTGTCCTCGAGCAAATCACGCAGGTAATAAAATATTTTCCCCTTAGTGCCCTAAAGACGGGCATGCTATTTGACGTAGATATAATAATGGCGGTTGCCAGTTTTCTTCAGGACCATCGAGAAATTGCCGCGGTTATCGATCCGGTGATGGTGGCTACGAGTGGTGCCGAGCTTTTACGCCCGGACGCAGTGCAGGCAATAAAAGAAAAGCTTTTGCCTCTAGCCACCGTAATTACACCCAACCTCGATGAGGTGAAGGTATTACTTGGCAAGCGACCTACCGACAAGAAAAGCATGCTTCAATCGGCTGAAGATCTGGTTAACGATTGTCAGTCTGCTGCTCTGGTTAAAGGTGGCCATATGGAAGGTGAAGAGATCGTTGACATTCTCTATGAAACGGATGGCACGGTGACCGAGTTTAATTGCAAACGAATAAAAGGAATCAACACGCATGGCAGTGGCTGCACCTTATCAGCAGCTATTGCGGCCGAACTCGCGAAAGGAAATCCATTGAAGCAAGCGGTAGGGGCTGCTCATGCCTACCTGCAACGGGGTATGCGCTCACCACGGTGTCTTCAAGATCAGTCTTTTATCGGGCATGGGGGCTGACCTCCGTGTCACATGCAGGGCGCCATTGGTCTGGATTCTAGCACCGATCATTTGGGGGTACGTTTTAGGAAGGTATACATCCCGGTATGAAGTATCGCTGTTACTATGCATAGCGGGAACGATGCTGGCCTTGATAGGTCTCGGGCTGACATACACGCGGAAAAAAAATCTTCACCTCATATGGGCAATCTTTTTTCTTACTGCTGGAACTTTAATTGCCTGGAGCTATTTTAATCACCGTCACGCGCGATTCTCATCAGCCTGGCTCCAGCTCCCTATTCGTGAGGCAAAATTAACGCTGACTGGGGAACGTATCTACCATGACTCCAATCGCTTTGGCCAGACAACGGGTCTCGCGCGCGTCATTCATGCCCCAAAACATTTAGGTGACCTCGAAGGACAGAAAATTTATTTCCAGCTCAGCGCAGAGGATAAGAATCGCTCCCTGATACGAAGTTCTATTTTTCGAAGTCGCGGCATTCTTAGCTTCATTAATGAAGAATCGCTGAACAGTGAATTTGAAGAATACCTTCATCGAATCGGGGTCTTTTTCATTCTAAAACGAGGTCGCATTACCGAGGTATTAGACAGTGGAAATCCCTTTTATCGCCTGTGCTTAGATGCAAGTCACATTTTTCAAACAATTTTGGAGGAGGGCAGCTCACCTCAATCGGATATGGCAAAAGTATATTCCGCTATGCTCCTCGGAAAAAAAGATGTTTTAACGTCCGATCAAAAGAACCGATTTCAAATCACCGGAACGATGCATTTCTTTGCCGTAAGCGGATTACATGTTGGCGTCATTGCATTAACATTAAACTACATTTTGGTTTTCTTGCGGTTAAGCTATCATAAGCGAGTCGTGATCGGACTACTCATGCTTTTTTTATACGTAGAAATAACTGGAGCATCACCATCAGCAGTAAGAGCCTTTATCATGGTGGCTTTTTTCTGGAGTTCCCAACTGCTCTTCCGGCAACCCTCACCCTTTGCTTCACTTCTCGCCTCAGGGTTGATAGTTTTAATAATCGATCCGTGGCAACTCTGGAGTGCGGGATTTCAGTTTTCCTATGCAGTCGTAGCGGGGATATTGCTCTATGGGCTGCCCTTAATGGAACGTATAAATCGCAGCCTGATCTTATTCACGGGATTACCTGAAACGAGTCATCGTTGGTTCCACCGCTTGTTTAATCAGGTTCTCCATTCATTATCAGGTCTATTTGCGATCAGCTTTTCCGCGAGCTTGATAAGTAGTCCATTAACCATCTACTACTTTAAATTATTCACCCCCGGCGCTATAATATTAAACATGTTCCTCGTCACAATTGCCACATTGATTATCATTAATGGTGTGATTTCACTTTTCTTCGGGTTAATCCAGTTGACCGCAATCAGTGCTTTTTTCAATCATGGTTCCTGGTTGCTAATCTGGTTAATTAATAAATCGATCGACTTCTCGGTTCAAATCCCCGGATTTTATGGGCGCATTATGTTTAGAGAAAATTTTTGGGGACCTGTTACTTTACTTATCCTCCTTGTCACCCTTTTAATTACTCACTCAAAAAAGTATATTAATTCCCGCATTGCCTATTGGCTGCCACCGGCTATATTATTATTATTTATTTTATTTGGGACAATTCCTATTAATTAATATCGAAATGCAATGAAAAGCGCCTATGAACTCGCGATGGACCGGCTGAACGCCTCTGACCCCGACGCCGTTAAACCGCTGACAGAACAACAGAAAAAAGAACTCTCTGAGATTGACCAGCGCTATAAAGCCAAGAAAGCAGAGCGTGAAATATTCTTAAATAAGCAACTCGAAGAAGCACTGCTGAAAGGGGAAAGTGAAGAGGCCGAAAACATCACTAAGCAGATTACGAACGAAAAACTCCGACTTGAAGAGGAGAGGGAAGAGGAGAAGAATAAGATACGTGACTCGGAGAATTGATTAAAGCTCGAGTTCGGCAATGAGAACGTTGTGATCTGAAGCATTGGTATTGCTAACGGTACTGGAGATCAGCTTTATTTTTTCATTATAAAATATGTGATCGGTTGTATAGGACATTCGCTTCCAAGTGGTAGCTTCATTCTGCGAAGTACGATAACCTAATGATTCTATCTGCTTTACCGTTGATTCTCCGGGTGCAATGTTAAAATCACCACCAATCACAGTAGGTGTCTTGGATCCCTTTAATTGATTGGTTACTATTTCACGCTGCTGAGGATGATCATCGGCTGAATAACCAATCATAAATTAAGCCTGTAAATGCGTATTGAATAATTGAATATCTTTTTCAAAACAGGAAGTTTTTGCCCCGATAATAAGTCGATCCGTGGGTGAAGTCATCTTCCCATGAAAACTGAATTTTATGTCCGGGGCAGGTAAATCAATTGAAACGGTCTCAACTAATTCAGTTTTAGATAATATAGCCAGGCCAAATCCAAACGGGAGTTCGCGTTCATCCGCACGTGGATAACTAAAGTATGAATCAAACTCCGGCAATGATTCCTTGATGCAGGTAAAGTTTGGTGGGGGATTGATCTGACCTTTCTCCCGCTCCACTTTTTCCACTTCTTGCAAAAGAATAAAATCAACATCATGTTTCTTTAGTTCTTTTATCGCACCTTCAATATTGACCGGCGGGTCCTGTACTTTTGTATCCCAAGGCTGCCCGAACTGCATATTAAAAGTAAGTACTTTAATTGTCGCCATGTGCAGAATTTAATGAAGTTATTCAGAAGGCTTTATCGCTACTGGGTGTTGCGCGCACTTCTTCCTAAATTTTGTACCGGTAATCCTGGCTCCAAGGCATGCGTTTGCCTGAAGCTAAAACGATTAATCGATTGCAGCGAGATTCCATCCAGATTCTCGATCAATTTGGCCTTTCGGGTATCCAGGGTAGCAACCAATGGGTTATCGTCTTTCCAAAAAACTCTTCTTCTCGATATTCGAGCGTTTCTTTTTATACCCACTTTATTATTCGTCTTGAACGCATTGAGGAATAATAATCGGGGATAATTTAATATTTTCCCCTCATTCGCCTTTCCCCAATGTGCTGCATTCCTGTTAATATAGACCAATTGAGTCGAATTAAAGCGGGACCTATGGAGTTGACGCTCAGGCCTGTGTATAAGGTTAAATTTAAATACTTCCGCATGGGCAATTTGCTTACGAATCGTCACCTTTTGAAACCGCATCGGGCTGATCCGTGATTCTTTAAGGGAGTAATCGATAGCTTTTAACTGCCCGAAAGAGAGCGAAGAAAATATCACCGCTTGGGCCAAGAGGATGTAATACTTCATTGCCTTGCCCATTGTAATTACCGGATAACAGATAGGTATGCCTAGGCAAGTCTTATATTTCCACCGTGTAAAACGAGCATACACAAATTCAGGAAAAGGATGCCATTGACTTGATTAAATGGATTATGAATATTACTAAATAATGCGGCAATATCACGAGCTACTTAAGTGGGTACTGAGTAGAGGAAAGCTTAGAAAAGATCGAACAGGTGTCGGAACACACTCAGTCTTCGGTGCTCAATCCCGTTATAATATAGCTGAAGGGTTTCCTCTTCTTACGACGAAAAAAGTACATTTTAAATCAGTCGTTCACGAACTACTTTGGTTTCTCAAAGGGGAGAGCAATCTTAAATACCTACACGATAATAAGGTTAGAATTTGGGACGAATGGGCCGACGAGAACGGTGACCTGGGTCGCGTCTACGGCGTTCAGTGGACTGCCTGGCGCAAACCTGATGGAGGTACAATAAATCAGATCGAGAACATCATTGAACAGATTAAAACAGATCCTACGAGTCGGCGCCATATCGTCAGCGCTTGGAATGTAGGTGAACTCGATCAAATGGCTTTATTACCTTGTCACGCTTTTTTTCAATTTTATGTCGATACCGATGAACGGACCTTAAGTTGCCATCTCTACCAACGGAGTGCCGATCTATTTCTCGGTGTTCCATTCAACATCGCATCCTATTCTCTGCTTACAATGATGATCGCACAAGTCTGCGATCTGAGTCCGGGAGAGTTCATCCATTCTTTTGGCGACCTGCATATTTACACCAACCACGTTGAGCAGGTGGAACTACAGCTCTCACGCGATTTTCGCCCGTTACCTGAAGTGGAACTCAATCCCGCAATAAAAAGTATAAGCGATTTTAAATTTGAGGACATAGAACTTCATAACTACAATCCGCATCCTCCGATTAAAGCACCGATCGCGATATGAAACCTTATAAAGCGATCGCCGCGATGTCGCTTAATAGAGTAATAGGATGCGACAATAAAATTCCGTGGCACATTCCTGAGGATTTTAAGTGGGTGAAGGCAACTACCCTGGGTCATATCATCGTGATGGGCCGCAAAACATTTGAATCCATTGGTCGTCCGCTTCCTCAACGCGAAAATGTCGTGATCACTCAACAGAACTTGAAAATACCGGGAGTAACGATTATTCACAGTCTAAACGAATTGGAGCACAGAAAATCAGAAAAAGAAATCTGGATATTAGGGGGTGCGGAAATCTACCGACAGGCGCTACCACGCTGTTCAGATCTCTATCTCTCCGTAATTAAGCGAGAAGTTGAAGGGGACACATTCTTTCCCTCATTTGAAGATACTTTTGATCTCAAAGAAATTTTGCGTGAGGAATCAGATTTCCGCATTGAGCATTATGTAAATTCGCAACTGCAGGATTAGATATTAGAGTTAATTCGTGCAGGTTGTTGGGAAGCTGCACCTCAACCTTGATAAACCTGGTGAATTCGAGTCCTTCTCGCCAAATTCGCAACTATTATTTATTAAGTAACTTAGTGACAAAGAGGATGAGAATGACGAAGACGAAGATTTTCGTGATTAACACCTATCTTAGCGATCTACTTACTCCCGCGAACGACTTCTACCCAGTGTTTGGGTGTGAAGTCAAAGGCGTCGAGCAGTTGGTGACGACAGCTGAAACCGCAGGCAACAACGGTCGTCTCTTCATCGCGATTGCGTATAGCTGGGTAGAGCCTCTCTCCGCCTATTTTCTGCGAAAGATCATAATGCTTCTTTTCATAACCAAAGGCTCCCGCCATCCCACAACAACCGGAATTGATCTCGTTAACCTTTAGCCCTTTGACGTGCCCGAGAACATCTTTCATCGCGGAAGTGCTGAAGACAGCTTTTTGATGACAGTGTCCATGAATAAGGATGTCTTTACTGGGAGATATGAAATCTGGGGAAATATTTCCCGCTTGAATTTCGCGCGCGATAAAGACGTCAATCATTGTAACATGCTCCTTTATTCGCTTTCCGAGTTCCACGTCATCAATAAGGTCGGGAAGGTCATCGACCATTGCCGTCGCACAACTCGGCTCACATACAACAACATCCAAGCCCTCTTTTATAAATTTATCGAGCGAGCGCAGGGTATTGAGCCCATCTTTTTTAGCAAGTTCAAGCAGACCATGGGAAAGTCTTGGTCGCTGACAACAACCAGCCTGAGCAAGGATCACTTCGTAGCCACAAGATTCGAGCAGTTCGGTCGCAGCGCGCCCAATATGGGGTTCATGATAATTGATATAGGTATCATCAAAAAGAACGACACGTTTCGTATTACTTCCCTTACCATTACTTTGGCTATGCTTTTGAAACCATTTGGTAAAGGGTTCTTTTGTATATTCAGGTAGTTTACGCCGGGCATCAATGCCCGTAAGCCATTCGAGAATTTTTCGAAAAATGAAAGTTCCCTGTATCGCGTTAACGAGTGGCGCAAGCAGTCCGGAATTAAATTTCGCTGCCTTTGATGAGGCGGCAATCATACGATCGATTAATTTCAATCCATGCTTATCATAATATCCCTGCAAAAATTCGCTCTTTAGCTTCGCCATATCCACGTTACTTGGGCATTCGGATTTACAGGCTTTGCACGAGAGGCAAAGGTCTAGAACATCATGCAGGCGCTTACTCGTCATCCCGTCAGGGCCCAGTTGACCGCTCATCGCGAGACGCAAGGCGTTAGCCCGGCCTCGGGTAGTATGTTCCTCATCGAGGGTCGCCATGTAGCTGGGGCACATGGTGCCGACATTTTTCTTCCGACAGGCACCCACCCCGTTACACATGTGCACGGCTTCAAAGAAATTGCCATCGTCGCGAAATTTAAAATGTTCCTTGTGTTCGCTGGGTTTATAACTCGTGCCAAATCTCAGGTTATGATCCATGGGCAAAGCATCGATGATATTTCCGGGGTTCATCAGCCCATGGGGATCAAAGAGATTTTTAATCTCTTTAAACTGCTGGTAAATATGAGAACCGAAAAAGCGTTCCAGATAGGCACTGCGAACTCGTCCGTCGCCATGCTCGCCGCTCCATGAACCACCATAATGTTTAACGAGGGCAAATGTATCGTCTGCGATGCCTTTCATGCGATCGATATCCGCTTGTTTTCGTAAATCGAGGATCGGCCGTACGTGGATGAGCCCGACACTGGCATGCGCATACATGATAACCGGCGTCTCATGTTTCTCACATATTTTAAGAACCTTTTCGATATACTCAGGTAGTACCTCGACGGGGACAGCAGCATCTTCGATAAAGGCTAGAGGTTTGCGTTCGCCTTTCATACCGAGCATACAACCGAGTCCATTTTTCCGGACTGTCCAGATGCGGTCCTGGTCGCCGGGATCAGAAAATATCGGGTAGTCGTACCCTAGATCCCGACCGGTAAGGTCCTCTACCATCGCTTCGGCACGCTGGGATAACTCATCCCTGTCGTCGCCAAAAAACTCAACAATAAGGACCGCTGCAGGGTTCCCTTCTATGAAGGAACACAAGGGAGCCAAATCATGATTCTCACGAGCGAGCTTTATTACTCCTCCGTCGAGTATTTCAACGGCTGAGGGTTGATGCTTGACGATCCATGGCACCGCTTTAATCGATTCAATTAAATCAGCGTAATGAGCGACAACTAAAATTTTCTCTTTTGGAACTGGTTGTAATTTAACTTTTGCTTCAAGCAAAGTGATCAGTGTTCCTTCACTGCCCGTAATCAGTTTAGCCAGGTTCCAGCGCTTGGATTCATGAAACTCATCGAGATTATAACCCTGAACACGGCGCAATATTTTTGGATAGCGCTTTCCTATCTCCTCACGATTTTCCTCCACAATCTTTTGGAACTCCGTGTAAATAAGTGCCTCGCGAGTATCGCCGCTTTTTTTCTCTTCATATTCCTCGGGAGAAAGTTCCTTGTATTCCATGACTTCACCATTTGTGAGCAGCACCTTAGCTTCCAACACCTGGTCCACCATTTTACCGTAAATTATACTCTTGGTCCCGGAGGAATTGTTCCCAATCATACCTCCGACATTCGCCCGATTAGCGGTGGCGGGGTCGATAGAGAGATGCAGGCCGTGCTCGGCGAGCATCACATTTAACTCGTCACGCACCATGCCCGGTTGAACGCGAACCCAACCCTCTTCGACATTAAGCTCAAGCAGCTTATTCATGTATTTTGAGAAGTCCAAAATAAGCGCGGCACCTACTGTCTGACCACCGAGGCTTGTCCCTCCTCCCCGTGGTAAAATAGGAATCCCGTGTTTATAGGCTGTCTTCACCGCTGCTTTAACATCCTCGTCGTCCAAGGGAAGAAATACCGCAAGCGGAAACTTTTGGTAAATGCTCGCATCGGTCGCATATAGACCTCGTGACATTTCATCTGTATGGAGATCACCTCTGACCCTTTTTCTTAACTCAGTCTCAAAAGCTTCTACTTTTGAATCTAATGGCGTAGTCTCTAGAGTTTTTAGCATCTTATTTAGTTTTTATTAAGTTTTCCAAAGCGGCCAGTAACAAATTCACATGATTTTGAGAACTACTGCAACCCATAAGGCCAATACGCCAGACTTTACCCGCAAAATCGCCCAAGCCACCACCAATTTCGATATTGTATTCATTGAGTAAGCGACGCCGGGACGCGAGGTCTTCTAATCCAGGGGGGAGCCTAACTGCATTGAGATGGGGAATCCGATATTCAGGTGCTACGATATACTCGAACCCCAGTTTCTCTAAACCGTCACGCAGGTACTCGTGATTTTCTGGTGTCTGGCAATACAGGCATCCAAACCCTCTTCAAGGACAATTCTTAATGCTCCATATAATGCATAAAAGGATGAGATCGGTGCCGTGTGATGATACATTCGTTCTTTGCCCCAATATTTTTTCAACAAATTTATATCAAGAAACTAGCTATTCACTTTGCTCTTGCGTCCTTCAATGACGGCAACCGCCTTCGAACTAAACGAGACAGGGGACAATCCAGGTGGAGCGCTGAGACATTTCTGAGAACAACTGTAAATGGCGTCGATCCCTCTATCGTCAACTCGCACATCGACTCCACCCAGCGAGGTCACTGCGTCCACGAGAAAAAGTGCACCGGCCTCATGGACTATTTGACTGATCTCATCAAGCGGTTGCAGAACGCCAGTCGATGTTTCGGCATGAACGATAGCGACCAGTTTAGCTTTGCAAGTTTCTAGCGCCGTCCGGACTTGCTCTGGATCGATGGGAGAACCCCAGGGCGCATCGACTCGCACCAAATTGCCGCCACAGCGCTCGACGATGTCACTCATCCGGTTACCGAAAAAACCGTTCACACAAATAATAACCTCATCACCCGGTTCGATGAGATTTACTAAACCTGCTTCCATCCCCGCGCTGGCAGGTGCCGGGAGAGCAAAAGTGAGTTCATTTTCGGTGCGGAATACCTGTCTAAGCATGGACATGACCTCATCCATAATACCGAGATACTCTGGATCCAAGTGCCCCAGCAAGGGGGTAGCCATGGCACGTAAAACCCGGGGGTGAACATCACTCGGTCCAGGGCCCATTAGAATGCGTGGGGTGGGTTTAAGTTCTGTATTTATACTCATTAGATTACCATAAATAAGATTTTAACAGTGGCTAAATTATTGGATGAATGAAGAATGACAAGCTGGTTTTGATCCACCAAATGTGATGAAAGCAAACAGGGGAAAGGAATTAGGGCTAAATGCTATCCAAGATTGTTCTTTATCCTTTACCCTGGAATTTCTCGTCGGTATAAGAACCTATATTTTGTGCTCATTAGACCTAAGTCGACCACACTTCAGGTTATTTTTTAAGTCTATTTTACGCGTATTATGATCACCTCTACATCCTCCAGCGCCAGAAATAGTATTGTCGAACGCTGCATCAATGACGACCAGACTCGACTGCGGTTAAAATACAATCCTTATTATCTCCCATTTGATAAGCAGGTCGGTTCGCACGTTTGGCTTGATGGAAAAGAGTTAATCATGCTCAGCAGCAATGATTACCTGGGATTGAGCGATCATCCAAAAGTTATCGAAGCGGGTAAAAAGGCATTGGAAGATTGGGGGGGTGGAACAACTGGATCACGTTTTGCCAATGGCAGTCGGTATTTCCATGAAAAACTTGAAGCGGATTTAGCAAACTTTCTCGGGAAAGAAGCCTGCCATGTAAGCGTAGCAGGCTATATCTCTTGCATGTCTTCTATTGAATCCTTTGCGCGTAAAGGAGATCTGATTATTGTCGATCGCAATGTTCACTCCAGTCTCTGGGCCGGAATTGCAAATACCGGGGCTCGACTGGAAAGGTTCGGCCACAATAATACAGAAAGCCTGAAGGAAGTTCTGGCAATAGAATCGCCTGATGTTGCAAAAATACTGGTTGTTGAAGGTGTCTTTTCAATGGAGGGCCACATTGCTAATCTACTCGACTATTTAGCCGTCACCCAAAACCAAAATTGTTTTATTGTTGTAGACGATGCTCATGGATTCGGGGTCCTTGGAGAACAGGGCCGGGGAACTGTTGATCATTTCGGTGCAACCGATCAAGTGGACATTATTGCTGGAAGCATGTCGAAATCCATGGGGAGTACGGGCGGGTTTGTCGCAGGTTCTAACGAAACCATTGAATACCTCAGGACTCACTCTAAACAAACAGTATTTAGCGCGGCTTTAAGTCCCTGCCAGACTGCTTGCGCCCAAGCCGCTTTAGATGTAATGCAGACAGAACCGGAACATTTACAACGCCTCTGGGATAATACACGTTATTATCATAAACTCCTTTTAGACTTAGATCTCGACATCTGGGGATCTGAGACGCCGGCTACCCCAATCGTCCTGGGAAAAATAGAACGCGCTTATTACTTTTGGAAAAAACTAATGAAAAAAGGGATATTTACGAATATAATTCCCCCGCCCGCTGTCTTGCCAAATAAGATTCTAATTCGAACCGCGATTTCAGCGCGACATACAAAAGAGGATCTGGAAAAAATTGGCGAGGCCATGGCATTCGCTGCAAAGGGTCTTTGAAGTCGAAAATCTCTCAACAAGCAGTCAGGGCTTTCAAGTGCCTGTTGCTATCCCGCCCAGATCGCATTGGCGATGTGGTAATCACGACTTCGTGTCTTAAAGTAATCCATGATGTTTATCCTCACCTTGAGATTTACTTTCTCGTTAATGAGCCGTTGATTCCATTGCTCAGTGAACACCCCTTGCTTTCAGGATTAATTTCCCTGCCTGATCGCGGCAAGGACCCCAAACAATCAATCCTATTGTTAAGCAATAAGATACAGAATTTAAATCCAGATTGTATCATTCATTTTAATCATGATCCCATAGTAGCTGCTGCTGCCTATAAAGCGAATATACCTTATCGATTGGGTCACCGGCTGAAGAAAAATAATGCCTGGCTCACGCACACTATCCCCGATCGTAGAAAGGAGGGAATTCAACATGAGGCCGAATATAATTTAGACTTGCTCAACCCTCTTCAGATTTCTCCACCTCATAAACTCGAACCCTGGCTATCCCCGGAACCTGTAAATGACGCGCGCTTGCTTGAACTTTTACCCTGGTGGAGATCCAATTGTCCTTTTGCCGTATTTCATATAAGCGCACACGCATCCAAAGCCCGGATCCCGGCGAACATTTTCGCGGGACTTACCCCCTGGCTTATTGATGAGTTAGACTATCATCTCGTTCTCATTGGATCTGAGGGCGATGATCCCGCAAAGAAATCATTTTTACAATTAATCGGTGATCGTTTGAAAGAAAAGGTTAGTGATTTAACCGGGATCACTCATTTAGGAGAGACCGCTCGTGTTTTAAACGAAGCGCGTTTCCTGCTTTCTCGAGACAGTGGACCAGCACATCTTGCCGCCGCGGTAAATTGCCCAGCGGTAACGCTTATTGGTCCACTCGGGAGAAAACTGGCCTCTACTCGCTGGCGTCCACTAGGATCATCGGCCAAGGTATTTGAGAAGCCCCTCACGCCGCGACTGTGGGAAACTACCCGCGCTTATCAACAGCGTTATTTCAACTCATTTTCCGTAGAAGAAATTAAAAATGAATTAACGGCAGTTCTTAACGAGATTGAGGATATTGGTAAAATTTAAGACGAATAATATGCTTTTAAGCATTAGCGGCATTTTTAAACTTTTGATAGAGACGCGTAGTATTTTTGTGTGCATCTGCATTTTCTTCTACCCAATGACGTCCATTCATCCGGATTTTATTATATAATTCATTATTTTTAATAAGGCCAGTAATAGCTTCTATCCAAGCTTCACTCTCCGATTGCTCGATAATCAATCCATTTTCCCCAGAGGTGATCACTTCGGATATTCCGGGATGGATGGCAGCAATAATCGGCAAGCCCGCCGCCATAGCTTCCAGGATCACATTAGGGGTTCCATCGCGATTACCGTCAGTAGCGACTTTTGTCGTATAGAGAAAAATATCCGCCCAACGATACTGCTCAAACACTGCCTCGTTATCAATATAACCCATGAGTTCCACGTTAGCTAGAAGATCAAGTTCCTTAATTTTCGCGCGCAATGTATTTTCCATCGGCCCAGACCCTATTATCCTAGCCTTGAAAGCAATCCCCTGTTTCAACAACTCCACATAAATCTCAATTTGTCGTAATTGATCTTTCTTTTCTACCAGTCTTCCGACACTTACAATTCTAAGGGGTTGTCCGACAGCGTGCTCCGTTTTTAACTCTGGATAGTAGTCTAGGCCACGCCTAATAACTGCGATATCATTTTTATCAGCACCCCTTTCAATTAGATGGCGGGCGGCCGCTTCAGTTGTTGTATGGACAAAAGCGGCCGCTACTAATTTTTCGGGCAATAACCAGTCGCCACCATGAGCATAGATGTCGAAAGCATGAGCCCCCATAGAAAATGGTATGCCTGTCAGTTTAGATAAAAGCATGGCGGCGGTCGCAGGCATTGTCGCCCATGTAGCATGAAAGTGTGAAGGTCGTTGTCGGCTGAATCTTCCTGCATAAAGGAAGGCAAAACTTAATCCGATAAAAACTTCCCCGGCATTGCCGAGCGATGGCATGCTCCGTTGCCATAATCCTGAGAAAATATCGCGGAATGCTTTGGGTTTCCTACACATCCAATAAGGAAAAAGTAAAATCAGTAAGATCAGCTTCCATTTGGCGAACCGAAACACTTTTAACCCTTTATATGATTTATCTCCTCCCCATAATGAAAACAAATTAAGTTCTACCGGAAGTTTAATCATTGCCCGAACTTCCCTTTGCAAAAAGGTTTCTGTCGCAACGGGGAAAGTCGAAAATAAGTAAGTGATTTTAAGGGGCTTTGTCATAAACCAACACAGGTCTCTCTAATTACACCGAAAATTAAATTTGTCCCGACCCAAGAAATCAGAGGTTGGGATCACTAAATATTAAAGAAACATTCGCACCACCAAATCCACTGCTGTTACTCATCACATGTTTTGGGGACCCTTCTTGCGTTTTATTTATAATATTTAACCCTTTTGCTTCTGGATCGAGGGTCTCAATGTGAGCCGAACCCGGAGTAAAGTTTTCTTTTATCGCCAGGACAGAAAAGGATGCTTCCATTATACTTGCGAGTGATAAAGCATGGCCGGTAAGTGCTTTTGTGCTGCTAATCGCCGGCTTACAATTATTTTGACTAAAGACATTTTTTAAAGCGCGCATTTCCGACAAATCACCAGCGAGGGTGGAGGGAGCGTGAGCGTTGATGTAATCGATATCCTTGGGCCCAAGTTTCACCGATTCCAGAGCCCGTTGCATCGATTGAATCAACCCATTTCCCTCGGGGTGTGAGAGGGCGACATGGTAGCCGTCGGAGGCTTGCCCCCAGCCCTTGAATTCTGCGTATATATCCGCTTTTCGCTTCCGTGCGATCGATTCCTCTTCCAAAACCATCACTACCGCACCTCCGGTGCCTACGAAACCATCCCTGTTTTTATCAAAAGGTCGTGAAGCCCGATCTGGATCAAGTGATAAAGTCAAAACACGCATTCCGGCAAAGGGCAAAATATTAAGAAAATTACCGTCTTCACCGCCAACAACAAACATGCGGTCGTGTCGCCCGAGGGCAATTTCGTCATGGGCATACCCAAGCGCATGTCCCGAGGAAGAACATGCCGAGGCAAACCCACAGGAAGCACCTTTTATTTTAAATGCGGCAACGAGATTAAAATTCAACGTACCGACAATAGATGAAATAATTCCCTGGGGTGACGTCCTCAAAACACCAACTTTAAACATGCGGTTGAGGTGATTATAAGTCATAAAAACAGACCCGGAGGAGGCGGTAAATAAACCGGTCTTTGGATTTGAAATCTCATCTTCAGACAATCCGGCATCTTGAATCGCTTGAACCATGGCACAATAGGCATATAATCCATGGGGGGATAAGCCACGTAAGGTGTCCATCCGCAATTTATACTGACTGGGGGACGTCCAGTCTTCAGAATCTATGGATTCCGTATTAAATTCCTTAATCGGCGCGGCTAATTTTACCGGAATATTATCTTTTTGGAAGGGGGGGAAAAGTTCGATACCATGTTTCAAATGGCATAGACTATCGATGACGGTAGCTTTGTCATTACCTATGCTCGTAACAAAGCCCAAACCGGTGACTACTACCTTACGCATCTTTCCTGGATCGGAGGGGCTTGCCTTTTAAAGGACTTCCCTGTTAAGAGTGATTTTTACTTAAAAGGCGAAAACCTTAACTTTCATAGTCAAAGGCCAAAGTTATATCTTCTGCGAATACCGCTTTTTCATCACCTACGGTAATGGTGCCCTCAAAAGTTACTAAAGGGTAACGTATCCTTTTCAACTTAACTTTAAGGTCAAGAATATCTCCAGGACGGCACACTCGATGACAGCGAACGCCATCGCATGAAGCAAACATCACTTTACTGGTATCAATCGGTTGTTCGAATTCCGGTTTTTCATTCCGGATGAGATAGAGTACTGCCAGCTGTCCCAAAGCTTCTATAAGAATGGAGGCGGGGAAAACGGGGTTGTTTTTAAAATGACCCTCGAGAAAAAATTCACCTCCCGTGATAGTGTAAATGGACTCAGCTTCATTAAGACTAATTTTAGATTCTCTGATAAAGAGGAAGGGATCCTGGTGTGGCATCACAGAAGCAATTTCTTCAACTGTGAGACGCTTGTTTTGCTTTGGAATAGGAATGCCTTTAACTTTGTAATCAAGGTAAGTTTTGATATCACCCACGCTCCTGATATCTCTTAATTCGTCATTAGCAATAGAGATGTCGAGTGTTTCCTCAACGAGAATAATAATCTCGACCATAAGCAGGGAATCTACACCGAGATCTTCGAATAACCGGGTATCATCATTGCCTTCTCTGAGTAAGTGGCGCACATCAGGTTCGAGAAATCTCTCGATAATGCCTAGTACAATAACCGGAATACCGTCAAAATTTCCGTACTGCCGAAAGCCAAGAACGGCTTCTACGGTTTCCGGTGAACAGCGCTTTAAGGATTCCCTCAACTCATCTTCCAGATGCGGGGTAAAGGCAGGACTCTTCTTCAGCTCCATATTTTCGGGTATTCTTAAAAGATGGATTTACAATAGCAAGCAATTTTACCGTGCACGCCTTTTCCTAAGAATATAGTTGTAAATCATTTACCGATATTTGGTCTTATTATATTAAGCTTTTATAACCTACCTTATAAAACCTTCAATTCATTGCATATACGCCAATCTCTACTTGGCAAGGAGATATTTTGCGATTATATGAGAAAGGTCGGGATATAACATGTAATGTCCTCTTTACGTATGAGATTTTTTATTATTATTAAAGAATACATGTATTTTATATATTAAGTCATGAACGATGACACCCCCCTTAGAGTGATTGGAATATTCAAAAACATTAGTATAATAATATAGGGTCTTAAGCGCGTGGGCTATATCTATCACTCAAAGTTATCAATTCCTCCCAAAAAGGGAGCGCTTTATAGGGATCAGCTTTACTATATATACGGGCGACGGTGCGAACAACCTCAGTAACCTGTGGAGCTAAATTGTAGGCCGCTCGCGCTGATTCCCAAGCTTCTGCGGACAATTCATCCTCTTCAAAGATCTGCCTTGCTTTATCCGACAATTGACGCGCCCGCCACTCTTTGATTTCCCGATAAATCGGCTTTGTTAAAAACAAGCCTGAGAGACCGATGAGACCTAAGCCCAAGCTCGTGAGAATTATCGCCTTCTTAAGTGTAATTTTCATAAAAATGCAACTTTCGAGCGGCAACTATTACTTAAAATAGCTTAAGTCTTTTTTTCTTTTTTAAGTTCATAGAACTTAGCTTGGTTTAAAAATTCATAATACCCGTGTAACCTGGCAAAATAATAGCCTTCCCTACCATCAAGAAATCCCCCCTGAAAAATGAAAACGTAGAAAAAACGAAGCCAGGGCCTGAAGGGTAATATCCTCGACCATCGTTTTAAGGAGCGACGAAAATTTACTCCAGTATTCTGCAAGGAAGTATCACTTGCAATGAGTCCATTGTTTCCAAGAGCAACTCTCGCTTCCCAGTTTGAATAGCGATTGTGCTTCTCTACAAATGCAGCGACGGAGGGAAAGGCGAAGTGATCCATCTCTGTTTTTAGACGACCGGTTTCACCCTGAATAATAACATGTTCATGCACCTCATTATCGCCACTATCCGTTGCTAAATTAGTCATTTTTTCAAATCGACCCAACCGGTGCTTAAAAAGACGTAAATTCCAATTGGGGTAATAGGCATGTTTGAGCCATTTACCCATAAAATGAAACCTACGATTTAGCCAATAGCCGGACACTGAATCATTCTCATTCTCCACTACCTCGCGAAATTCCTCGGCCGCCATTGGTGGGAGTGCTTCATCAGCGTCAATGATAAAAACCCAGTCATGCTTGAACGGCAGGTTCTCGAGTGCCCAGTTTTTCTTTTTCGGCCAGATCCCGCTAAAATTAAATTGCACAACCCTGGCATTAAATTTTTTCGCAATCTCTTGCGTTCCATCCGTACTTTGGGAATCGACGACAAAGATTTCATCCGCCCAATTGATAGATTGTAGACAGCGTTCCAAATTCAGGTATTCATTTTTTACCGGAATTAAAACGGAAAGGGGAACCTTATTTGAATGACCCATCTTACCCTTTAAAACATGTGTAAAAATAGACTGCAATGTTTTTACCCTGAGGCAAAACCTGAAGCTACTTAATTTTTGACTCCCGTTTTATTTAGATGCTCAACCAGTTGATTAAGCCCCGTTTCAATGTTGATCGCTGGTTCATATCCCAGATCACGGCGTGCGGCGTCGATCTTAAAAAAATGGTTTTTTGCGAGTTCCACTGCGAGAAACCGTGTCATTGGCGGGTCTGAGCTAAGACCGGATAGTTTATAAAATGCCTCAAATCCCAAGCCTAAAACATACGCTTTGTTTAGGCTGATTTTTTTTTGCACGGGTCGAATATTTAGACGAGTAAGCAATTCATTTATCCATTCCCACAGAACCACAGGTTGATCTTGGGAAATGAAATAGGGCTTACCCTCGGCATTCCCATTCTCCAAAGCGTCGCAGGCTAATAGGTGGGCGTGGGCTGCATTTTCAACATGAGTGATGTCGACGCGATTGTCGCCATTACCGATGATGCGTAATTTCCCTGCGCGCGCACGTTCAACGATACGTGGAACTAAATGCGGGTCACCAATCCCCCATATCAGATGCGGCCGCAAAGCTATGGTGCGCAATCCCTCATCGTTATTAGCGGCGAGAATTTCAGCCTCGGCGATTGCTTTCGTATGCGCGTAATG
>Ga0115002_10002289_pt1 | contig 25144 bp, 24 predicted proteins | sample ArcticOcean_MG_C_8_FD_89576 | JGI IMG/M metagenome (GOLD analysis project Ga0115002, IMG submission 89576) | Marine microbial communities from western Arctic Ocean - ArcticOcean_MG_CB11_86 | ecosystem: Environmental > Aquatic > Marine > Oceanic | place: Arctic Ocean: Canada Basin | collected... | reverse complement strand
GCTTTAGTTCCATGAAGGGTTGTCAATGATTCCACCAGGCGCGATCCGAGAATGCCCGCAAATCGATTTCATGCGTCCACGCAGACCGATGCTGACCAGCAACGTGAAAGTACGTGTCCGCAATCTGAGCTGGCAACATCAGGCCGTCATGTTCCATTCCTTTAGTCTCGCGCAATTGTTGAAATTGCTCCGGCCCCAACATTTTGCCCAACGTGTCGGGTGCATCTACGGCGCCGTCAATGATGAAGTGCGCCACGTGAATACCTTTGGAGGCGAACTCCGCATTGAGCGACTGACACAACATGCGCCGGCCGGCCATCGCGGATGCGTGTGAGTGCTGACCTGCGTTGCCACGCACCGCGGCAGTCGCCGAGGTCACGAGGATTGTGCCTTTGCCGCGCGCCTCCATTGCCGGACAAACTGACGAAGCCAGGCGGAAGAGGCCAAAGGCGCCGAGCCGCCAGCCCATCTCGAACGCCCTTGGCGTCGTGTCCGCGAGTGATCGATTGCCGATCTGGGCACCCAGGTTGTAAACGGCGACCTCAATCGGGCCGATCTCCGCTTCAATCTCACGCACCAGTTCTTCGATGCTGTTCTCGGTCACGGCGTTGAGCATGAAACCGGATGCGGTACCGCCACCCGCTTCAATCTCAGCGACCATGCGCCGCAAGCCTTCGTCGTCGCTTCGACGGGCCAGGCAGGCGTGATACCCCTCCACGGCGAATCGTTTGGCAACATTGCCACCAATACCGGCTCCGGCTCCAATCACGAGGCAAACGGGCTTCACTCTCATCTCCTTTTCCTAGTCAGGGGGGTTATCGGACCAGCCCTGAGGGTTCGGGCTGCTTCCACCGGAGACGAATCTCACGGGTCCTCGACAATCCTTACACATGGGGCGAATCCCCTCAACGTCGGACCTGCGCAACTACAACACGTTCAAGAATGGCAGGACGGGCGACGACAATGACAAGCGCTGTCCTGCCCGCACAAAGCGTGACAAACTTTGAACGCATCTGACGATAACCACCTGGGAAACCTTCGCAGCAGGAGACAAGCGATGGACGGCATACACGATCTTGGGGGCAAACACGGCTTCGGGACGCCCGTCCGTGAAACGGTAGAGCCCGCTTTTCACGAACGCTGGGAGGCGTCCGTGTTTGTCATGATCCAGGCCGCTTTCGGCGCGGGTCTGATCGGCAACACGGACCGGTTTCGACATGCCATCGAGCGCATTGACCCGGTCGCCTATCTGACGCACGGCTATTACGGACGCTGGCTGGGTGCGCTCGAAACGATGCTGGTCGAAAACGGTGATGTGACGCAGGCCGCAATCGACGAGCGCACGATTGACCAGCGCACAATTGACCAGCCCACGATTGACCGACCTGCAAATGCGGCACGCTCACAAGCACTGGTCGCAGCGCGGCCAAACGCGAGCCCGGATCCTCACCCCGGACCACCCGCCGCCCGCGGCAGTCAGCGACCGGTCGCAACCCCGGCGCAATTCGCTGCAGGCGATATGATCAGGACCATTAGCGACGTCGTTTCCCAACATACCCGGCTACCCGCGTACGCCCGCGACAAGCCAGGCCGAGTTCTTTCCCTGCACGCAGGATGGGTCTACCCAGACACTAACGCTCACGGCAAAGGCGAGCACCCCCAACATCTGTATACGGTCGCGTTTGCCGCGGCCGATCTTTGGGGGGCCGCTGCGGATCCCGCACTGACCGTTTGTCTCGATCTTTTCGAGCCCTACCTCAGGACCGCTCAAAGCACAAAATCTACGGACAACCAAGATGACTGAATCCACTTCCGCTGATTCCCCGGGCAAGCAACACCACCCCCAGCCAGATGAGAAGCATGCCCATTCGCATCCCAGGCACACCGCTCAGGAACTGCGGGCAGAAGCGGTCGAAGCGCTCCTCATTGAAAAGGGGCTCATCACAGCGGACGCTGTCGACGCCGTTTTGGCCCAGTACAACGAACGGGTCGGTCCACTTAACGGCGCACGCGTGGTCGCGCGCGCATGGAGCGATCCAGGCTTCAAAGCAGCGCTGCTCGACGATGGCACAGCCGCAATCGAGGGCTTCGGCTTCGAGGGTGGTCAGGTCGAAAAACTGGTGGTCGTCGAGAACACCGACGACATCCACAACGTGGTCGTGTGTACGCTGTGTTCCTGCTATCCCTGGGCGGTACTCGGACTGCCACCCCGGTGGTACAAGGACCCCGCCTATCGCTCGCGCATCGTCCGCGAACCGAGACAGGTGCTTGACGAAATGGGCCTTGCGTTGCCGCAGCGCGTCGCTATTCGCGTGTGGGACTCGAGCGCGGAAGTACGCTATATGGTGTTGCCGCAAATGCCGGTGGCAGCCGCCGGTAAGCCAGAGAACGACCTCGCCCAACTCGTCACCCGCGACTCGATGATTGGTGTCGAGGTCATCCATGGAACTTGATGGCCCTCAGCTTGACGGCAGGGAGCTTGATGGCATGGAACTTGACGGCCCCGCCGCACCCCCCCTCATCAACGGCGAACTCGCCTTCGATGAACCCTGGCAAGGCCGCATCTTCAGCATCGCTCAGGCGCTCTCGGCGCAAGGGTGTTACGAGTGGGATGAGTTTCGTGACTATCTGATCCGTGACATCCGCACCTGGGAAGACAATGCGGACGGACTCAACACAACATACGCCTACTATGATCGGTTCCTCGCCGCCCTGACCGCCCTCCTGTCAGCAAAGGGCCTTTGCCGTGCGGGCGAGTTGGGTGCGCGCAGCGTTGCGCTCGCCAACCGCCCCCACGGTCACGATCACTGACGCGGCTAGCGCCGGTCCATTGCACATGTCCACTCCTCTGACAAAGCTGCGCGTCCCGACGCACCCACAACGTGGCGGCCCTGCATGCGCGGATTGGGTTCGATTTAAAATTACTGTGACATCAACTGGCGGCGATCCACTATCTATATCTAGCAACCTACCTCCAGAAACCTAAATCTAACAACCATGTAACAGAGGCAATCCACTTTCATGACTTACCCACAAAATGGACCCATTACCGGGTGGCTGGACCAGGAGACACCTGAACCAGTGCTCGAAGCCGACCTGCCAATCATCGATCCCCATCACCATCTCTGGGACATCCGCAAGCCCGAGGGCGAACCCCACGCAAGTTTCGAACAGAAGGTTTACCTGTGTGAGGACATCGTCAATGACATCGACCGCGGCGGTCATAACGTCGTGCAAACCGTATTCGCCCAGTGCGACGCGTTCTACCGCGCAGATGGCCCGAATGAGATGCGCCCGGTCGGGGAAACGGAATTCGTGCACGGTATCGCCGCAATGAGTCGATCCGGCATCTATGGCGACACGCGCCTCTGCACAGGCATCTTCAGCGCAGCGGATCTACGCCTTGGCGCAGCCGTTGGGGACGTGATCGATGCACATATGGCCGCATCCCCCAACTTTCGCGGCATCCGCAGCGCGTTCCCAAGCGACCTTAATCAGGACTTCCTCGACGGCTACGCGGTGCTGTCAAAGCACAACCTCAGCTTCGACAACTACTCGCCCAATGCGGACCGACTTCCGGCGCTCGCGAAACTAGCCGCGGTTCAACCGGACGTCACGATCATCGTCAATCACCTGGGTGGTCGCATCGACCCGGACGCCAACGCCGACGAAATGGCGTCGTGGCGTGCCAATATCGATGCCATCGCGGCTTGTCCTAACGCCGTCATGAAGGTCGGCGGCGCGCAGCAGCGCGTCGGGCCATGGGAACCACCGTTCCACATGCACCGACGGCAGCAGCCGATAGGCTCAGAAGAACTTTGCGACCTGCTCTATCCGTTTTACATCCACGCGATCGAGGCCTTCGGCCCGGACCGCTGCATGTTCGAGAGCAACTTTCCGGTGGACAAAGAGTGTGTCTCGTACCGGACTCTCTGGAATGCATTCAAACGCATCGCCGCGAAGGCAGGACTCAGCGCCGACGAAAAGACAGCAATATTTAGCGGCACGGCCGCAAGGGCATATCGCCTGCCACCGGCTAGGTAACCTCTCCTCCGCCACCCTTCCCGCCCTTCCCGCCAGAATACAGTCATGCGAGCAGAGGTTAACAACTGCCGTCTCTTCGTCGACGTGGTCGGCTCACAATTCGTCGCCGACGGGACACGTATGCGACAGCGCCCGGTCATCGTCATGCTGCACGGTGGCCCCGGCTTCGATCACGCCAGCATGAAGCCCGACTTCAACCCGCTTGCGAATATCGCCCAACTCATCTACTACGACCATCGCGGACAGGGTCGCAACGGCCGGAGTGATCCCTCTCACTGGCACCTGGATCAGTGGGCGGATGTTCTGACCGCCAGGTACGATCTGCCTTCGCAGCTTGCAGTTGGGCGCAAAGATGCCGTGGTACCGCGTGAGGTTAGCCCCTGGCCTGGGTAACAGCGAGAGCCACTTGGAAGGTCCAAAAATCTTCGAACCCATTGATTTTATTGGCTGGTATGAGAGTATTTGAACCTCTGACCCCTGCCTACAAAGGCGTTGGGTGGCCGCATTATCCATTTATCTCGGTTGACGCCAATTTACCAAAAATAGGGTTTAACTATTTAATTTATAAGGATATTGTATCATCCATACACGCAGATACGGCGGCGTGTTGGACCGCTACAAACCCGGGCCGGGCCGCATCCGCGACCCGTCAGTGAAGCGTGCCAGTCGGAAACGCGAAAGGTCATGGGCTGGCGTGCGGCCCGTCACAAGATCAGCCATGACCTTGCCCGCACCGGGACCAATGCCGAAACCGTGGCCGCTGAAACCGGTCGCGAGATACAGACCCGGCGCAGTCGAAACCTCGTCCATCACCGGGACAACATCGGGGGTGACATCGATCATGCCCGCCCAGGCCTCCGCAAACTCGCCACCGGCAATGCCTGGAACCCGTTTCGCAAGACCCGCATGCATCTTCTTGATCGCGGCCTGGGACGGCGCTGGATTCAGTACGCGGTGGCGTTCAAACGGTGTTTCTTCGTCATCCGCCCAACGTCGCACCGGCAACAACCGCTCAATGATCTCACCCCCAAATCGCATGCGAATGTATCCGGCACTCGCGGCAAGCGTAGGCAGAAATTTGAAGAAATGGCGGAAGCTGTCGGCTCCGATCAGGTGCTCGTTCATGCTGCTTGCAGCCACCGTGTAACCACCGTCCTGACGGCGACGGATCGCGATTTCACCCAGCGCGGCGTTGCCGCTGTAAATCTCTGGGCCCGGCTGGGTTCTCGCAACGGTCGCACGAACGCTCAACTGCGGCAGGTTGACGCCCAGATTGGCAAGAAAGAGGGTTGACCACGCGCCAGCCGCGCAGACGACTGACTGCGCGCGCACTCGCCCATGTTCGGTGACAACGCCGGTCACGCGCCCTCCCTCCTGATCGATCGCCCGCACCGCACAGGCTTCCCGAATTTGCCCGCCGCGCTGAACCAGTGCTTTGGCCAACGCTGGCACTGCCTTCCACGGCTCTGCCCGTCCGTCGCTGGGCGTAAACATGCCACCCCGCCACTGACCTTGTTTGTCCTGAATGAGCGCATCGACCTCGCCGCCAGTAAGCATTCGGGTGTCCACCTGATGCTGGGCGGCCGTGTCCAGCCACGCTTCGTGCCGGGCGAGTTCTGCGTCGGTCCCGGCCGCGTACAGAACACCCTGTCGCGTGAAGCCGATGTCCGTATCAAGTTCGCGCGACAGCGTATCCCAGGCATTGATACTGTCGATCATGATCGGCAGTTCTGCAGGGTCTCGCGCCTGCTGGCGAATCCAGCCCCAATTTCGACTCGATTGCTCACACGCCACGCGCCCCTTGTCGCACACGAGCACTGACACCCCCCGCTGCGCCAGAAACCAGGCCGTTGAAATGCCGATGACCCCCGCCCCGATGACGACAACATCAACGGACTCGGGAAGCGGGCCCAGGTGCTCGGCCGGTGTGTGCCCATCGTAAATCACGTGTCAGTTTTCCAAAGCACGGGAGGGAGGTTCCAGGAAGAAGGTTCAGGAGAGGAGCCGGACAGAAGGTCCAGGCAGCCACACGAATCTGCGCGACCATCATAGCGCGCCAACACCTCGCAAAACCGACCGCACACGCCATCGCCTCCCCCCTCTCAAAAAGCGCAACCGACAATCTCTTGTAGCGAGTTCAGGGCAAGAACGCGACCAATGACATCGAAAGAGCCCTCGTTGCACGATCCTCGTACTACCTTTTATCCATACGTTCCAAAACGCCCGCACAAATGCCCGATACGAAAGATATTCAACCGCTGGTTCTGATCGCGGATGACGATGCAACAACCTTGTTGCTCATGGGTGCCGTGCTCGAAGAGAACGGCTTTTGGGTCGTCACCGCAGCCGACGGGCAAGAAGCGCTCGAGCGCTATGAGGGCCGGGCCCCGGACCTCGTCATTCTTGACCTCGGAATGCCCCGCCTGGGCGGCATTGAGGTCTGTCAGCGGCTTCGCACCGACGACTCAAGCATTCCGATCATGATCTCAACCTCAAAAGATGATCTCGCATCGATCGATCTCGCGTTCGGTGCCGGTGCCACCGACTTCGTGACCAAGCCACACAACTGGCCACTCCTGACACGCCGGGTTCAGTACCTGCTGAAATCCAGCCAGGCAATGATCGAGCTTGAGCAAACGAGCAAGTACAAGACCGAGTTCCTGCACAACATGTCGCATGAACTGCGAACACCCATGAATGACGTGCTTGGCATGATTGAGTTGATGCAAACCACGTCACTCTCCCTGGAACAACAGGGATACTGCACAACGGTCGCATCGAGCGGCAAAGCGCTGCTGCGCATCATCGGTAACATTCTCGACTTCTCCAAGGTCGAAGCCGGTGAAATGACCTTCGAGAACATCGACTTCTTTCTGGACGACACGATTCAGGAGACGTGCGACATCATGAGTCCGCTCGCGTTCGACAAGGAGGTTGATCTGCTGGCATCGATCGCAGCCGACTGCCCGGATCAAGTGCACGGTGATCTGGAAAGGCTGCAGCAAATCCTCGCTAATCTCCTCAGCAACGCAATCAAGTTCACCGACGCCGGTCATGTAAAGCTCGCGGTCACGCGGACGGCCGCTGAGATTGTTCACGTCACTGTCTCCGACACCGGCATCGGATTGAGCAGCGCGGCGCAGGCCCAGGTGTTCGAGCCGTTCACGCAAGCCGACGGCAGCACCACGCGCATGTTCGGTGGAACGGGTCTTGGGCTCACAATCGCTCGCCGATTGGCCGAGGGCATGGGAGGGCGAATCTCACTCACCGGCGAGGAAGGCGTGGGAACCACATTCACCGTTGCGCTCCCGTGGTCCCAGGCACGCTACGCCAGGCCGACAGCGCGACCATCCGGACGCGCCCTCATCTGCGGTCGAACTGACCAGATCGCAATGTATCGCCTGGCGTTGCCGGGCCACGAGATCTGCGGCGCGACCGACGACCTGGACCACGAGGGTCCATTCGACTGCATCGTCTGCTCTGACCCTGCCATCTTCACCCGACACCTGGATCTGACGACCCAGACGAAGCTGATTTATGCCCAGGACGCGCAACACCGCAACGTGGCGTGCCCGCGGCCCGACGTGCAGACGGGTTCGCGGTCCACTTCTGCGCGCCTGCATGCGGCGACTGCTGGGCCCACAAATCAATGAGAACGTGTCGGTTGCCAGCGCGACGCCTGAACCACATCAAGACCTCTCCATCCTCGTCGTGGACAACAACTCGGTTAACCAACGCATCATGGAACGCATGCTGGAGAAGTCAGGCTTGCAGTGCGTCGTCGCCAAAGATGGGGTCGAAGCTGTCGAACGCCACCAGGAACAAGCCTGGGATCTCATCTTCATGGACTGCCTGATGCCCAATATGGACGGCTACGAAGCCACCCCACGCATTCGCGAGCACGAGCAGGACGTCGATCACGACACCGTCGTTATCGCGCTGACAGCCAACGCCATGAGTACGGACGTCGAGCGCTGCCTCAACGCGGGGATCGATGATCACCTCGCCAAACCCGTCAGCCGCGCAATCCTGTCGTCGATGATTCAGAAGTACTACCCCCGTCCGCCCGCCTCGTGGCACCCACGAGCTTTGAGGCCCAACCAGACCGATTCCGATGCACACCTATGGAAGCCAGCGCACTCGAAAACGCCAAGGAGAGCAAGATGAAAATGAAACGTAAATTGAATCCCGATGTGGCCAATCGCGCCGTATACCGACGTAAGCCGCCAGCCGATGTTGCGGCCGGCGTACTCGCAGCCATGACCTGTCTGTCGGCCAGTGTGTGCGCCCACACGACCCCGGCCGACTTTGCCGAGATGAGCCTCGATCAATTGTTTGCAACCACGATCGGCGATGAAACGTCGGGGCCGCAGGGCGGCGCGAGGCGTTGGCGCTTCGTCTACCAGTTCAACCAGATGGAGTTTCAGGGTTACCGTGACGGCACGGACGATCTCTCCAACGACGAGGTCCTGTGGGCCGGGCCGGGCGACACGAGAACCGCCGCCAACTTTCCTGTTCTGCCCGCCAACATCAACCAGCAGGTCCACATCTTCCGGGTAAGCCGAACGATGAGCGATGTCACCGAAGTCTCCGTTGCCGTTCCCTACATCCGGCAGGGGACTGACCACATCTCGATCGTTCCCGGCTATGACACATTCCTCATCACGCCGAAGGGTGTAGGTGATATCAAGCTAAACGTGACGCGTTCGTTAGCCAGAGACTCGCTTGGCGGCGACCTGAGTTTGACCGCTGGACTCAACCTGCCGACCGGATCGATCGATGAGGTGGGTGACACGCCGCGAGCCGCGGGCAATCAGCAACTCCCGTATACGATGCAGCTTGGATCCGGGACATGGGATACGTCGGTCAAGCTGACCTATGCCAACCGCGACACCAACTGGCACGCCAGCATCAGCGCCAACATCAGCGTCAACATTAAAACCGGGACCAATGATCGGGATTATCGTCTCGGCAATCATTACGCCGCCAACATCCTGTACCGCTTTCCCCTGTCGGCGAAGACCCGCCTCTACGCGGGTCTTGAAGGCAGGCACATCACTCGAATCCACGGCGGTGACGAATCGCTAACGGTTCCCGTGGCCTTCCGCTACCCAGTCAGCATCACCAATCCGGATCTCGATGGGGTCGGGCAGCGCACGTGCTGGCCGGCGTCCTGGGGTACCTACGAGTGGCGACTCAACGCCGGCGTTCCTATGTATTCGGCGGTTCCAGACTCGGCCTCAGTATTTGTAACTCGTTGCTGCAACTGATGGATAGTCACCTCGAAGTGATGAGTGATCTGGACGCGGCAGCACCTTCAGTTTTACCGTCACAGTGCCCACATACGTGAGCGGCCCGCCGCCTGCAGTGCCGATAGACGGCAGCATACTGATCGTCTGCGACAATCCCATCAGACGTCGCCTGCTCCGCCGCCAACTCACACACTTTGGCGTCTCGACAGACACAGTGTCCTTAGCCGACGAGGTGATTACGCGGGCACGGACCAACATCTATGCAATCGCACTCCTGGATCACGCATTGCCGAACGGGCCGGACACTCTCGATGACCAGTTCGCGAAAATGCATCATCTGCAGGTCATCGGCCTGACGGCAGGACCAGGCAACCCAAGCCGAATAACTACTCTATCCACTCGTGCAGAGTGATGTCATCCGGCTGTTGTCTGAATCAGCGAGGCAGGCGCAACCCGAATCGGACGCCGCCAACGCAGATTTGAGCCGCCTCGACTGCAGCGATTATCACATCCTTGTCGTCGACGACGGCGAGGTTAATCGGGAAACGGCCGCAGGACTCCTGACGGCTGACGGCTACCGCGTCACGACCGCCGAAGATGGCCAACAGGCCGTCGATGCCTGCCTCGACGATCTATTCAGTCTCATCCTCATGGACTGCTCGATGCCGCCCGTGGATGGTTTCACGGCAACGGCAATGATCAGAGAGTACGAAACACCCGAACAAAGTCAGAACTTACAACCTGAGGCACCTCGTCAGCGAACACCGATCATTGCAGTCACCGCGCACGCCATGGACGGATTCCGTGAGCAGTGCCTGGCGGCCGGAATGGACGACTACATCACGAAACCCTTCACGCCAGATGGACTGAAGACGACGGTGACGCGTTGGCAGTCGGCGACATCATCTGCGATCACCCGGTCCGAACCGCCAGTAGCCAGCGAGCGCCCCGACGACGCGAAGCCTGAAATTGCGATAGAAAATGTGACGCGTGACGACGCCGAATTCGACCCGTCAGTGTTTGACAAGATCGTCGCAGCCGCACCCGCCGCCGGCGAGTCACTGTGTCAGCGCCTGATTCAAGCGTACATCGACGAGTCAGGCGGCCGCGTAACACAGATCGAAGCTGCCTACGCCGGGGGCGAACAGCGCCACCTCGCGACGGAGGCACATGGTCTCAAGTCCTGCGCAGCCAATGTCGGTCTTCGACAGGTTCTCGGCTGGTGCACGGAAACTGAGGTCAACGCGAGCAGCGTAACCGGCGAGGACATCGCGATGCTGAGAACGCTGTGTTCACGCGGCAACAGCCACCTCTCCACGCGCGCAAGCCAGTTCTCCAGCACCTGACCGCGCGGGAATTGTCCCGCACGACGACCTGTCCTGACGACCTGTCCTAATGGCCTGCCTTGCGGACCTGCCCCCCCCTCCCGGGAACCGCACGTTTTCTGCAATCAGCGCTACGGGTCAGCGTCCGCTGCGGTTAACGCATCGTAACTATAGAGCCGATTCATCGTTCTGGCGCTCGCGAATCCGGCCACGCGATTACGCAACCACGCGCCGGGCCCTCGGAGGTGAAAGACCGATGCGTTTCGACGCGACGCCGACTGCACCCACGCAGCGCGCGGCTGACGCAGCGCTTCATAGCGACGGAGCCCCTGGACCCTGTCCGTACCGCCCGTCATGCACCCGGCGAGTACCGCCGCGTCCTCAATCGCCATCGCCGCGCCCTGCGCCATAAACGGCAGCGTTGCGTGGCACGCGTCTCCCAACAGGCTGACCGGTCCGCGGCCCCAGTATGGGAGGGGCGCGTGATCGTGCAGCGCCCACTTGTAAAGCGTCTCACGATCCATCGCATCAATGAGCTGCTGCAAATCCGTGTGCCATCCTGCGAAGTCGGACTTCAGTTCGCGCCAATCCCCGCGCTCAGTCCAGGATTCCACATCCCAGCCAGATTTCTCGACAACACAAACGCAGTTAACGAACGCCCCCTGCCGCACAAAATAGTGAACGAAGTGTTTTCCCGGTCCCCACCAGGCAGTCGCGCTCGGCCGCACCAGATGGTCCGGCAGGTCTGACGCACGAACCAGCGCGCGCCAGGCGACGTTGCCGGTAAAGCGCACCTGTACATCGCCAAGAAGCTGGGACCGCAGACCCGAATGGATACCGTCTGCACCGATCAACAGGTCGCCGCGAAAAGGCCCCGCGGTCGTCGTGATCTCGACACGAGCTTCCTGTCCCATCCCGCCGCTCGAAAAACCCCTGACGGTCACACCCGGGCGGACCGTGATCTGTGGGTCGCGAAGCGCCGCAGCGCTTAAAACGTCGATCAGGTCGCCACGGTGGATGTGATAGTAGGGCGCGCCGAACCGCCGCCTGGCGTCGTCACCGAGCGGCGTCTCTGCAATCGTCTTGCCCGAGCGCCAGTGCCTGAATTCGACCGCTCGCGGACGGAATGCAACCGACGCGATGTCCGGACCCAGGCCGAGGTGATGGAGGACGCGCGACGCGTTGGGACTGAGTTGCAGACCTGCGCCAGGGTCGTCGCTTGTACTCGTGGTTTCGAACACCTGAACCTGCATCCCCACGTCGGCCAGGCACAGGGCAGCGGTCAGACCACCGACACCGCCCCCAACAATCAATAGGCTATCGGTCACAGATCGCTGCCTCAACGGGTGCCGAGGCACCGAAGAGACCCGGACGCCTTAGCCGCGAGAGGGGCTGCACTGCAGATTCAGTCGTGACGATCAGTTGACCTCACGGTATCCGCAGGTTTCTGAGTGACGTCACGACCGTCTGTTCACGAATTCCGCAGCGGACGAGCGGGCTTGCTCGCGTCCTCCCACGCTAGCGTGCCTGGCTGTAGTCGATGGGCGCATATTTGTACGATTCGGACGCAACCACATCCCGCATGCCCTCCCACTCGTCCCACATATGGGTGAGTGCGTGCTTCGAGCGTTCCCACGGATTGTTGGCTTCCTCGAAGTCCAGCCACTCGCCGAGTTGGCCCCGGTCCGGATGATCTGAAACGCCGCTAACGACCTTGCCTGGCTGCCGCGATTTGTTGCGGATGCGAAAGATCATGTTCTTGCGCGATTCTGTACCAACCTCATTCCGGGTCCCGGTGTGCGGCATCTGAAAAATTGTGATCGCGGCATCGCCCGGTTCCATCAGAATCTGCGTCGGTCGCGGCCAGCGGCGGCCGTCCGGCGTCGTCTCCGGCGCGGCGTCCCCGAGGGCAATCAGCGCCTCCTGCACCGCGTCCGGAAGATAGACGTGCCCGGCACCATTGGGCGTGTCGTAGTCAAATCGAGGCCAGCCCGGGCCCTCAGGCCCAATCTTGCCCGACTGCGCGTTCTGCCAGCGGTAGTATTCCTCCAGCACCCGGTGGCCGCCCGGAACGACCGCGGTCTGCCCGCAGCCGGGCGTCATCTGATCGTTGAGCGGCACGATGACGAACGCCGTGAAACTGCCAACCGCCAGGGTCATGTCAGGATCTTGAAACAGGGGGTCCGTGTTTGAACCGATGACGTCCGCCGAGCGACCGATGTCGCCGCGGGGACCTTTGGCAATCATCTCGCGATAGATTTCGTCATGCGAACCCGTCATTGGCTCCTGCGGCGGCGCCACGGTGAACAAACCCTCCGCATGCAAGGTGTGACCAAAGTACGGGAGGTCTTTGTCTCGATACCCGAGCGGCGTGAAGGATTCGCCCGGATCCGACCGCTTGATGACCCCTGGCTGGCAGTGAGTGGGCGGGTCGAACTGACCCATCGCCTCATTCAGAATCGGCGTTACCGACGACAAATTGACGAGGTCAGTCAGTTCCGGGGCCGTCGACAAGCTTTCGCCTTTCTTTGCCGATGCGATCCGGTTCCTGGCCGCCTCGACCAGTTCGTCTCGAACCACACCCCTGAGGACGATGTAGCCGTCCCGAAACAGGCTGCGTTTTTGATCCAGGGTCAATGTAGTCGTCGTCATGGCTGGTCTCCTCTCGCGATCTAACAGGTCCCTGAAAAAAGCGCCTATGCGTACTCTTTCAGGGTCACAGGCCTATGCCTGCCAAGGATGATAGATACCCCTTTCCCGATTTGACACCGTCAAATGAAAGGGTGGGTGCCGCTTAGTCTACGCCCGCAGGCACCACTGACGCCAAATCGCGGCAACCGCCGTGGCGTCCGGCCACGGTCAGGCATCCCGTCCTCACACCTTGCCGTGATCGATCAGTTGCGGGTTGCAGCTTTGCTATTAAAATAGCCCGCGCTGTGCGGCCGCCAAATGCCCGGACGCAACATCCATGCAGGATCAAACATACCGAAGATCGCTTTTGACCAGCGCGCCATCGTCATCGGTGCCAGTATCGCCGGCCTCGCGGCGGCCAGTGTGCTCTCCCGCTATTTCGAAGAAGTCGTCGTACTCGACAACGATACGCCGGATGATACGCCCCGCGCTCGGCGCGGCGTTCCGCAGGGGACACACGTGCATGGCCTTCAGGGTCACGCCTTGACACTGCTCACGGAGTTCTTTCCGGGCCTCGACAGCACGCTCGGGGCCGCCGGAGCCCCCAGCCTCGACTTCGGGGCTAATCTGCGGTCTTTTCTAAAGGATGGCTGGGTGCGATCACGCCGACTGACCGGCCTGGCCTGTCACTGACACGGCCATTCCTTGAGCATCACATCTGCCAACACGCGAGCGCGATCGACAACGTGCGCTTCGTGTGGGGAAGCCGGGTGCTGGCGCTGACCGGATCTGATGCCGGCGTTACCGGCGTGCGCCATGGCGCCGGCGATGACACAACTGACCTTGATTCTGCGCTCGTCGTCGACTGTTCGGGCCGGGGTTCGCGAGCAAACACCTGGCTGCGCGCCAACGGCTTCGGCGAACTCGGCAAGTCGTCGGTCTACATCGATGTGCGTTACGTCACCTGCAATTACGCACGCCCTCCAAATGACCTCACAGGCTACCTGGTCCGCCACTACCCCATCCACAAGCTCGGCGCGGCACTGCTCCCGGTGGAGAACGACCAGTGGTTGTTGTCCCTGTCAGGCCGGTTCGGGGCTTACGCTGCAAAAGATCAGGCGGGCTTCATGGCCTCTGCTGGAGAGCTACCGATCGCCGAAGTGCAGGATCTGCTCCGTGATCGCGCACCGACCACGCCGGTCACGGCTTACACCTTTGCTCACAACGAAATGCGCCACTACGACGCGCTGCCAAGGGTCCCACAGGGATTTATTGCCAGCGGCGACAGTGCGCTGGCACTCAATCCTCTTTATGGCCAGGGCATGACCTCGGCGCTTGCCCAGGCCGATCTGCTGGACAAAGCGCTCGCGTCAATTGCGGACGCCGGCGAGTCCACTGCTGGCATCAGTGCTGCCTTTATTCCCCGGCAAGCTGCGCTTCTGATCGAACCCTGGCAGCAGGCAACGATCGGCGACACCATCTACCCTGAAACAACGGGCGACCTGCCCGCGAATATCGCCACGCTGCGGGCACGGGACGACGCGCTCAATACACTCGCCGTCGATGCCGCCGAAATCGCAAGACTGATATTCCAGGTCAGTCAATTTTCCTTGTCACCCACGGTACTCCGTCGCCCCGACATCACGGCGCGGGTAGATGCCCTCATAACCCGGTCAGACAAACACCGCCGATGCTCAGAGCCTCGCTTGACGCGGCTCCCTAGCCCCCGTAGCGTGCCCGATAAGACCGACATGGATCGCTACGCCACCAACGCTCGCCCATGCGGAGAAGCGCGTGCCAAACCCGACGACCGCCGTTAACCCCAGCGCCGAGTCCATTGCAGACCTCGCAGCCCGAGACGACGATGATGCGATCATCATGGTCAACCTGATGAAGTTCGCGCAGCCCGACGGGCGTGCCCGATACGCACGTTACGGGGCCGTGTCCGGCAAGGAAATTCAAGCCCGCGGCGGGCGCGTGATCTACAGCGGTGTCAATCTGACCCCCAGTCACCCGGGCGAATCGGATTGGGATACCGTGGCCCTCGTCCATTATCCCCGGCGCGCAGCCTGGCTCGACATGCAAAACGCGCCTGCTTATCAAGCCGCGATCGAAGATCGAACCGCCGGCCTTACCAGGCGGTTGCTGTACGCTTTTGTAGCGAGCGAGAGAAGCCCTGCACTTGGCGACATCCCGCGCACAAACACGGATGAGATCGCGGTCGTCAATCTCTTGCGCTACAACGACGACGGCGGCAAGGAGGAGTATCAGACTTATGGCAAGACGGCCGGTTCAATGATTCGCGAACTCGGCGGCGAGGTGCTGTTGCACCTGACCGGAGAGCAGGCGATGGTGAGCGACGGCACGTGGGACCATTTCATTCTAGTTCGCTATCCGACGCTCGACGCGCTACGGAGAATGACGTCGACTCCCCGCTGGCAGGCCGCCGACCGCGATCACCGGCAAAAAAGCCTCGCCAAAACAATCGCCATGCCCACACGACAGCACGGTCCCGACACCATTAATCGAGCCACTAATTGATCCTAATCTTCTATCCCAAGCCACGGATGACCCCAACATGACTTCAGACAGCGAATCAGACGAAATGGCGGATAAACGCAAACAGAACCGCCGACAACTTGAACGTCGGAGCCGCTCGCGCCGGGGTGACTCCATCAGTGGTGGCCGCTACCGTCTCTTCGGCGGCAGCGAATCGCCGTACTCGATGAAGATGCGCGCAATCATGCGCTATCGACAGCTGCGGTTTAACTGGGTGCAGATCACCCCTGACATTCGTCGCACGCTGGACCGCGACGGCCCACCGGTCATTCCGATCCTGCAATTGCCCGAGGATGCGAGTCTGCACGTCGATTCAACGCCGCTCGCGTACATGCTCGAAGAACTTCACGGAGGACGGTCCCTGCTGCCAGACGACTTGCAGTCGCCTACATTGCAGAACTGATCGAGGACATGGGGGACGAGTGGTGCACCAAGGTGATGTTTCACTATCGGTGGCATCGCGAGGTCGATCAGGCCTACAGCAGCCGTCAGATCATCAGCGACAATACACCCGGATTGCGCGGCGAAGCGCTCATCGCTGCCGCCCAGGCCATTACTGACCGTCAGGTCGGTCGCATGCCCCTCGTCGGCTGCACGGAGCAAAACGCACCGGTCATCGAAGGCAGCTACCTTGAACTGCTCGATCTCCTGGACTCATTCGCCACCCGCGATGAATTCCTGTTCGGTACCCGTCCGTCGCTCGGCGACTTCGGGCTCTTTGGTCAGTTGAAGACATTGTCCGAAGATCACACGCCCATGCTTCTGATGCGGGACCGTACGCCGAGCGTGTACGACTGGGTTCGGCAGCTGGACGACGCGAGCGGCATCGACGGCGAATGGCATGACTTCAACCAATTGCGGCCCGCCGTCACTGACCTCCTGGCGTTCACCCCGCGCTACTACCTGTCGTTTACTGCCGCCAATGCTCAGGCCTATGCGAGCAGTACGCAGGTCGAGACCACGATCAATGGCATGCCGTACGCGCAGGCACCGTTCAAATACCAGGTGAAATGCCTGGACCGGCTGAAGAAACGACTTGCCGACAGAACCGAGACACATCTCTTTGATCTTCTCGAAGAAACGGGTTGCCTGCCGTACCTGACCTGATCACACAGCACGGCCCAGATCGTACGCTCGTGCGTCGGTGAAACACGTCACAACGGACCGGTCTCGTCTGGGGCGGCCGCGTCCGAAAGGGATTTTCCAATCGCAAGCCAACCGGGCCTATAATCGATTGCGTTCCATCGGCGCGTCCTGCCCCTGCTCCCGGGGGTCCGGCAGAGCCGATTTCCGGAGGAGTTGATTTGGGCTTCATCAAGCAACACTCGGTTCTGCTGGTTTTCATCATTGCTGCGATCGGCATCGCTGGCGTCACCGGCAAGACCTATCTCGACCGCCAATCCCAGAGCGCGGGCCGCGGCTTTGGCTCCGCACCGAGCGTCATCACCGACAGAGTGCGGGTCATGGAGTTGGTGGACTCGATCGAAGCGATCGGCACAGCGCTTGCGAGCGAATCAGTTGACCTGACCTCCAAGGTCACCGACACCGTCAGCAAGGTCAACTTCGATGACGGCGACTTCGTCGAGGCAGGCGATATCATTGTTGAACTGACCAATTCTGAACAAACCGCGATGCTGGCAGAAGCACAGGCGACACTGAACGAGGCGTCCCGGCAAATGGTCCGGGTCAAGGATCTGAATGCCCGCAACCTCGCCGCACTCACTCAACTCGATGAGGAACGGGCGCGCACGGAGACCGCGCAGGCACGGTACGAGGGCATCGTCGCACGGCTCGATGATCGCCTGATCCGCGCGCCGTTCAGCGGGGTGCTCGGCTACCGCAATGTGTCACCGGGAACCCTCCTGACCCAGAATCGCATCGTGACCACGCTCGATGACATCAACAAAATCAAGCTCGATTTCACCATCCCGGAGGCCTACCTCGGTGTCACCAAACCTGGTCAGGCCGTGACTGCAGTCAGCATCGCCTATCCGGATCGCACCTTCTCGGGCACGGTGAGCACGATCAATTCACGGGTTGACCCCGTCACGCGGGCGATCGGCGTTCGCGCAATCATCGACAACAAGGACCACGTGCTGCGCTCCGGCATGCTGCTGAAGGTTCGGCTGACACGCGACACCGTGACGGCACTCGTCGTTCCGGAAGAAGCCATCGTGCCAATGCAAAGCAAGCAGTACGTGTACACCATCTCGCCGCAAGGGACCGCACAACGACTCGAAGTTCAGACCGGGCGGCGGCGGCCCGGATTCGTCGAGGTCATCTCCGGTCTTGAGGCCGGACAGGAAGTCATTACAGAGGGCGTCATCAAGGTGCGACCCGGTGGCAAGGTCAAGCGCAAGGGCGAAGACAGCGCCTCTGGCAGTCGCGGCGGCGGGCGACGTCCGGGCTAACCCGCAAGGAACAGCAACGCCGGAAAGTGTGAGTCGTCCAGTAGAAAAAGCGCCGGTTAACTAGCCCCGGTCAACAGGTGCCAGCAAGCGTCTGTAACCAGCAAGCGCCCATAAATATTCGAACACTCGAACACTCAAACAAGAGAAGGAGATGTCATCGTGGTGATCTCGGACCTTTCAGTAAAACGCCCGGTTTTCGCGACAGTGCTCAGTTTGCTCATCCTCGCTTTCGGCGTGTTGTCGTTCCGCGACCTGCCACTGCGTGAGTATCCCGATGTCACGTCGCCCATCGTCGGCGTATCAACGACGTACCGCGGCGCATCCGCGCAGGTGATGGAAACGAAAGTCACCCAAGTCATCGAAGACCAGATCAGCGGCATCGAGGGTGTCGAGTCAATCAGTTCAAGCAGCGCTGACGGCCGTTCTTCGATCTCTGTGGAGTTCAGCATTGATCGAAATATCGATCAGGCCGCCAATGATGTTCGCGACAAGGTCGCTCGGGTGATCAGGCGCTTGCCGCAGGAAGCAGACCCGCCCCAGATCGCCAAGTCAGACAGTAATTCGCAGCCCATTCAATGGTTCTCGCTCACATCCGACAGCATGGATGACATGGCGATTACAGACTACGCCGAACGCTACCTCGTCGATCAGTTCACCGTCATCGACGGGGTCGCCAGCATCTTTGTGAGCGGCGCCGGACGCTACTCGATGCGAGTCTGGCTGGACCGCACATCACTCGCAGCGCGGGGACTGACCGTCAACGACGTCGAGGCGGCCCTGCGCCGGCAGAATGTCGAACTGCCCGCGGGCCGCATCGACTCGGTGCAGCGCGAGTTTACCGTGCGTGTGAATCGTGCGTACGAGACCGCGGATGACTTTCGCAAACTGGTCATATCGCGCGGCGCAGGCGGTCACCTGGTTCGCCTCGGTGAAGTCGCAGAAGTTGAGATTGGGCCTTCCACCGTGCGGGCAGCATTCCGCGGCAATGCCGTTTCCAACATCGGGCTTGGCGTCGTCAAGCAATCGACCGCCAACACGCTGGAGGTGCTGCGCGCCACGAACAAAAAGGCACTCGCCATCAACGAAGGGCTGCCGCCCGGCACGGCGATTTTCTCCAGCTCTGACAATTCGGTCTATATCGAAAGCGCGATCAATTCGGTCTACAAAACCCTTGGCTTGACACTCATCCTCGTCAGCCTCGTCATCTATATGTTCCTGGGGACGGTCCGGGCCATGCTGATTCCAGCGGTAACCATTCCGGTCTGCCTCACCGCATCCTTCATCGGCATTCTCGCGTTCGGCTACTCGGTCAACCTGATCACGCTCCTTGGCCTGGTCCTTGCGATCGGCCTCGTTGTGGATGATTCGATCGTTGTGCTCGAGAATATCCAGCGACGCATCGAAGCGGGCGAACCGCCGCTCCTTGCCGCGTTTAATGGCTCCAGGCAGGTCGCATTTGCGGTCATCGCGACGACCGCGGTGCTCATCGCCGTCTTCGTACCGATTGCGTTCCTGGACGGAAATATCGGTGTGATATTTGCCGAACTCGCAGTCACGATTGGCACCGCAGTTATATTCTCAAGTGTGCTCGCGCTAACGTTAACGACGATGATGTGTTCAAAGATACTAACGGCGAGTGCCCACGAGAGCTGGCTCACGCGCAAGACCGACACCTTTTTCCACTGGTTGCAGGCGGGTTACAAGGACTCGCTTGAATATCTGCTGCCACGTCCCGCCTGGATGGGGAGCATCGTCATCCTTCTGTCCGCTGGCACCTGGTGGCTTGTCAACGAAGTGCCGAAGGCCTTCGCGCCACCGGAAGACCAGGGCATGTTCATGACCATGATCAGTGGCCCGGAAGGTGCGAGCTACGACTTTATGAAAAACCAGATGCGGCAACTCGAAGAGCACATGATGCCACTCGTGCAATCGGGCAATGTCGAGCGCCTGCTGGTGTTCCTGCCAGGCTGGGGTGCGGCCGAGTCCGTCAACAGCTCAGTTGTACTAACGATCATGCCGTCGTGGGAAGACCGCAAGATGCCAACCGGTGCCGCGATGGGCGTCATGATGCAAAGCCTGGGTGACATCCCCGGCATCCGCGGCTTCCCCTTCATGCGCTCAGGTCTGCAACGTCGCGGAGGCGGCCAGCCCGTGCAGTTCGTGCTCGGTGGCAGCACCTACGAAGAACTTGCCGAATGGCGTGACCTTATCCTCGCCAAAGCCGCGCAGAACCCAGGACTCACACGGATTCAAACCGACTACAAGGAGACGAAACCGCAACTGTTGATCGACGTCGACAAGGCTCGCGCGGCGGACCTTGGGGTCTCAATCGAGTCCATCGGCCGCACCTTGCAAACGATGATGAGTGAACGACGGGTCACAACCTACATCGACGCCGGTGAAGAATACGATGTCATTCTTCAGGCACGTCCCGATCAACGCGCGACCGCGACCGATCTGACCAACATCTACGTGAAGTCGGCAACCTCCGGCAGGTTGATACCCCTTGATAATCTCACGTCTGTCCGCAATCTCGCCGATGCCGGGCAACTCAATCGCTACAACCGGCTGCGCGCAATTACGATTTCCGCAAACCTTGCGCCGGGGTACACGCTCGATGAGGCCCTGAACTTCCTGGAGGACATCGTCCAAAGCGAACTGCCGATCAACGCACAGACCGACTACAAGGGTGAGTCGCGGGAAATGAAGGAATCAGAAGGCGGCTTGTTGTTTGCATTCATGCTTGCGCTGCTGGTTGTGTTTCTTGTACTCGCTGCCCAGTTTGAGAGCTTCATCCACCCGCTTGTGATCATGCTGACAGTGCCGCTCGCAACATTCGGCGCACTACTCGCGCTCTATATAACCGGCGACTCACTCAACATCTACAGTGATATCGGCTTGATTATCCTGGTCGGGATCTCCACGAAAAATGGCATCCTGATCGTTGAGTTCGCCAACCAGTTACGTGACCAGGGACTCGCTTTCAGCGAGGCGCTGATGGAAGCTGCCCTCATCCGACTGCGGCCCGTATTAATGACGGCCCTCTCAACGATCATGGGCTCATTACCGCTGATCATGGCGACAGGAGCCGGGTCAGAGTCCCGCGTTACCCTGGGCGTCGTGATCTTCGCCGGCGTCGCGCTCGCCACGGTACTGACGTTGTTCGTTGTACCGGTTTTCTACAATCTGATGGCACGCGGCACGGGCTCACCGGGAGCAGTCGCGTCACGTCTGGCTGGACTGCAAGCCGATTCAGGGGCCGGCGAAAACGCACTCTAACCGGTTTTTGTCCTAAACAATTGCCGTCCTAACAATTCTTTGGAGTGGATTTTGCAGCGAGCCGAAACCGGCAGCTATGCGGCCTTCATCGCGGCTAGCGCGAGTGTCATCGCGCGGTCCAGCAGCGCGCGAGGTCGCTGTCGGTGACGTCTGTTCGGTTGCGAACCACAGAGACGAAACCCTCTGTGTGCCATCGCAGCGGCGCGCCAGCCTCGGGCAGTAAGGCAGCATCGGGGACAGGCCAGGGTGAGCAGTAGAGGTACGGGTCACCCGAACTGTCATCGCCGGGTGAAAAACCAACCCCCACGGATCGCACCGTTTCAGGATCACCCTCTTCCAGCGCAAACAGGATACCGAGATCAAAGTGATGGGGCCACACCCGGGGTTCTGGCGCCATCAGAGAGATGAGATGCTCCCGTATCAACCCGGTCAGCGCTGCATGACCTTGTCCGAACCACTCAGCAATCGCGGCCACTGATTCGGTTAAGCCAAGTTCGCCAGCCGCGAGCGGCACGTCGAGTTGATAGGGCATGACCGCGTTGCCAGTAGGCAGCAGTCCGTGCGCGGTGAGGCATCCATCCAACCAGACTTTGATCTCGGCATCGGACGTGACGTTGAGCGATAATTCATCCACCACACGACCGTCCAGGTACCACTCGATAGATGGGCCCGCAAATGCCACGGCGACTGCCGCCTCCCCGCCACCCGCGCCGGCAACGGTCAGCGATCGGCTGACAAGTGCGCGATGGCCCTCGCTCCAGCCGAGGTTGGAGGGCTGTCATCGGCGACCGCGGCGAGGTTCGCCCGCGCGGCCATCGAAGGCCATTGGCAGGCTGCGTGCAATGCCAGTCGCGTTCGGGCCAGATCGTCTTCATCAAGCGCCATGGCAACCACACCTCCGCCCCTGGCTCACGTGCCGCAGTTGACCAATGATCAGAATGTCCAGCGTCGACCTTCGCCTGGATTTGTGGCCAGTCATGACGATCCCACCCGGGTGTGCTGGCGAGATCCATGAAAAGGCCCGCCGCGACCTCGAAGTCAACGGGCCGCACAATCTCGGTTGTAACCCCGTTCGCCTGATAGATACGCTCGGCTACCCGCATCAGTCCCTCCGTGTGCGACATGATCCGTGACCGGCTCAATGTGCAATTGAGCATCAGCACCGACAGGTCGTCATACTTTGCGGGTGGGTCCCACGCACTACGATGCTGTCATCGCCTCCAGTTGTTCGCTCATCTCAGGCTTCCTCGGGTTTACTGGACAAAATCGTTCAATGGGACAGATCGTCGAATGTAAAGTCAACAGGACAGTCACACTCGACGGGACACTTGCCCGAAGGATGTGGCGGATCGAACGTGAAATTTCCAGCTATTCATGGCTCGCGGAGCGAACGTTTGAAAATTCCAGCTCTTCACGGCTCAGCGTGAACGCCAGATCCTCATACCAGTTTCGCGCCACGTCTTAAGCACGCCCGCTATAGTGTGATATCCCGCTGCCAGTACTCGTCCCCCTCCTGAGCAATTTCCGCCCGCGCGCGGTCATCCCAGGAACCGCCTCCCAGGAATTCGCCGGTGTACTCATAAGGCGCCTCGTCCGGGTATCGCTGCCGACGCGCATCGATCGCGAGTGGAATCATTCGTGCACGCCGCAAAACATACTCGCGGGAATAAGTGACGTCTTTGATTTGACCCGGACACGGGAACGCGTGGACGTTCGTCGTCGACGCACCGATCGCGGAGTCACGCTTGTGGAAGCCGATGACCATCGTAATGCGTCGATCATCGGATCGATTCGGATAAGACCCGTGCAGCGATGATCGATTGACCATGCCACAGTCGCCCGGCGCCAGGGTCATTGGCACGGCTTCAGGCAGGCGTTCTGAGATCGACGGAAAGGCACCATCGTTGGCAAGCCACCACGTTCGATGGCTGCCGGGCACCACCCACAGACAGTTGGCCGGCGTGCAGTTAGACCAGGACACGGACAGGTTAAAACCATGAGTCTTGCCGGAGCCATCCGGTTGTTCCAGCGCGACACCATCTTCAGTCCAATGCGTACGACCATCCTGATGCCACGGGGTCGGCGGTCCCTCACCTGCCTTTTTGTGGAACACACTCTCGTGAAACGGCACAAAGTCATCCCCATTCACACTCGCAACCATCCTCAGGATGTCGGGATGCCCATACGTGCGCAGCGCAGAATCCATCAACATGAGCGGATGAGAAATGAGGCCTACGACAGTCGATTTGGTCCCGGCGTCTTCGTCAATGCGTTCGGAAACGGTGTAGTAAGGATACTTGACCGGTCGTCCGTCGCAATCGATGTCACTGTCCTTGGCCGCGGGCGCATTGGCGAGCACCTCATCGAATTCGCCCTGCAACTCAGCAATCTCGTCTGAGCGCAACACATCGGTGAAGACATAAAAGCCGGTGCGATGGTATGCGTCCAGAATGTCCTGACGGAGGCGTCCGCGCTCGTCAAAACGCATCGGTCCCCGGTTGCCGAGAGTCGCCGCCCTGCGCAGTCCATCCGCGCAGTACTCATCGAAGCCGGCATCGTTGGTTGTCATTGGTAAACTCCGAATCGGTCGATAAACCCACCATACGCCGCTTCCGCACGCATCGTCGAGCGTCACCGTCATCATATTGGCCACACCGGGCAACCTTACGATACAGGGCCGCTTCAAAACTTGGAGATGACGATGGAACTGCCCGCACTCATAACCCCGATCGCGATCGTGGAGTACATGTATTTCACATTCCTCGTCGGTTTCGGTCGCGGCAAATACGGAGTCACTGCCCCAGCCACGAGTGGCCACCCCGAGTGGGAACGCATGTTCCGGGTGCAACAAAACACCGTCGAGCAACTGATCATCTTTGTCCCTGCCCTGTGGATTTTATCGATGGACGTCAGCCCCAAGATCGGGGCACGGATCGGTGTGTTCTTCGTCATTGGCCGTCCCATCTGCTTCGTCTCCTACGTCAAGGATCCAGCCAGTCGAACGATCGGCTTCGTCATGGGGTTCTTATCGAGCGCCGTTCTCGTGCTGGGCAGTTTCGGGCATCATCTACAACATGGCGGGCATGCAGTGGCAGAGGACGCAGGCTTTGAGTTCCCGCTATTTGCCGATGGCGCGCCCGGTTCGCTGGACTGGGGTGTATGACGAAATCTGGTCACACATTGACAGGTCAGACACGCAGGTACTGCCCAATGTGCGCAATCCAACATTAGCCGCCCACGTGCCGGAGCCTGGCACGGCAAATGGCACCAGCATCATCTTGTGTCCCGGCGGCGCGTGGCATTGTCTTGCCTACAAGCACGAGAGAACAGACCTCGCGGAGTGGTTCTGCGCTCGTGGTGTAACCGCATTCATCCTGAAGTATCGCCTGATCCAGACGGGCGATGACTATCGCAGTGAGCAGAGGCAGACCATTGACGACCGCAGCGTCATGGAAGGCAAAATGGCTACATTGCGCCCACTCATTCTGGCGGACGGGCAGCAGGCAGTGCGCCTGGTACGCGAGCAAGCGGACCGCTGGCAGATCGACCCGGACCGCATCGGCATGATGGGCTTCTCGGCGGGTGGCCACGTTGCTCTGAATGTTGCACTACAACACGACCCGACCTGTCGTCCGGACTTCGT
>Ga0115002_10002287_pt1 | contig 25156 bp, 26 predicted proteins | sample ArcticOcean_MG_C_8_FD_89576 | JGI IMG/M metagenome (GOLD analysis project Ga0115002, IMG submission 89576) | Marine microbial communities from western Arctic Ocean - ArcticOcean_MG_CB11_86 | ecosystem: Environmental > Aquatic > Marine > Oceanic | place: Arctic Ocean: Canada Basin | collected... | reverse complement strand
GGGATGACCAATTCTGGACAGAGACAAGTTAGGGTAACCTCTCTGATTGTGCGTTCTTCAACAAGGCTACAAACCGGTAGCCTGCGTGCACGAATTTGCTATAGGGCATCAACAAGAAAAACGCCAACACCACACCTAGATGTAGAGCGAGCAGCAGCCCCATAGCCGATGTCTCCCGCAAGGCGAGGAGAATGAGACCCGTGAGGCTGACCGCCAACAGCAATACCAGTAGTGCGTAATCCATACCTCGTTGGCTCGCCGCCATAGGCTGTGGATCGCTTTTGTGTTTGATCACGAGCAATCCTATGCAACCGATGCCGAGCCCCACGCCACCGAACGTTCCGAGCAAAACCGGAATGCTGAAAAAGGGGTAGGGTGCCACAAGCCCGAACACATAATCGTATACGGTTGCGACACAAGTTGCCGCGAAGCACAGAAGGAAACCCCACATTGCCAATTGGTGATAAATCCGACGCGCGTTGGAAAATGATGCATCAGACGTATTGCAGCCGTCGTTATCATGTCCACCTAGATAACGCATTGACGCAACATCGTGACCTGCACGCGACAAGTCAACCCACGTTGGTGGCTTTAGATCGATCGATTGCGCGAACCGATACATGCCAATAGCAAGAGCCAGGGTCGAGAACAAAAAGGTCGAGCTTGCGACCGCGACCATCAAGCCATGGCCGATAACGGCATAGAACGCGCCAGGACCATCGTGCGCCGACAAAACTGCGGTTGAATCTTGTAGGTATAACAACAGACTAAAAATTGCGCCCAGCGACAGCGCAGTAACAACAGAAACAACTAGCCCATTGCGCTCCAACAAGCGAGCGAAAGGACCGGGCCATGCCCATTTTTCATAGACATCGGCACGCAGCTCGGCCAACGCTTGCGGGATATTAACCCCGAATTCATGTGGCGGCGCATACTGGCAGGCGTGATAGCAGGCGTTGCAGTTGTGGCACAGATTCGCAAGGTATTCCAAGCTGGCTTCATCGAATGTGCGGTATTGAGTCATTGCGGGAAAGGTTGCACAGAATCCTTCGCAGTAGCGGCACGCGTTACAAATCTCGGCGACACGCCGTGCTTCCGTAAGCCTGTCCGATGCAATAACCGCGGACGTCATACCGAACTCGATCCCGCGATTCGGCCAAACACGCCGCCAATCGTCATACCAATGCCAGCACAGTAGCCTTGCCCTAGTATATTGCCCGCCATGACCTCGCCGGCGGCAAAGAGGTTGCCGCATGGTGTGCCATCAACCCTCAAGACTTGCGCATTTTCGTTAACCCGCAGACCAAGATAGGTGAAGGTTATCCCCGGTCGCAGCGGATAGGCGAAAAAGGGTGGCGCATCAATCGGCAGCGCCCAATGACTCTTGGCGGGTTCCAAACCTAGGGTGCGGCAATCGTCGAGGGACCCCGGTTCGTAGCTGCCGGGTATAACACTTCGGTTGAACTCTCCGACTGTTTCTTCAAGCGCGTCTGGGGCAACCCCAATAGCACTCGCAAGCGCTGCAAGGGTTGGGGCCTCAATTGCGGGGTAAACAGAGGGCATAAAGTTCTCGGTTACTTTGCTGTCAATAATTGAGTAGGCGATTTGTTCTGGCTGGCTGGCAACGAGGCGACCCCAAATAGCGTAGCGCTTCGGCCAAACGTCCTCGCCTTCGTCATAAAACCTTTCCCCCACTTGATTGACCACGATGCCAAAGGGAACACAATCTAGCCGACTAACAATGCCACCGTCGAACTTCGGAGCGCGGGCATCGATCGCGACCGCGTGACATTGGGTTGGGTCACCTACGCTCGCCATGCCTTTGTCGAGTAAACAGCGCAACATCGTACCAGTATTGTACGGCGTGCCACGAATGAGAAAGTTGTCTGCCGCCGGACCCCACACCTCGCGCATCCATTGCGTGTTGGATTGAAAGCCGCCTGATGCGATCACGGCACCGCCGGCGGCGATCGTGGATATTGTGGCGTTGTACTTAACTTGCACTGCGCTCACTTCGCCTTGGTCAATTTGAATGTCACAAACCTCAGCGTCCCAACGGCAATCCACGTCGATAGCTTCGGCGTGCGCATACAGCGCATTGAGCAAAGCCTTACCGCCTCCAAGAAAGAATGCATTGGTGCGGGCAAGGCCTAACGTGCCTTTTAGAGCAGGCTGGAAGCGCACGCCGCGGGCAGCCAACCACTCGCGCAAGGGCTCACTTTCGTCAATCATCAGTCGCGCAAGCGACGCGTCCGTCCGTCCGTCCGTCACGCGTGTTAGGTCATCCCAGAATTCATCGGCTAGATAGCTACCGGACATTGTGCTGGTAGGTAGTTGATGCACCGCCCGCAGATTACGTGTGTGCCGTGAATTGCCACCGCGCATATCGATTGGCGCAGACTCAAGGAGGATGACCCGCGCACCTGTCTCGCGCGCAGTGATCGCCGCACACAATGCTGCGTGGCCACCGCCGACGACAACGAGATCGACTGCTTTTGGGAAGACGTGGGATTGATCTGGCATATTGACGCCACATTCTTTCGACAACGCTACCGACAGTGGGCCCCTATCTTTCTGCTTGTCACGGCTAGATGAAAGTCATCAGACCGAGCATCCAAAACGCCGCGTCGAACAGGAAGCTAAAAATGGGTACGCCGCCGACAATACTCAAAACAATGAGCCCAATCAATGCCATTGAACCCATACGTTCGTTGATGTCACGGTATTTGCGAGATAAGTCCCGTGGTAGGAAGTAGGGCAGTATGTAGTGTCCATCCAGCGGCCCCAACGGTATCAAATTAAACAACATTAGCACTAGATTGATTGATGCAAGCTGGAAAAAGAAGCTGCCAATGGCCTCATTGTTCAGGCCATTCATGAGCAGTATCTGATACGTAGTCCATGCTAGCACCGCTAACAACAAATTCATGAATGGCCCGGCACCCGCGACCCAAAACTCAGACATCGAAGACTTAAAGTTGCGAGGGTCGATCGGAACTGGCTTGGCGTAACCAATTCCAATAAACACAACCATCAGCATTCCTACTGGATCGATGTGCGCTAGCGGACTCAGCGTCAGCCGTCCCAATCGTTCTGCCGTATTGTCGCCCTGCCACTTGGCCATAATGGCGTGGCCGTATTCGTGAAACGTCAACGACACGATCAACGCAACTAGCAAAAGAATGAAGAGAGCATAGTTGCCGGTGGTGAGCAGTTGGATCATGCAGAAAAAATGAAAATGGGCACGCGTCGTGGGTGCTCATAGGACCACTATTTCACAGGGATCACAAGCAGCGGTCCGTTCGGTTTAGGCATTGATATTGATATTGACACATACCCTGTGTTCTACATAGTGTGCGCCACACATTATATGGCGTATAGCATGTGAGCGACGACGCATTAGAAAAGTTACGCCTTGAGCTTCGACGCGGTGCAATTGTGCTCGCGGTGCTCGCCCAGTTGCGCGAGGAGCACTACGGCTATTCGTTACGCAAGAGTCTCGCCGACAGTGGGGTCGCGGTCGAAGAGGGCACGCTTTACCCGCTCCTGCGCCGTTTAGAAAAACAAGGTCTGCTCGATAGTGAATGGCGTGAGGAAACCAAGCGCAATAAGCGCTTTTATCACTTGTCGGCAACTGGACGTACTGTACTGGACGCGCTTAGCGCGGATTGGAATGGAATAAATGTCGGGATCCAAAAACTACTCGCTGGGGACTCATAATGGATTTGGTGGAAAGTTATCTCGTTGAGGTGCAGCAGCATTTACCGAAAGTCCAACGCCGCGACATCGTGCGCGAGTTGCGTACGACGATCGAAGAACAAGTGTCCGATCACGCTGACGCGCTGGGCAGACTGCCATCACGCGACGATGAGTTGGTGGTTCTTGCCGATTTTGGGCATCCGCTAAAAGTAGCCAGCGGCTATCGTGAACAACGTTATCTAATCGGGCCCGAGATATTTCCCACCTATCTGCGCACGCTGAAGCTCGTGCTAGCAATCGCTTTGGTTGCGCAATTCGTCGTCAGTTTTGTCGCCGCATACTTTGCCGAATGGCACGTCTCAATATGGGGGTTAATTGATTCGGCAATAAGCGTATTTGCGTGGGTACTGGTGGTCGTGACATTGGTTTTCATAGCGATCGAGTATTCCGGCGAAAAACTCAACTGGTACGCTGATTGGAAACCTACGTCGCTCAACAGCGACACAACCAGCGTTGCGAGCCGAAGGGACATCATCAGCAATTTTGTAACCGAAGGCGTGTTTCTCCTGTGGTGGAACGATATTCTGAGAGTTCAGAGCTGGCTGCCCGAATTGGGCGCCGAATTCCCGCTCTGCTTGTCAGTGGTCTGGGATGTTTTCCATTGGCCATTGAACATCATATTTGGCATCGCCTTCGTATTGCATGCCTATACATTGTTGCGCGGCGTTTAGCATCGAATGGGCCTGCTCACCGAGATTGCCTCGAATGTGGCGCTGCTCGCTGCCGGATTTGTGCTGCTTTCCTCGGCTGACTTGATCGACATTGATCTGCAAACGCACTCTGTGGTCAACGCCATCCAGTGGACCGTCAAAAGCATTATTTTGGTGATCGCGGGATTTTGCGGGTGGGACGCATGGGTCGCGCTGCGTCAATTACGCGGGATGACGTCTGCCGCGTAAGACGGCGGGTACGAAGGCGCGTAGGAAGAGGCATCACTCGCCAAACAAGAAGCGCCGCGGGTTGTCGACGAAGAGGGTGGTTATGTCCGCATCGGTCGCACCCATTTCCTTCAGATCTGGAATCACTTCCGTGTGCATATAAAGGTATTGGGCTGGGTTGCCTTTGTAAAAGTCGTGTTCTTCGGGAATTGTTCCGTCGGGTTGCTCTTTGTGGATATGCAAACAAATGCAATCATGCGCAGGGCACAATTTGTCGGCATAGCCCTTATCCATCAGCCGTTTCATGGTCACGGTGCGCATATGTGGGCTTACCAGGTGGCCTGGATAACGATCCAAACCGACATAGCAACCTTGGTCGAGAATCCACTGCAAATATTCAGTATCTGTCGTATCGTTGCAATGGTCGATCTTCACGCGAGTGAGGTCGACCCCTTCCTCCTTGAAGATCTTTATTTGGCGCCTTGCTACGTGTCCAGTCGGATACGAGTGCACCATGATCGGAACTCCGGTTTCCAGATGCGTGCGGGCCGCGGCGCGCGCCATGACTTCCAGGGGCGGCGTGACGCCTTCGAAGTCTGCTGCGCATTTCACCAACCCCGCTTTGATGTTCGTGCCGCGAAACCCTTCCGTGATGTCCTTGATAAACTCCTTCGCCATCTGGTTTACACCAACGCCCATAAGAAAGCGCGGCACGTCCAACCACCAGCCGGTTGCGTTGATCAAATTCACGCCTGATCCGCGCGAAACCGTTTCCAAGAGCTCCGGGTCTCGACCCAAGTCAAACGTGGTGGCATCCACCATCGTATCGACCCCGCCCGCCTTTGCGCGTTTCAAACATTCGATAGCACGCGCTTCACGATTGGGCCCCAACAAGTCCGGGTAGTGCCTCGATAAGCCGCTAGCTGCGACCATCACGTGTTCATGCATCAACGTAAAGCCGAGATCTTTGCCTTCGATTGGGCCGAGCACGCTATTGATTGTTGCCATTCCCTTCATCTCCCAAATACAGTGTGCACGTGCGTTGAGCATGCCCCGAGAAACGAGGCATGCTTATCCAACGTAGACGCCTAACGCGCCTTTAATTTAATAACAAAGTTTTGGCCGGAAGCGATCGTCACATCGACATGGAATTCATCATCAGCCGGACGTATATATTTTAGAGTTTTGAGGCCACCCTCAGTGACCGCATTAAACGTGACGGAGTTTTCGGTTTGTTCACTCAGCACCATCTTTTGCGGTCCATCAGAACGCGAGGCGAATGGCACATCCCACTGTTGCAGGTACAACTCCAACGTGCCGTTGGCTTCTTCGATATGGACGATTTCGACCATGCCGGTTTTGTCCGGGCCGGTGTTTTTAACCAAAGAGACGATGGTGCCGCCGCGTGGTACGCCCCAGTTTTCTTCAAGTCTGTTCGGGCCTTCGGGGCCGTCCCAACTACCCGACATCCATGCGAGATCGGCCACGGTGGGATGCCCACCGCCGTGATGGTCAGCGAAAGCAGCGAACGAAAGCAGGCTGATCGTGGCAGCCAGGAGCGTACGGGAGATTCGAGTCATGATCTTTCCTCTAAGTTGTTGTTCTAACTTCTATCGGTCTATTTGTTTTTTTTCAAATCGAGTCAACAGTCTTGCGCCGGTAAATTATCACATCCAAGGCCATCGATCAGCAATGCTCAATCGCCATTGCGGGCCAAGACCGTGCGTCACGCGCAACATCTTAAGGACAAGCAGATGCAAATTGAAGGGAGTAAACGGATCTTAGCCGTGGGTGGAGCATGTGATTGGCGACTGCCGGCGAAATCCAGGCGCAAAAGCGGGTAAGCTAGCACCAACAGAATTCCGGGGAAGGGTATGTGGATTCGGCTTCGTCAAATCGCCTTGGTTGCGCATGAGCTCGGGCCAGTTGAACAGCAACTTCGTGATGTGCTTGGCATCGAGGTGTGCTATCGAGATCCGGGCGTCGGTCATTTCGGACTAGAAAACGCATTGTTGCCGATCGGTAACCAGTTGCTTGAGGTCGTCGCGCCGACCGAAGACGACACAGCCGGTGGTCGATACCTTGAGCGTCGCAACGGCGACGGGGGATACATGGTCATTACGCAATGCGACGACCACGCACCACGTGTGAAGCAGGTCAACGAGTTAGGCATCAGGCTCGTTGCCTATTCCGACGGAGACTATTTCAAACACATGCAAATGCACCCAAAGGATACTGGTGGCTCTTTCTTTGAAATCGACGAGCAAGTGGGCGATCACGCACACGACGAGGACGGCCCGTGGGGGCCGGCTGGACCTGATTGGCAGAAGGCGAAGCGCATCGAGAGGGTAAGCGGAATCGTTGCCGCCGAAATGCAGTGCGACGACCCTGCCAAGGTGGCAGCGCGCTGGGCGGAGATTTCGCAACTTCCGCTAGGCGACGACAATAGCCTTGCACTGCAAAATGCCGTGCTGCGCTTTGTTGAATGTTCCGACGGACGGCCCGAGGGATTGAGTGAAATTGATGTGAGTTGTATCGACCGGCAGGCAATTGTTGCTGCGGCGATCCAACGTGGCGCGCAAAGTGGCGAATCGCAGGTCACATTATGCGGTTTGAGAATAAATTTAGTATAGGAAATGCAGTGAGTTATAAAACTATTCTAACTGAGATTAAAGGTTTGCTTTGTATCCTCACAATGAACCGACCAGAGCGCTTGAACGCATGGACCAGATAAATGGGCGCCGAACTGGCCCAAGCAATTGCCATCATCGCCGAGGTGCAACCGGCCAGCACTGAAGAGTTCTGCATCAGTTGCTGAATCTGATGCAGAATCCACCTTGACCAGTTCTCCGATGCGGTCGCGAGCTCAAAACCGGTTACTCCGCTAGATAGATTACCGAGCGTCGCACCCGTGCCATGGGACCCTGTCGCCGTCGCTCCTGTTATGGCCTGCTGGTCGATATCGCCCTGGTTCGCCAACGCTAGTCCGGCTTGCTGCAACGCGTGACCGAGTGCAAAAATTCGAGTGCCGGCCCAAACCCACGCGGTTTGGCGCGCACTAGCGGTCATAACTACGCTGGCCAACCCAGACAGATCGACCACGATGCCGTCGGTTGCTGCAAGTGGGCTATAGCTGTGTCCGGCCCCGGCGGTTCGCACGGTTTGACCCGCATCCTTTGCCATTCGGGCAAGCGTCCCGCTTCGAGCGTACGAAATGCAATCGCTCGACATCCGCGGCCAGCTTGCCGGACCAATTTCGCCATTATGGCATGCTAAAGCTTGGCGGCAATCCCACCGTCGATGTTGACTATCTCCGCCGTGATAAAGCGCGCTTCGTCGGATGCAAGGAACAGGATCGTATTGGCAACGTCGACCGCATAGCCCGGTCCCTCGAGGATTTGAAACTCGTCAAAGGCTTTCTTGAATACGTGCTCCTGCATAGTCCCACCGGTGGCACCGGGCGTGATGATTTGGCCTGGGCGCACGCAATTGACTCGAATATTGAATTCACCGCCGATCCCAGCCATGTAGCGCGTCATTGCATCTACGCCCGCTTTGGCGGCGTAGTACGACATGGACGCGGTTCCGGCCACATCACGCATTTTGCGCGTAAAGCCGCGCTGCGCGGCCACCGATGACATGTTGACGATGGCGCCACCACCGCGACTTACCAAATGCGGCCACGTCGCTCGACTGACATTGAACGTGCCAGTCATATTTACGCCTAAGATGGCATTCCAGCTGTCGTCAGATTCATCCGGAAAAGATTCACCACCTCCGAAACCTGCGTTGTTGAACAAGATATCTACGCCGCCATAGACAGCCACAGCTTGTTCAACGGCCGCATTTGCCGAAGCCGCATCCGACACGTCACATTGAACAAACGTCGCATCGCCACCGCCATCGCGAATTTTCGCCTCGACGGCTTGGCCTTGCTCCTCCCGTCGCGCCATTAAAACAACACGAGCGCCTTCTTCGACGAATCGTTCGACTGTTGCTGCGCCGATGCCGCTGTTACCACCCGTTATAATGGCAACTTTGCCGTCTAACCTTCCCATGATTGATACCTATGATTATGTATTGAATTCAAAGAGTTGTGCTCTCAATTACCGCTAAACGTTGGTGTCCGTTTGGCAAGAAACGCAGCCACCGCTTCTTTGTGATCGTTGGTTTGTGCACATCGAATCAAGCGATCTGCTTCCAAGCCCAAACATGTTTGTAGGTCCCCTGTGACAGCGCGGTTTATGTTCTCTTTCATGTAACCAAGCGCAGCTGGCGGGCCCGCAGCGATGTGTTGTGCGAGCTCTCGGGTGCGCGCTTGCAACTCATCATCCGGCACGACTTCATTGAAGATGCCAAGGCGCAAACATTCTTCGGCTTGAACTCTGCGCGCCGTAAAAAACAGCTCTTTTGCCTTCGCCACGCCGACTAACTGGGTCAGCAACCAACTCCCACCGTAGTCGCCCGAAAAACCGATGTTGCGGTACGCCGTCGTAATGAATGCAGACGCGGCGCCAATTCGTAGGTCGCACGCGAGTGCAATGCACATCCCCGCGCCGGCCGCGGCACCTGGCAGCGCGGCAATGGTTGGTTTCGAATGGTTGAACAGTCGCAGGGTCAACGTTTCCTGTTTGTGTTGCAGGGAGCGAATCGCCCCTTCAGTCGTTGGCTTCGGCAAGTCTTGCGAGGACGACTTGGCACTGCCCATCCCGGAAACATCGCCACCGGCACAAAATGCAGTTCCCGCACCGGTGATGACAATGCATCCAACATCAATGCGTGCTTCAAGGTCGAGTAATGATTGGCGCAACGCCGGCGTAAGGAAATCCGACAGTGCATTGCGTTTTTCAGGCCGGTTAAGCGTGATGGTGGCCACTGCGCTATCGACCTCACAAAGTAGTTCGTTGGTTCCCGTATCGATCGTTGATGCTGGCATCCGTTTTCCCTTGAATTCGATTCCGCAACGTTAAACTGGTCGGCCAACAAGAACAAACCCTCGATTGGCTGACTGATCAATTAATAGATCTGGTCAGGCTATTTCACATCGCCATCACTTCCCGCAGACTAACGTCATCAGCCAATGGACTCCAATCTCTATGTCTGAGCCTCGCAAAAAACGCGGTGCCTTGATCGGCCTGCTACAAATAGCTGCTATCGTCGGGGTCGTGGTCGTGGCAGTCATCCTCTCGCGCTCACCGTCGAGCGAGAATGTGCAAGCTAGCGCGGAAGATCGCGGTGGCCCTCAATTCGGTAGCGGGGGCTCACAAGAGGTACCACCGGTACTCGTCTCAGTCGTACACCCTACACCGGACCAACATCGCGTCGCCGTGGCGGTAACTGGCAGCATCGTCGTGCGCAACGAGATCGAGTTGATACCCCAAGTGGCTGGTCGGGTTGTAAGCATCTCCGATTCAATGCGTGCCGGCGGTAGTTTTCGAGCCGGTGAGAGTCTGCTTGCTATCGACCGCCGAGATTTCGAACTTGCGCTCGCACAAGCGAGTGCCGACGTCCATGGGGCACGCTCGACCCTCCTGCTGGAACACGCCGGAAGCGACGCCGCAAAATCGAACTACGGATTACTGAATCCGGGTGTCGAGGTTCCGCCGCTGGTCGCGCGGACACCTCAAATACAACAAGCCAAGGCGATGGTAGCGAGCGCGCGGGCTCGGGCCGAAATTGCTAAGCTTGATCTTTCGCGCACTGTGTTTTCGCTTCCGTTCGCTGGACGAATTGTGGAGTCTCGAGCGGAAATCGGCCAGTTCATAACCAAGGGACAATCATTTGGCACAGCGTTTGCCGACGACACAATCGAAGCGATGCTGCCGATTTCACCGGCAAATCTGGTGCAAATAGCGCCAGCCATAGGGCGCCGCGCCCGCCTGACCTCGGGCCGCGACGAGGTTTGGGGCACGGTTGCACGATTATCCCCACAACTCGACGATCGAACCAGATTCTCCAAACTCTATGTCGTGCTGGACGAACCGGATAGGTTAACTCCGGGTACGTTTGTCGACGTCGAAATACAAGGTTCGGTGCTCGCGAATACCTTCTTGATTCCCGAAGCAGCCGAAGGTCTCAACGGTAAAGTGTGGGTGATGCATAACAATCGTTTAGAAGCGGTTGTGACAACAATCCGGGGACGGACCGATCTAGGCGTCATTGTAGATGCGTTCGATAGCAAGAATGGCCTGGTAGTCAGCGCTGTTCCCGGCGTGCGCGAAGGATTGTCGGTGGCGTTAGCGAAACCTCAAAATGAGTGAATACACCGAACCGCCGCTAGATCGACAGCACGGAATCCTCGCATATTTCGCAACAAATTCCGTTGCCGCCAACCTGACGATGGCGCTCATGATCATTGGTGGCGTCGTCGCGGGGTTCGGTTTGACGGCGCAAGTGTTTCCCACAGTCGATCCCGGACAGATTTCGATCGGGGTTCCCTATCCGGGCGCGACACCAACTGAGGTCGAAGAAGGCATCACTCGCCGGGTCGAAGAAGCCGTCATGGGCATCGAGGGCGTCGAAAAGGTCAGTTCAACGGCGAGCGAGAACAATGGTTCCATCGCAGTCGAATTGAAAGACTTCGTCGACCCATTGAAGGTTCGCGATGATGTCGAGGCAGCCGTCGATCGGCTAGTCAACTTTCCCCCAGAAGAGGCAGAGAAGCCCGACATCGTCGTTGCGCAAACCATAAGCGACGTCATCACGATTGTGGTTGCCTCCGAGCTACCCGAAATGGAATTGCGCCACAGTGCCGAGCGTCTGGAGGAATCCCTTCTCGCATTGCCAGCGGTCTCTCTAGTTTCGCTATTTGGGGCGCGGGATTACGAAATAGCCATCGAAGTCAAAAAAGAAACGTTGCGCAGTTACGATCTGACTATCCAGGACATCGCCAATGCTATTCGCCTATCCTCGCTGAATCTGTCTTCTGGGGAACTCCGCGGTGAGGGTGGTGACCTGTTGATCCGCACGAACACAAAGCGCTACACCGGTAGAGAATTCGAAAATGTAGTCGTCAGGGCCCTACCGGATGGGACGTTTCTGCGCCTCATTGATGCAGCCACAATTCAAGACGCGTTTACCGAATCGGACCTCGTTCACCAGTTCAATGGGCGCCGGAGCGTTTTCGTTAAAGTACAAAAGTCCGACGCGGAGGATGCACTTGATATCGCTGCTGACGTTCGCGACTTGTTGGCAAACTACCAACCGCGGCCGGGCGTCGACATAGCGGTTTGGGATGATCAGACCGAGATATTGGAAGATCGACTAGGCTTATTGCTGCGCAATGGCATATTGGGGTTCGCCCTTGTGTTCTTGTTCCTGGTCATCATGCTCGATCTACGACTTGCAATTTGGGTCGCAATGGGCGTGCCCATCTCCTTTCTCGGCGCCTTTTTGTTTTTCGACTTCTTCGGCGTGAACCTCAATATGATTTCGCTGTTCGCACTCATAATCGTCCTCGGCATCGTAGTGGACGATGCGGTCATCGTCGGCGAGAACATTATTTCGGAACAAGAAAGCGGCCTGCGCGGGGTGCATGCTGCGCTGGCTGGAATCACCGGTGTTATCGGGCCCGTGACGGTTGGTGTGTTAACAACCATGGCAGCCTTCGCGCCGTTGCTCTTCGTGACAGGAACGTTTGGCCAAATCCTCGGACCAGTCCCGGTGGTGGTCATCCTAGTGCTGGCCATGTCGTTGATTGAAGTGTTTTTCATTCTTCCCGCCCACCTAACTCACGGCCGGCCGTGGAGCCGTTGGCCACTCGATGCGATTCAGGCTCGGGTCGCCCAAGCAGTACAGCACTTTCGCGACCAAATGTTAGTGCCGCTGATCGCCCGGGCGGTCAGGTTTCGCTACATAACCATCGCAATCGGCGTGCTCATGCTTGCGCTGGCGGGCTCGTTGGTTGCAACCGGCGCTGTTCGTTTCATTTTCTTTCCCTCGCTGGATTCGACATCTTTGACTGCAACGGTAGCCTTCCCAATTGGAACTCCATTTAAAGTGACGGAAGTTGCCGCGCAACGCATCGTTGATGCGGCTGCAATTGTTAACGAAAAAACTGGCGGTAGATCCATGCGCGCCACGAGCGTGACCATCGGCGGGCAAATGTCCGGCGGCCAGGGACCCGGCGGCGGCGGCAGTATGTCCGTCGCAAATCACCTGGCATCGGTGCAGATCCAGCTCGAGTCCGAGCCATTGCTTACGCAGTCGGCAGCCGCGCTCGAACGGATGTGGCGCCTGGAAACCGGAGATATTGCAGGGGCGGAGCGACTTTCGTTCTCATCTTCATTATTTGGTGGGGCCACAGATGTCAACTACGAACTAGCGCATCAAGATGATCAAGTACTAGAGCAAGCGGTCGAGGAACTAAAGTCAGCCTATCGGCAAATTCCCGCCATGTTCGAGATTCAAGACTCCAACAACCTTGGCAAACGGCAGTTCGACATCGAATTAACGCCGACAGGCGAAGCAGCTGGGCTGACACCTTCCGACATCGCACGCCAATTGCGACGTAACTTTTTCGGCGAGGAGGTGCAGCGCATCCAACGCGGGCGTCAGGAATTGAAAGTGATGGTTCGCTATCCGCGGGAACAACGACGCAGCGCACGCGATTTTTTCAACGTGCGGGTAAGGCTAGCTGATGGGACCGAGGCACCTCTGTCCGCAGTTGCCCAGGTTAAGGAATCTCGAGCCTCTGCCACGATTGAGCGGGTAAACGGCCTGAGAATTGTGTCCGTATCTGGCCGGGTCGATACCGATATCGCCACGCCAACTGAAGTAGATACCTTAGTAGCCGAGCAAATCCTGCCGGATCTACAACAGCGATTCGTCGGATTGCAGGTAAGTCAATCTGGGTTCGGCGTTGAGCAATCACGAGACATCGCATCGTTAAGTAGTATGGCGTCCATTGCACTATTGATCATCTTTGGGCTCATTGCCACCCAACTAAAAAGCTATGCGTTACCACTCATTGTCCTTGCCGGGATTCCATTCGGTGCGGCCGGTGCACTAATGGGTCACTATCTGCTTGGCTACGATCTCTCGTTTATCTCTATTTTTGGCATGGTCGCATTGAGCGGCGTCGTCGTGAACGATTCGTTAGTTCTTATCGATCGGTACAACAAGATACGCCTTGAAGACCCTGGGCTGCCCGCGGCGGAAGCCATTGTAAAGGCGGCGCAGAGAAGATTCCGCGCCATCCTGTTGACTACTGCAACGACCGCGCTCGGTTTAACGCCAATGCTGTTCGAGACGAGCACGCAAGCGCAATTCATGATTCCAATGGCGGTCAGCCTCGCAACGGGAATTGTCTTCGCAAGCGTAATTATCCTCTTCTTGATACCTGCATTGGTCATCATCTTGGAAGACTTGAAGCGTGATGAGCCTGTGGCTGAGCTAGGCAGCGCATAGAGGCAAATACTACGCATTTTGGACACCAATCAACTAATCAGTGATCCGCGCCGTAATCCGCTCTGGAAGCTTTGCCTGGCATGGTCGAAAAGTCTATCGTGCGCCCATCCCATTGGACGCCTTTATTGCCACCGCCATCGGAAAACCCGATAATCATAACGCGTGCGCCACGCCCCAATGATGAACCGAATTCCGCACCGGTTGGTCGCCTGCGGCCGAGTTGACCAATGCGATTTATTCGGCGAAGTAATCCGAGTCGTGATACACATGGACGTTTGTCATAGACACATTCGTAATGTCAATCGGAGTGCCTTCGCCAGCGACGGATGAATACTTCGCGTGGATGTTGCCGACATTGATGATATTTTCGATATGCCCATCGGCCACCCCGTTGAAGCGCATTCAGTCGGGCGGCCCGGATATGTCCCTGCAAAAAAGCAATCTACGAGCATCCGGCAGTGAACCTCACGATTGATCCGACATGCAGCAACCGTGGAATTGTGAGAAAAATCCACGTTCACAAGAATGATGTCCTAGTAGCTGCCGTTGCGTAGCGTATGCAGGCCCCAGCCGTTTTGCGCGAATGATTTTAGCCGGGTGTTAATTATCGCGTATCGAGCCCCACGCGGCGAATCGCAAACCCTCCATTGCGCGTCCTCAGATTTCTGTCGTCAAAGACAATGTCGTCTGTCTCGCGCAGAATTATTCCCGAGTCACCGCTCGAACTGTTGATTGCGCCGCCGCCAGAGTTATCGATGGCGCCACCGCTCCATCGAATACGGTTTGCTGCGTTGATCAAGATTGAACCATTCAACACCGCACCGTCAGAGGCGACGACATAGACATCGCTCGCCCACGACGTCAGGTCACCGTCATAATTTCCATCGGGCACAATGATGCGGCATTTGGCCACTTAGCAGCGACTCGAAGATAACGAAAATTCGCAGCGGCAACATGATGATCTTTTTTGGTGACTACCGGTGGTGCCGGCCAGGTCGTCGGATAGGGAATGTCGAAGCCGCTGAGATCATATAGTTCTGTCTCAGCAGGCGCTGCGGCGCGCACCGGTTCTTATGCGCAACCGGCTGACAGAAATACGACTATTATGATTTTGCTCATTTGCCGACTCGGTAATATTCACCGGTTTTACCCAGGCGCGGAGCCTGCCGATCTCACTAAATGTCGCCTGCGGCCCGCAGCTTAGCCAGATCATCGGCGGAATATCCGGCCGCGGTCAACACTTCATCCGTATGCGTACCTACGTCGCCGCCAGGCCAGTCCGTTTTGCCCGGGGTTCTTGTTAGTTTCGGGAGAATCGCCGGGATATGCAGTGGGGCACCATTAATCTCGACTTCTTCGATCAGTTCACGGGCTTGGTACTGGGGATCAGCCATCATGTCCGCGACATCGTAGATTGGACCAACCGGCACGTCAGCGTGTTCGAGGACCGCGATGACCTCTGCCTGGACGTGGCCACGAGTCCAGGCCGCAATCGTGCCGTCGACGAAGTCTTGGTGCTCAACGCGCCCTGCGTTACCTGTAAAGCGTTCGTCTTCGGCGAGTTCGGGTTTATCGATTGCGTGCATCAAGCGCTGGTATATCGAATCACCGTTAGCGCCGATAACCACATGTTTATCGTCAGCGCATAGATAGGTATTGGTTGGCACAATGCCTGTGATGGTGGACCCCGACGGTTCGCGCACGACGCCTGCTCCAGAGTATTCGGGAATAACGCCCTCCATCAAATTGAACATCGCTTCGTAAAGCGCCACATCTACAACTTGGCCTTGCGGGTTACGATCCTGCTTTTTCGCAAGCAGCGCTAGTACAACCCCAAATGCCGCGTGTAATCCCGCGACCGTGTCACCGATGCTCAGATTCGGCCGGACCGGTACGCCATCGGGAAATCCGTTGACGTAACGAAAGCCGCTGAACGCTTCGGTTACCGATGCATAACCGGGCTTCGTGCTGTATGGACCCGTCTGGCCGTAGCCCGATATACGAGTGTAGATAAGGCCTGGATTGTCCGGAAACGCATCAGGGCCAAGACCCCATTTTTCCATAGTGCCCGGCTTGAAGTTCTCGATGACGACGTCTGCAGTTTGCATGAGCCGACGGACAACACTGCGCCCATGCTCGGATCGAAGGTTCGCGGTAATCGATTTCTTGTTGCGTCCCAAAGAACGCCACCAATATGCCGTGCCAGTGTCATCCAGCAATCGCCAGCCGCGGATCGGGTCCCCCGTGTCGGGCGGCTCAACCTTGATTACGTCAGCACCAAAATATGCCAGAAGGGTACCCGCGAAAGGACCGGCAAGTAATTGCCCAACTTCAATAACGCGGGTTCCGTCGAGCGGTCGGGCAGACACTACGTGACCACGCTGTCTGGATTGCGCGGTACTTCCTTGAAAGGACCCTTGTCATATCGCGTTTCTTTGGGTAACTCTAGTACCCGCTCGGCGATGATGTTCTTCTGAATCTCGTCGGTTCCACCGGCGATTGACACGGCAGGTACCGATACCAGGATTTCAGCGATGATGCCTTCGTGAGGACTGTGCGTACCGGTCAGCATCGCATCGGTGCCTGTGATCATCGTGTGAACCTTTGATGCCAACCGAGCAATGTTGCTCGCAGCCAGTTTGCCAAGTGAACCTTCTGGTCCGGGCGGTCTACCCGCTTGTTGGGCAGCTCTTGCGCGGGCCGCCGTCCACTGCGCACTTCTTTGCATGGTGAGCAGTTTGGCGATCTCTTGTCGAATGACGGGATCTTCGATCGCACCAGTTTCTACGGCACGATCCACGATGAGATCGACCCGCCCAGCACGCTGCGGATACCAAGTGTAAGGCTCGTTCGCAATGGCAATCTCGTCTCGATATTCATCGTATATAGAACCGCTTCGCGTCAACAGATCACTGCCACCTCGATTGCGGTCGAAACTTCGGCGCTCGTGGGCAAGGGTCGTAACCGCCACGGGCCAGCCGTTGCCCAACCGGCCGACGAGATTCTCATGCGGCAAGCGGGCATCGGTAAAAAATACTTCGTTGAACGACGCATGCCCGTTCATTTGTCTTAGTTGTCGAACCTCGACACCAGGCTGACGCATGTCGAGGATAAAAAACGTTAGGCCAAGGTGCTTCGGCTGATCCCAATCGGTGCGTGCCAACAGAAGGCCAAAATCCGCATGGTGAGCGCTGGTGGTCCAAACTTTCTGCCCGTTGATTACCCATTCGTCGCCTTGGCGATCCGCGCGGGTCGTGGCGCCCGCGAGATCTGAGCCACTACCGGGTTCACTGAAGAGTTGGCACCAGGCATCTTCGCCCGTGATGATGCCTTTTAGATAACGCTGTTTCTGCTCATCGTTAGCGTGTTCCAGCAGCGTCGCGGCAGCCAGCATACGAACACCGGAATGTGCCGCGCCAATCGCTCCGACATCGGCAAACGCATCGTCAACGACGCTCACCAGGCTTTGCGGCAATGCACGCCCATAGAATTCAGTCGGCCAAGCCGGCGCGCCCCAGCCGGACTCCAGAAGCTTGGTTCGCCAGGCGGTAAGAGCCAGGTTCGGATCCCAATGGGCCGACAACCACGTCGATACTTCCTGCTCGATCGCATTCGCATCCATCTTAGTACCCCATTTCCTCGTACCCCAGGCTAGTACCCCTGGGCTTGTAACATTTGCTCGCGATGTCGCTGCGGCGAACCTAGAAACACTTCAGAGCTTTTGGCACGTTTGAACCAAAGATGCGTGTCATTTTCCCAGGTAAAACCAATTCCGCCATGTAATTGGATCGCTTGTACCGCTGCGGCGAGGTAGACCTCACTCGCCTGAGCTTTTGCCAGGTGCGCAACCTCGGCTTTCGCATCTGCCGCGACATCCTCATCCGCAAGGCACTGGGCTGCGTAGTAGGCCGCCGACTTTGCCAATTCCACGTCGAGGAGCAAATCGGCGAGCCGATGTTTGATTGCTTGAAATGAACCGATGGTTCGGCCAAATTGAACCCGCAACTTGGTGTATTGCACTGCTGAAGCGAGCAGTTGTTGGGCGCCACCGATCATTTCGTTTGCCAACGCCACACACGCATTTTCTAGAATTTGTACAAGGTGATTCTCGCCTTCGCGACCTAACAGCTGGCCCGGCGCATCATTCAAGTCCACCATCGCGATTTTGCGAGTCGGGTCCATTGAGTCAACGAGTTTGACATCCACGGCGTCACTCGCCGGGTCAACACAAAACAGCGAAACTCCGCCTGCGCTCTTGGCCGCGACAATCAGATGGTTGGCAACGTGCGCATCCAACACAAAGTGCTTTTTGCCCTGTAAAGTGAAACCCGCTTGAGTGTGCTGGGCTTGAACGGCGACATCGGCCTCGAGCCAACTTCCGGTCGCTTCGGCTACCGCCAGGGTCGCGATGGATTCGCCGCTCGCAAGCGAGGGCAACAGTGCCTGTTTTTGCGGTTCGGACGCAGTTAGCAGAATCGCGTGCGCCGCCATCACCGAGCTTGCGAAATAGGGCGCGCACATGAGCCCACGACCGAACTCTTCCATAACGATGCCAAGTTCGATCGCGCCAAACCCGCCACCGCCGTATTCCTCCGGCAAGGTCAACCCGCTTAGGCCTAACGCTTGACTCAACTGCGTCCATACTGCGGGGTCGTAGCCGAGCTCGGTTGCCATCAGCTCACGTACGGATGTTATTGGAGATTTGTCCTGGACAAAACGCTGTACCACGTCGCGGAACTGCGCCTGCTCTTCGCTAAAACCAAATTGCATCCCTTCTCCCCATGCTCTTGCCTACTTCGCTGCGCTCCCGTCCCTGGCCGGACCTTAGAGGTTGTTTACAACAGCCTTTCAATGCAACACGCCTCACCACCGTGGTAGTCCCAGCGATATTCGACGCGTGATTACGCGTGCCCGGGCCCGGCACGCTGAGGGCGCCAAATGCCCCCAGCCTTCTATAACTGCGCCGCAGCGCTCTATATACGCGCCGTAGCCTTCTCTTAATACGCCGAAGCCTTCCGGGCCAGTAATGTACCATGCGTTTTGGAATTCTTCTTAAGGGCTCACAGTGGCGCTTATCACATGTATAGACGACTTACGGCGGTTGCACAAACAGCGTGTGCCAAAGATGTTTTACGACTACGCCGAATCGGGATCATGGACAGAATCAACTTTCCGACGTAACGAAGACGCGCTGGCAGAATTGAAATTACGCCAACGGGTCGCGGTAGACATCTCGCAACGGTCGATCAGTGCAGACATGCTTGGTGAGCGCTGGACCATGCCCGTGGCGCTCGCGCCTACTGGGCTGACCGGCATGCAGTGTGCGGATGGGGAGATTCTAGCTGCCCGCGCTGCTGAGCAATTCGGCGTGCCGTTCACCCTGTCGACCATGAGTATCTGTTCCATCGAAGACGTCGCCGCGCACACGAAGAAACCATTCTGGTTTCAGTTATACGTTATGAAGGACCGCGCGTTTATCGAAGCGCTAATTGATCGCGCGAAACAAGCGAACTGCAGCGCTCTGATACTTACGCTGGATTTGCAGATTTTGGGACAACGCCACAAAGACCTGAAGAATCGCATGACGGCGCCGCCAAAACTCACTGCGAGAAACCTTTTGAACATTGCCACCAAACCGCGCTGGGCATTGGGCATGCTGGGCACCCGACGCCGCGGTTTCGGCAATATCATGGGTCATGTCAAAGGCATCGAAAACATGGCATCGCTGGCTCAATGGTCGGCTGAGCAACTCGACCCGACGTTGAATTGGGATGACGTGCAATGGGTCAAAGAAAGATGGGGCGGCAAACTCGTATTGAAAGGGATTTTGGATCCGCTTGATGCGCAACATGCAGTCGACGCTGGCGCCGATGCAATAATCGTCTCCAACCACGGCGGCCGCCAACTTGATGGTGCACCGGCGACGATCGAGGCGCTCCCACAAATCGTGCACGTCGTTAATCGGCGAGCTGAGGTTTGGATGGATGGTGGCATTCGTTCCGGTCAAGATGTTCTGAAAGCCATCGCGATGGGCGCAAATGGCACACTAATCGGCAAGGCTTTCTTGAATGGACTTGGCGCGATGGGCGAACCCGGCGTAGCTGAGGTCTTGCAGATCATTGCCCGGGAACTTGATCTTACGATGGCATTCTGCGGCCACACCAACATAGAGACAGTTGACGACTCGGTTTTCTGGGCCTCATGAAGTTTCTACAAGCGATCATTGCAAGATAGTTGCGTCGGGCTTTATGGCTAACATAATCTTTGCAACGCATGAATTCACAAAGTGAGCGTCGGATGAGCGGTTTTCAACAGACAGCAGAAGCGTTCCTCGCGATGGCGCATAGAATCGTTTGGTGCACTGCCGCTACCGTCGATGCCCAAGGCCGACCAAGGTCGCGAGTGTTGCACCCAATCTGGGAATTCGATGCTGAATCACTGGTGGGGTGGATCGCTACGGGTCCTACACCAACCAAATTGGCGCACCTGCAGGCTAGTCCGTTCATTTCTTGCAACTATTGGGCATCAGACCACGATACATGTGTGGCAGAATGTGCAGCGAGCTGGATCAACGACGCGGATGGCAAAACGACGGTCTGGAACAAGTTTTTGAACGGACCTGAACCGGTTGGATACGACCCGTCGACGATCCCGGCGTGGGACCGACCAGAATCTCCAGCGTTCGCCGGGCTTCGCTTAGATCCGTGGCGCCTCAGGGTGATGCCTGGCAGCGTAATGATGGCTGGATCAGGTGAAACGCTGGTTTGGAACAAAGAGTAGCAGCCCGCTGAAAAACTGGCTGCCAGGGCAGAACACACAATAATTAGCTTGTAAAATAAGGAAAAAATGTGAGCGTGAATACCAATCTATTCGATTTAACCGGACAAGTGGCTTTGATAACCGGCGCTTCCAAAGGCATGGGCAAATCAATGGCGATGGCTCTGGCAGAGCATGGCAGCAAAGTCGTCGTGTCGTCTCGCAAGCTCGACCAGTGCGAGGCTACGGCCAACGAAATTAACGAGGCATGCGAAGAGGACCGTGCGATCGCGCTGGCCGGCAACATTGGCTACAAGGAGCAGTTGCAAGAACTCGTAGATCAAACACGAGAGCAGCTCGGCCCTATTGATACCCTGATTTCCAATGCGGGTATCAATCCGTTTTACGGCTCAATGAGCGATATTCCGGATGACGCATTCGACAAGACCATGGCATCCAACGTCAAGTCTAATCATTGGCTGTGCCAGATGGTCGCGCCCGACATGATCGCAAAAGGGCGGGGTTCCATCTTGATTACGTCGAGTACTGGTGCATTTTCCGGTTCCGAGACGTTGGGCACCTACAACATCTCCAAACTCGCTGACATCGCATTGGTGCGCAACTTAGCACTCGAATGGGGCCCCAAAGGCGTACGCGTAAATGCCTTGTGTCCAGGTTTGATTCGTACCGACTTCGCGCGCGCATTGTGGGACAACCCTGAAGCTGCAGCACGAGTTACGTCACAAACCCCACTGCGCCGGTTTGGCGAATCGGATGATTTCAAAGGCATCGCAGTTTATGTCGCATCCGACGCCAGCGCATACGTGACGGGCCAGGCGTTGACCGTTTGCGGCGGCGCGCACATGTGGAGCTAGCTATTCGAGCATAGGCGCCAAAGATGGTGAGCGGCACTACTTCGATTGAGCCATACGCCGGTTTCAAGTTAGATGCGGATACGGTCGTCGTATCCGCGGCCCACCAACGCGCCAAACTGGCCGTCTTAGGGGTCGATGCGACGGCGTTCGGACACTGTGTCGCCCCATCCTTCTTTATCGGAATGGCCATCCATGCCGGTGTAAGCAGCGGCATTTCATCCGAGGGCGCTATTAACATGGTGCAATCATTGATCGTGCACCGCTGTGCTTTGCTCGACGAAGAGCTGAGCGTCAACGGCGAAATCAAATCGATTAGTGAAGTCCCTAGAGGTCGTAGTACCGATACCGACGTCTGGTTCAACGATGAAAATGGCGAGCCTGTGATCACTGCAAGGTGCACGTCATTGCGTCCGAATCCAGACCAAGCCCCCGGCCGCGGGGCCGGTGCGAGAGCGGCGCCAATCATCGAGGATCTCGAACTGCTTGCAATGGGGGCAACCCACGAGCTAAGCCCCGAGTGTGTGAAGGCCTACAGTTCGGAGGGAAATTCGATTCATTATGATCTTGCTGCTGCGCAGAAGGCAGGCTTTCGCGCGCCTCTCATCGGCGGCGGGATGGGAGTCCATTTCCTATTGGCAGTCCTGTGGCGGCGGCGCGCACCACAGGCGCTATCGTGTGACATCTATTTTAGGCGACCGATATTCTGGGATGACGCAGTGACCATTGGCATACTCGGTGACAATCGAGCGCAGGCTCTGGTTAAGCGTGATTCGCACGGCGCGCTCAAAGTTGCCACTGAAATTGCCATCCACGAGCTAATCTCAGCGCCGTAGCTCGCCAGTAGGCGCACTTATGCAGTCGGCAAACGCACCTTGGCAGTACCGAACACGCGCGTCTCATCCGCTTCATTCTTGATCGTCATATCGAGTTCAACAACGCCATCATCTTCATCGATATCCGTCACGACCGCGCCGATGATGGCGGGGGTGTCGGCAATCATCGGCGCCCGGAAGACTGTGTCGACATGCTCGATCCGCGCGCCCGGGGCCCATTGGTGAATAGCGCTTGTGAGAAACCCCATGCCCATGATGCCTGGGACGAGCGCTCCGGGAAGTCCCTGTTTGCGCGCGCCTTCGTGGTCTTCAAAGCGGGCACCGCCCCAGCCAACGGAGCGTGCAAATCTACTGCAATTTACCAAGCTGGTATCGGGCTTAAACATGGGTAGTTCGACGCCAAACTCGACGTCGGCAATCGATGTAATTGTCATTCTTCCGGCCTCTCTCGAATCACCATGCGCGAATCTGTAGTCGCCAAATGGGTCTCGTTTTCGTCATATAGCTCCATGCGCGACACAATGAATATCATCCGTCCTGAACGACCGTTCTTGTCGTAAATATCGTGCAAGTGGGTACGTCCTGTGAGCTTTTTGCCAGTCGGAACCGGCGCATGGCATGCGACCGCTTTCCCGCCATCCATCGGAATCCCCCCAAGCGATGGGAAATCAATCGGGAGGTGCCGTCCGGCCGCTAGACTACACAAATAAGCCGGCGGGGCTTGGAATTCATCGTGGCTTGCGTCGATGAATTCAGGGCGCGTCTCGCCGCACGCAATTGCTGCTGTCTGCACCTTTTCCGGATCAAGCTCAAAATCTTTCCGGTCGAACTCTAGGTCAATGAAACTGGACTTCAAGTCCTCAATGTCAAGCAAACCAAGTCTCCGTCAGCGAGCGCGCATCATACGCGAAATTGGCAACGAGCCTACAACTTACGTTTCGCGCGGCTGCCGACTTTTGGTAGATTGGTAGCTTTTAGAGAGGGGCGTTTACTATGGGACCACTGAACGGCGTGCGTATTATCGAATTACAAGGCATTGGGCCCGGACCATTTTGCGGAATGATGCTAGCGGACATGGGGGCTCAAATCATTCGTATCGATCGTTCGACCAACGTTGGACGCGAGGCGAGCACTACCGATTTTCTTGCGCGCGGACGACAGAGCATTGGCATTGATCTAAAGAACCCCGACGGTGTTGCGACGGTGTTGAAGTTGGTCGAAACTGCAGATGCGTTGATCGAGGGATTTCGTCCGGGCGTGACGGAACGCTTGGGCATTGGTCCGGATGTCTGTCTCGAGCGCAATCCGCGCATCATTTACGGCCGCATGACTGGATGGGGGCAGACCGGCTCTATGGCGAGTGCCGCGGGACATGACATTAACTACATTTCACTTTCCGGCGCTTTGCATGCGATCGGTGAGAAAGATAGGAACCCGACACCGCCACTAAACCTGATCGGAGATTTCGGTGGTGGCGGTATGTTGCTCGCTTTCGGAATGGCCGCAGCCTTGTTCGAACGGGAACAATCCGGCAAAGGCCAAGTCGTCGATGCAGCTATGACCGATGGCTCAGCCTTACTCATGAACGCAGTCTTCGGCATGATGAATACCGGCCAATGGAAGCATGAGCGCGGCACAAACCTTTTGGATGGCGGCGCGCACTTTTACGGCACCTACCAGACACAAGATGGCAAACACATATCGATTGGATCGATCGAACCGCAGTTTTACGAATTGCTCTTGGAAAAAACCGGGCTCGGGGCCGACTCGGATCTTCCGCGGCAGATGAGTCGAGACGATTGGCCGATGCTCAAAGACAAACTAACGAATATTTTCTTGGGCAAAACGCGCGACGAGTGGGATGCGATCATGCTGGGTACCGACATTTGCTACGCGCCGGTGCTCACATTGCAAGAAGCTGCAGCGCAAAAGCACAATCAAGAGCGTGGCACGTTTGCCACTGTCGACGGGTTAATTCAGGCAGCACCGGCACCGCGTTTCTCACGCACCGAGCCTGAGCTCAGCACGCCAGCGACCGCCCCTGGCAGCGACTCCGAGCAAGTGCTCCGCGATCTAGGATTGGGTGACGATGAAATCAAAACGCTGCTTGATTCAGGCGCCGTGGCCTAAATTATTGCGTGACAACTTTCTACATCGGGAGTAGAGCGATGAGTTCACAAATCCGTAGGATAGTGCTCAGATCAATCACACTTTTGCTTCGTAGGGGGCTGGACTATGAAGACGTCGTCAATGATGCGCATACCGTTGCTCGCGCTCGTGGTCGGGTTTTTGAGTGCACTCGCCCAAGTCGAAGAGGTGACGACCTGGGTTGAAGCTGACGGAGTGGTCAGCTTCGGTAATCCACAATTCGCACCCAGACCAGCGCAAATGAAAACGATTGAAGTCGGAGTCACGTATGGGATGCACGTGCCTGACGTCAGCATATTGGCGGGGCGTACGCCGAAGTAAGCCTACGTTTTACTGCGTAAGGCAGCAAAGTAGAATCGGCAACACACAGCCACGCTCAGGCGCTAATCGCAACACACTGTAGAGGCTGTTTTAGCCGCGATCTTTACGGCGGACCGGTTGAGCAATCGCCTCGACCCTTCTGCTGTGGGAGGCGCTTCAGCCCGACCTTTGCCTGCAG
>Ga0115002_10002285_pt1 | contig 25174 bp, 24 predicted proteins | sample ArcticOcean_MG_C_8_FD_89576 | JGI IMG/M metagenome (GOLD analysis project Ga0115002, IMG submission 89576) | Marine microbial communities from western Arctic Ocean - ArcticOcean_MG_CB11_86 | ecosystem: Environmental > Aquatic > Marine > Oceanic | place: Arctic Ocean: Canada Basin | collected... | reverse complement strand
TCATGACCTATACGCTTCGAATCGTACCGGCGGTCGATTATGTCGATCTCGAGATGACCATCACCAACCTGAGTGATGAAATCTGGCATGAGGTCTTTGCCTTTAATTGCGTCAGCCCAGCCCGAGCACCGGCGTTCGAGGATTCCGCTATGCAGCGGACGTATATGCAGGTGCAAGGACAACCGCAAGCGCTCGCCCATACCACCCGCATCCAGGGACGACGCCCCGGCATGGGGATCTATGCCGTCCTGCAACATACCGATCATATGCCTCCATTTGCCGAAGCGTTCCAGGCAACGAGCCCGAATCAGTCGGATGGTGCGTGGATGGCCAAAATCGCCGATACAGGCGACGCATATATGGCCACCACTACACAGGATGCCCTCTTTCTATTTAATAATACAAATTTAGGCTGTATCCACGCAGCACCGAACTTCGGAGATATTGAACCGGCTGACGCGGTGACCGTATCCAGCCGCGTGTATTTTGCGAAGGGTTCGCTTCAGGATTTTATAAAGCGATATGATGCAGACCACCTGCCTGATTAAAAAAAGTAAACATTAACTTTTTCGGATATCGTGAATATGTTCAAAGTTCTCATTCTTTATACGTTACAGCGCGTTCTTGTATCAATCTTCTAAATGCCTATTTTACCTCTTCATTATGATGTTCTTGTCTAATCATAGAAGATATTAAACATCCATCTTGAGCTACGACACAATCTTCTCAGGATACTCTGGCATACCTCCGTCTTGCAAACCATGCCAATGAGAATTACGATATCGAATGGAATCCATTGCCATCATGACTACCTTAAGACGACGTCCAATAGTCAGCTTGATTGAAAAATTCTGCTGTCAGAAATTTCTGTTTTTTATCTTGAGGAATGTATGACCGGATAGCATCTTGTGTGTTCTGAATAATAAAATATACGGGCATGTCTATCGATAACTGTTAGCCCAAACCACAGCAGCTGAATCAGGCAGGAATTCCTATGCAATCTAAAGAGGAAAATAATAACCTATTCAAAAAAGGTAAACGATTCTGGATCGGGTTTATCTGTATCCTGATTATCGTGCCTATCCTACTAGCAGAATTGGGCCTGCGATTTGTCTATGTCCATTGGAAACCCTTATATACGCCCCAAACACTGCGTCAACAATATCTCCAATTTGACTCGTCTTTATTTTTACGCCAAATATTTCCTCAAAAAGAGCAAACAGTTCCTGGGTGGGGGACAGAATGGCATATCAATGAACGGGGTTATCGTGGTAAATCCTTCGATGTCAAAAAAAACCGGGGGATACCCGTATCGTCTTCTTAGGCGGTTCGGAAGTATTTGACATGAATGCGATTGAAGGGAAGGATTGGCCTCATCTTGTAGAAGACAAATTGAAAGAGATGAACCAACCCAATGTGGAAATAATTAATGCAGGTATCCCCGCTCTGGCAACATTTGATGCCCTGGGCTACCTCTATTCCGAAATACATACCTTCGAACCGGATTATGTTATACTGTATGGAAGTTGGAATGATATCAAATACTTTACACTTAAAAATACGCTATTAAGAGAATATAAGCCCAGAGGAACGGATTACCGTTTTCATTATGTGGGCGTGATAGACAGTCTGTTGTGTGAATATTCTCAAATATATGTCAAGACCAGAAATCGTTATGTTTTATGGCAGCAGGCTTATGATCAAGATCAGGCCTTATTATCCGAATTTGATCATAAGAGTGTTGAACAATACAGCCTGCTCGTAAAACTATTTGTTGATTGTGCTCGAAATATGGATGCCAGCCCTATTTTAATGAATCAAGCCCGTCTGGTAACAAGGACATCTGATGCTGAAGCACAAGAAAAGATCAAATATGACTTGGTAAGGCTGGACCATGAAACACTGTGTAAAGCGTTTGACGCTTGTGACCAGGTTATCCATGACATAGGAGAAGAGAAAAAGGTAAACGTCAATGATGTGACCCCGCAATTGAATGGCCGTACGGACCTTTTTATAGATCAATCGCATTTCAATACTGAAGGGGCGGCGATCATGTCTGATTTAACAGCAAAAGCATTAAATAATATTTTAAATGAAAGATAAAATAAGATCCCGGCTGTAGACGCCATCGATTAACCTCCAGATTCTCAAGGCATACGGCACATATTTTGATCCCGGCATCCAGGTTATCTTTCTAAAAAATGAAATTATTGGGAGCGCCATACATTTATGGAATCTAATATTCATGAGCATCTTCGAAAGCTGATTTCTGATCGTTTTCTCCAGCCCGGTTCCCCCGCACCTTCGGACGATACGCCATTATTTACCAGTGGTTTAATCGATTCATTTGGTGTTCTCGAGCTTATTGTTGAATTAGAAGAAGCGTTTGAGATACAAATCGACACGGCATCACATGAAATCCGCGAGTTTGATACCATTGAAAAAATAGTTCAATTGATCGACCTGATCCGGTCGACACAATAAGTTATAGGATGCCATTGATTTATACATACGACCTACCTATCGGATTGCCTCATACCAATTATAATCAACTTGCAGAATATTTAATGCTTATGCAGGTCGGTCATTTTCAATGGCAATCGATTGCCAAGACGATCCAGACCCCTCTTTCAGAATTGAGAACAAAAGATGGAGGTGAAGTATACGCAACGTTTTACTATATTGAAGAGCAAATTCCGGAAGGCACCACGTTACCTCATTTTCAACTCGATGACACCGTCCGATTCCTTATCCATCTTCGGGGTTTCAAGAATATCGCGATAGACGGTCGTATTATATTTCATCATAAACACATAATCGAACAGGCATCCATACAATCCGATGATGAGTTTATTAAGGCCTATTCAACAGGCGTCTATCCATCGATCCGATTATCTAATGTGTTTGTCACCCCTCTGAGTAATGAAACGCTCAAACTGGCCTCACCGGTTAACGCTTCTTTCGACCACTTCCAGCCACTTGCCAATCAGGAAAATGCATACAATATAACCCGGATGGCAGGTGCAAAAGGGACCTTCGGCCTGTTTGATTCCGATGATTGGGTTGGTACCAACCCGTCAACCCCATTCTCGATCGTATATGATATCAACCCTGATCGGGATAGTAATGGCGCGGGGTTGGTATACTTTGCTAACTATATTTCCTTCTTTGATTGGGCGGAACGAAAGTCACTGAGTGATTATGAGGTCGACCTGCCTGTCGAACGACTCCCCATGCGTGCACTGAGATCTCGTCAGTTGGCCTATTACGGCAATGTGAATCTGGAAGATTCAATCCGGATTACCATATTGAGATTTCAGAATAAACGGGACAATAAGTTGATCGGATTCCGATATCGAATTACTCGCGTTCAAGATGAGAAGCTGATCTGCTTATCTGAAGCAATAAAAAGCATCCCTCTTTCCGATTGACGTTTTAAAATCAAGCATGTCCTTTACCAGTCTATCATTTTTTCTTTTATTCTTACCCATCGCGGTGGTCGTATCTCTGGCTATTCCCGCCAGATTTATAACGTGGTGGTTACTAGCTCTGAGCTCTGTTTTTTTTGGATGGGCGGGGGCAGATAGTACATCCCCCTGGCTCGCCGGATTATTTTTTTTACTATTTATCATCCTCAATTTTTTATGTGGAAAAGGGATTGGCCGGGTTGACCCTTCTTTGCAGAAAAAGATCCTTTTAGGTGGCGGTATTTTTTCAATATCGCCTGGTGGATGGTCTTTCGCGAGCACGTTGGTCTTCATTTTTTACCCCTATGGCTCCCCGTCGTCTCCATAGGGCTTAGCTTCTATATTATACGAGGGATCGGATACCTGATTGATGTATATAAGGATGCCAGCAAGACGGAATCACAATTCACAACATTCGCCCTATATATCTCCTTTTTCGGCCACTTACCTGCCGGCCCTATTACCCCTTGGAAAGTTTTCAAACAGCAGGTTGAAGCCCGGCAACTTACCCGCCCTGATCAATGGTACAACGGTATTTTCCTCTTCAGTAAAGGCCTTTTGAAAAAAACATCCGCCAATTTTATAGGATGGTGGATTAACCCTGTCATAGATGTCATCCCATCAATCAGCACAGCGGATAGTTGGATGGTACTCTTTGGTTATTCTGTTCAAATATATCTCGATTTTTCCGGATATACGGATATGGCCCGGGGTGTAGGGAAGCTTGTAGGTATCGACCTGCCGGAGAACTTTATACGACCTTACTCCAAACGAAATCTGATAGATTTCTGGAATACCTGGCATATCACCTTATCTCATTGGTTACGAGACTATCTTTTTGTGCCACTTGGGCGTGCTTTATTTAAATGGCCCGTATTAAGAAGAGTCCCTCTTGGGATAGCTTCTATCTGCTATCTTATTACCTTTACCATCTGCGGTGTCTGGCATGGATTGACCCCCACATTTTTGGTGTGGGGCGTCTATCACGGTATCGGGTTGAGTGGTTGTAAAATATATGGGAATGTAGCCCGCCGCCGCTTCTCCGAAACCTATTTCCATGTCATGTTTAATACCTTATTCGGTCGACTGATTGCTACCGGTGGCACCTTTTTATTCGTATCTATCGGTTGGGTGTTTTTCAGGAGCGAAACCATGGCCCAAGCGCTGGATTGGCTTTCTGTCCTCCTGGGATCTAACGGGGTTAAAACGTTCGAAACGCACATGGATTTAGCCTGGGTCTTACTGGGCAGTGTAATCCTGACCTGGGTATTGAACCGTCTCGACGGGCCCATAGAACAATTAAAAATTTGGCAGCAGGTTGCACTTTTTCTTACCCTTGTTATCTTGATATTATATTATATTGGCACGCTGTTTTATTCATCTATGTCGGGCGATTTATCTTCATCCCCATTCATTTATCGATAAGTGTATTTCAGGGTATGAAACCCTCCGCAGCAAGCTGTGGGGAGCACATTTGCGCTAAATACAACAAACCAGACGCTTTGCTGTTCTTTTCAACATACGCCGGTTTCTGAGTATAGCGTATCGTCCCCTTGCCCTTGCTCATCTATCCCCCTTCTTACCTGCACCACCCACCCGCATAAACCGGGGCACATCCGCATAATTGAACGACCGTGCATGAAGCAGACCGCCATAGCAAAGGACGGCATCGCCCGGATTACCCGTGAGTTCAACGACACGCACAGGCACATCATCAATGACGGTTGTTTCTTCCATAAATCGGCGGATGCGATCAGGAGCATCAGGTGATTCACCGTTCAGATCCATCAGCACAGGATGTGATTGGGTAAAACCACGTTTGAGGTTGTTCTGCTTGCGCCCAAGGTGGTCGGGCATAAGGTCCCGAAAAAACCGCTGGATAAGCCGATGCGTGCCCGCCGCGATCAGCGTACCACCGCCACCGGGGGCAACCTCGGAAAAAAGGTGAAAATCTGAAGCCCATGGCGCCCATCCACAAACCAGCCCGGATCGCCGTCCCAAGGCCAGCCATAATTAACGACATCCCACGGCTATCCATCGCCTTCTGGAATGGTGACCAGAAAACCACCCAGCCCTGAGGCTCACTCCACATTTCCACCCCAAGAAGCTGATCAATCGCACCCAACATTGGTGTACTTCCAATCTCTTTATAAATAGGATCATGTCTGGTTTTGTTCAGTTTGCTTGGTACGTCACACCGCCAGGTGGTCCCGTCCGGTCTGTCAATGCCGGGCATCCGGTAGAGTTCGGCCCACATGAAGTCCTGCATCTTCAGTGCCGATGCAATTGGAAATGCTTCGTGAAGATGTACATATCCTTTTTCTTTAAACGATTGCAGACCTTCGGACGAAAAGATAGGGTCTGTCATGATTTTTTCACCTTATAAAAACGTTCATTCTGTGTCCGGCCTCTTTTTTATCTCCGCTTGGGATGCATGTCTTATTCATGTCTGCAGGCCGATGGATCAAATAAAACCTTGTGATTGGCCCATCTGTTCAGGTACCACATATCCACTTGCGTATTGTTCCGCCCGCACATTTTTCACTTTACCTGAACCCTCCACCGCTCTGTTTCGTCTTTCCCTGTACGGGAGGAAATCTGCAGATGCACCATGAGAGTGATGACCATCTTAATTTGTGCTGCAACGCAGGGTGACGAAAACGCGTTCAACGACCTGGTGCGCCGACATCGTTGCTGCGTGTTGTCGCTCCTGCGCCCGTATGTAGATCATCGAGAGCAAGCCGAAGACCTTACCCAGGAGGTGTTCTCCCGCGTATATCGTGCGCGGGATCAGTATCGAGGTAACGGGAAATTTGCCGGGTGGCTCAAAAAAATTGCCGTCAATCTGGCCCGTGATTATATCAGAAAGCAGAAACGCAATCCCTTCGTCGATGCGGGAGAGGACATCGACGAAAACAGACCCCATCCAGATGAACCACCTTTCGACCCGATGGCCATACTGAACTCCCATGTTCTTCATCAAGATTTACGGACAGGCCATCCAAACCTTGCCCGATAATTAGCGTCTGACGCTGATCATGCACTACTTTGGTAGTATGAAACTTCAAGATATAGCCTGGGCTATGGGGTGCCCGGTTGGCACCGTCAAATCCAGACTTTTCAACGGTCTTCGTCGCGTGCGCCAGATACTAACGACGCGTTGGAACGAAGATAAGGAAGGAGACACCACATGAAAGATGCACAGATCATACACATGATCAAAGAAACCTGTACCCTACTTGCCTCTATGGAATGGCATCAGGACAGGACGATTCTCACCACGTCGTATAACGGGATTTTGAAAGCGGGCAGGTCAACCATCCTGATGAACCCTTTTTAGGGTCACTTACTCCGATCAGTGTGGAAGAAAAGACAGGTCCACGGGAATTACAAATTCTGTTTACGCAAATCCGTATTACCCTTGAAGCGCTTCAGAGCGAGCCGATGAATCTGGAATAATCCCCCCGCGAAGGGCAAGCTTTCGTCCCGCTTTTAGAGGGACGAAAAAGTAGCCCTCAATTAACCGAACCCTCGCAGGGAAGGGAACCGGAAGGAATAAAAATATTGACATCGTCTCGTCATCCTATTAGTATGTAACGCGCTGTTGATAACTAGAACATCTACATAGGGATAGCACCTGTGTAGATGTGGCATTTAGATTGAATATTCACGACGTGCTGAAAGAGATAGAGGAGGCCATCCATGACCACCACCAAGAAAGAACTGGTGGAACAGGTGAGTGAACGTTTGGACTTAAGAAAAGAGGATGTGTTTCCGATTATCGACCAAACCTTTGTAACCATGCGTGAATCCCTTATCCAAGGTGATCGGATTGAGATTCGTGGGTTCGGCGTCTTCGAGGTCAAGAGTACAAAAGCCCGAACGTCCGCTCGTAATCCTCGGACGAGTGATCTCGTTTATGTACCGCCCGGTAAAAAGACACGCTTTAAACCCGGTAAGCTCTTGAAAGAAGCGCTCCGCGAACCGCTTGAAGACTAAAATTAAATGGTGTTGAGAGATATCTGTTTTACTGTATCGACCTGCCGACTCATACCGTTTGTTGTTATGATCTGTATGGGGACGGGCACGGGCATCGCCCAGGAAACCTCCATAGATCAGGCCGTCTCCTGGTATCAATCGGGGGAGTTTAATCGGGCTCGGCAGGGTTTCTTTCAGATTATAGAACGTCAGCCCAACCACCCGGTTGTGCTCTATCACCTTGGCCGTCTTGAGACGGCCCCCCTCTCTGCAGAACAATACTACCTTCAGGTTCTGTTACATGCCCCGCAACACCCTTATGCCGATGATGCCCTGATGGCTGTCGCCCATCTTCAATTTCAGCAAAAACGCTATCCGGATGCCGTAAATGCATGTAGTCGTCTACTGGCAGCCTATCCGAAGACCGACCTCAAAGACGAAGTCCGCTATTGGCAGGGTAAAGCATTGCTGGCGAACCGCCAACCGGATCTGGCCCGCTTAACCTTTCTGCAACTCCTTGCCGTTGCGCCTTCATCCCCCTTCACGCTACCCACCCGTCTTGGTATCGCGGATACCTATCGGGTGGAAAACAACTTCATTGAAGCCGCCAGATTATATTTGAAATTTGAAACCGATTTTCCGGAGAGCGACAGCTTGCGTATCACCTTGTTACGGGCGGGGCAAAGCCTTGAAGATGCCGGTCGACCCAAAGAAGCCGAACACGTCTTTCAACGATTGATCGATCGGTATCCGGATAGCCCGGAAGCAGTTCAGGTCAAGGGGGATGGAAGGTAGAGGATGGTTGGGGGGATGGATGGAAATCCGTAGGTTTTACGACCATCCTGCACCCTGTCTTACTGTCTTTACCTACGAGGTTATTTCACAATATACCGAAGAGCCTGGCGCAACGACGATCTCCTTTATTTCTCCGGAAACGATCACCTCAAATGTATGATATTTGGTCGTATTCCAGATGACCTTCTCGACTATTGTGCCGTCTTTCAGTTCAATATGTATCGGGATCATCGCCTTGAAAATACGGCCGTCCTGCTCCTGAGAAATCGTACATTGGATACTGAACTGGTTATCTGTCCGTTTTACACTGGTATACGTCGACCGGTACACCGGATAGCCAGTATCTCTAAGCCACTGGTCGAAAAACCAGTCCATATCCTGCGCCATCACATCTTCGGCCACCCGCCTGAAATCAGCGGTGGTCACCATCCTCCGGTGTGAATTCTGATAGAAAACAGACAGGATTTTGTAAAAATTTTCATCTCCGGTAATCTGGCGTAGCATATGCAAAACCATAGCGCCCTTATCATATACGACAGGCTGATAGAACTCCTTGAGCCTTCGTCCCAGAATGATAGCGCCCGCTTTATCCGCCTTTCGCGCCTGCCGCGCGTGTGTTTTCAGCATTTCATAAAATTGTTCCTTACCAACCATATTTTCGATAAACAGATCGGCCGCATAGGTGGCCATACCCTCCGACAGCCATGCATCCCGGTAGGTCTTCGGAATTACCACATTGCCCCACCACTGATGGGCCAGTTCATGGGCGAGAAACCCACGAAAAAACTGTTGTACATTGAAATATTTGTTCACGGAAAGATCCCGATCAAGCAGATAATCACTCCGGAAATAGAGGCCCCATAACATCAGCACGGTCGGCAACCCCTGACCGTATTCATAATTATCCGGCATCTGTACGATATCCAGTTTTTTATAGGGATAGTCTCCAAAAGATTTGCTGTAAAACGGTAACGTTTCGTCTATTAACTCAACAATCTCTTCTTCACGTGACGATGACTTCGGCATGTCCTTATCCATATAGATCGTCACATCCACCTCGCCCGTCTGTGCAGTCACTGTACGATGCTGGGAGAAAGTCAGCCCGAGTAGCGTGATCGGACGAAGGGCCTGCCAGCGCGTCACTCTGGTATCGCCTTCCTCATAATCCAGGGTTTTAATCCCCGTGGTAATCGGCATCATAGACTTCGGTACACGCATTTCCATGTCGAATAAAAACGCATCTCGATTGGAATGCTGTGGCAACCACTGTTCATTACGTAATGGCGTGAAGAAGGAATCGCTTAACTTCCGGATGATATCCCCTTCATACCAAAAGGTCAGCTTGGTCCGCTGATCCTTACGGAGCGGGTTAAGCAGCGGAATGGAGATAAAGGACCCCTGTTTAATGAGCAGGGCCCCTTCCCCACCTTGATAGGTGACTCGACGAATATCGAAATCGGGGTTGAGCATAAACGTCAGGGTTGATACGGAATCTTCCATAGCCGTAACGTTGATGATCGTTTTCAGTCTCAGATGTTCCTTGTTGTCTTCCAGTATCCCTTGAATAATATAGCTTTGTATATTCAATAAGGCCGCACTGGATGGTTCTTCCCCCGTCAGACTGTCCGCCCGTTGTATCTGTGTACCTGGAAAATGGCACCATAAAACTGGCGATTTCAGATTGAAGTTACGCGGAAAGCCACTCTTTTGTGTCAGGCTGATCTCTTCCAGCTCGAACGGATTATAGGCGTAAACCAGCCACTGAGTGGTGCCAGCCCTGTCGAATTCGGCCCTTAGATAGTCTGGATGAGACGGCGCGAACGACCAGTCTTTCTTACTCGGCTTCACCTCCATCATATAGTCTTTATCAACCCGCTTCAAAAGTACTTCAGCACGTTTGAACGAACGGGCTCTTTTTTCCGGCCTAAGATCAACCCCATCGATCAGGTTATCGTACCCCTCCGGTGAAACAAGCAGGACCATCTGTGTAAATTCTGTTATATACTCCGCAGTCTTGTTCTTGGCATATTTATTCAACTGCTGACGTTCTACTCTGTTCGTTGTTTTAAAGGAGAAGCTACCCTGGCCGAACAGCACAACACGGCCGATCTCTCCACCCGCATAACCCGGTATCAAGACCCCATCCGTGATGTGAAACTCAGCCGAGTCACGACGAATGGTCAGGGAATCGAAGGCAAAAACTTCGTCTTTTCTTGGCCGAAACCGATCACCTACATGGGCACGAATCAACGCTTTATAACGCTTTGGGGTCCACTGTTCTTCATCCTTTTCAAAATAAATCTTCCAGAGTTCGGCGGAGAGTCGATCCTCTTCCTCTATGAAGACGCTCAAGTTAATCTCCGGACGGGTCATCACGCTATCTACCATCAGATCTGTGTGCAATCTGATCTTCGCCTCCTTATATCGTTCCGCCAGAGGCAAATCACCTTCTTCCAACATCTCCTCAAGACCTACCGCATCCACCCGCTTATCTTTCAGGAGCTTGTAGGCCTGCTTCAACCCCCTCTCGACGGCCGCACCATCAATTTTCGGCGACTGATCTGCTGCCGTAACAGGTGAATCAAAAAGAAAGAGTGCCAGGCAGAAGACAGAAACAAACCATCGCCGGTAGTCTATCATTAGTGCTCCTAAGGGCGTTCGTATATAGAATCCTCAGGCTATCCTCCGGATAGAAAACCGGTGCGCTGCGAAGAAAGGATATGAGCCAAAAAAGTGGAATTTATTTGGAAATATTTCCATTAATTTATCGAGATCTGCACAGCCTGTCAAGCCTCTTCAGGGTTCTCTTCTACCGTGTATATAAGCACTTGACAGGACAAAATAAGGGTTTGATTTTAGAAATTTAAGGAAGACGGAAAATAAGAGACGGAAACGTCTCCGTAATCCATTTTATTTTTCGTCTTTCAGCCAGAGGCCCTTTACAGGACAGGGGCATGTGTATCAATGGATAATATACATTTGACCGCCATAGCGCTCAATAGAACAAACGAATACAAATCTATTCGTTTGTCATGTCCGTCGTATATCCTGATTGTTATCAGAAACCGAAATTCGTTATAGGAATACCGACCGAATGCATGCGTGCATTCGGTTTTTTTATGGCGTACACTGCAAATTCTGGAGTTCCTTCATGGCTCTCATCCGCTTAAACCAGATCACCTACCGCGTGGACGGGCAGGTGACGACCTGCTCCATGAGAACTCCTTAGAGATCAATGCGCAGGAACGGGTTGGCCTAATCGGCCCGAACGGGTGTGGTAAGAGGACCCTGCTACGTATGATCCGCGGTGAAGTGATGCCCGCTTCTGGTGAGATATATCGGTCGGACGAAGTAGATACTGCTGGCTATCTGAGTCAGTATACCCCGCCCTCATCATAGCAGCGTATCATGGAAGCGGCCCTGATGGGAATCGCTCAGATAGCCGAGTTATACACCCATCGAAAAAACAACACGAAGACGCAATGGAAGATCCCGATAACAAAGCCTTTGATCAATCGGTAAATGAGTACAGTGATACCCTCGATGCGTACCTCCGCGCCGGTGGATATGAGTTCGGACAGGCCGCCGGTGAATTTCTGATGGGCCTGGGACTCGACGCCGCCGATCTCGAAAAGCCGTTGGCCCAATTAAGCAGCGGTCAATGGCCCCGCGTGGAACTGGTCAGATTGCTACTTCAGCCTACCGACTTTCCGATGCTGGATGAGCCGACCAATCATCTGGATATCGAAGGGCAGAAATGGCTGGAGGACTATATCAATCGACACCAGGGCACTGTGCTTCTCGTGGCGCTTGGCCGGCGTTTTCTGGGCCAGACGGTGCCACGAATTCTCGAATTGCGACGTGGCCAACTACCTTGGTATACCGGCATTTATTCCGACTATACAACGACGCGAAAGCAGGGAGAAGAGATCACCTGGAAGACATCCGAACGGGCGGCTAAGGAAGCGCAAAGACTACCGGCCACAGTAGGTGAGCGAAAACGGATGGCCCGAAAAGTGCAAGGTAATAAGGCCACCGCAGGCGGAGGTGTAGACTTTTACGCTCGAAAAGCATCCAAGGTCATGAAACGGGCTAAAGTCATAGAAATAAAAGGAGCACAACAGCTCGAAAAGCAAAAAATCGCCAATCCCTTTGTCGAAAAACAGACCGTCCTCGATTTTCCAGCGATGGAGCATCCAGCGCCGTAGTCATCAATACCATCGAAATTTCCAAGCGCTTCGGTGACCTTACGCTTTTTTCGGATACCACGTTCTCCGTCAATCGAGGTCAACATGCGGCGATCACCGGACGCAACGGTTCAAGAAAAACAACCTTAGCCAGAATTCTCCTGGGCGATTTAGATGCCAATAGGCGCGAAATACATAAGGGGAGCCGGGTACGTATTGGCTATTATGGCCAGGAACAGGAGGGGTTGAATCCGGATCGGACCATTCTGGAAGAAGCCAAATTCGTTGGCCCGGTGGATGAAACCTGGGCCCGAATGGCACTAGGCGCACTGCTGTTGAGACGGGATAAAGTGCAAGACCGGGTCGGTGTATTAAGTATGGGAGAACGGGGACGCGTCGCTCTGGCCAAGTTACTGCTTTCCGGCGTTAATATGCTGGTGCTGGATGAGCCGACCAACCATCTCGACATTGATGCAAGAATTGCTCTGGAAAAAGCCCTGGAAAATTATCCCGGTACCATCCTATTTATCTCTCATGATCGTCGGCTCATTGAATATCTGGCTGATACGATCCTGATGATAAAAAAGGCCGTATTCGGTATTATTCAGGTACGTATCTTGAGGATATGTGGTTCGGGGATGAAGCGTAAGAAAATCTATTATAACAATGGTGCGGTATATTCTTCTAACTCACAATTTATGTATCTTGTGAGTCCAACCTCGCTCGTATATCAAGTAATTCTGAGCGAACCCATGAGAGATATTCAGATTCTGTCATAGATTCTGGAATCGGCTTTTCAATCACTTCTTGGACCGGCTTATGAGAGGACTCCTGGAGGTTTTTCTTGGCCCCTGCGATGGTATACCCCTCATCTCGCGTCAACCGTTTGATCTCCTGGATCAGCTTAATATCCTTCTCACGGTACATCCGGTTGCCCGCTCGATTTCTTTTCGGCCGTAACTGGCTGAATTCTCCTTCCCAGAACCTCAGTACAGACGGCTCCAATTCCAGCATCTCCGATACTTCGCTACTTGAGTAATATAACTTTCCTGACAATCCATTATTCATACCTGACCATCCCTGCTTATTAATATATTGGTGAATGGTGAATGGTGAATGGCGATTGACCGATTGGTCTTTCCAATCACCATTCACCAATCAATCACCATTCTCTCAATGCTCTCCCTTCCCTACCTCTGATCAACACCCTTATAGCCGTACCTTCAAAACTGAAATTTTCACGAAGCTGGTTTGACAGATACCGTTTGTAGGAGTCCGTAATCGACTCCGGATGATTGACAAAAAATACAAAGGTAGGCGGGGCAATCTTGACCTGCGTACAGTAGAATACTTTTGTCAAACGTCCATTGGAGGAGGAAGGTGGTGGGTAATAGGAGGTGATGCTTTCCACCACCCGGTTCAGTTCACCCGTAGGTACCCGGAGGATGCACATTTTTTTAACCTGGTCTACTTTTTCTAGAAGCTGGGTCACGCCACGTTTGGTATGAGCGGATAAAAACATGACTGGCGCATAGTCGGCAAATCCGGCATGGTCTCGTGCCAGGGCCAGGTAGTCATCCCCGTCCATCTCGGTCGTATCCACTAAATCCCATTTATTGAATGCGAGAATCAGACCTTTGCCGGCTTCATTTACCTGGGCAATAATGCGCATCTCTTGTGTAGAAATACCTTCTATGGCATCCACGAGGACGACCGCTACATCACACCGTTCCAGACTACGTACGGTACGTGTAAAACTGTAGAATTCGATATCACTCGATATACGGGCCTTGCGCCGCAGCCCCGCCGTATCGATTAGAATATAGGGCACGCCGTGCCGTACAATCTTGGTATCGATCGAGTCACGGGTCGTACCCGGGACATCCGAAACGATCACCGTCTCTTTGCCTATAATGGCATTCACCAGAGACGACTTACCGACATTAGGTTTACCAACGACGGCAATCTTAATGGCATCTGGCCCTTCTTCCGGCTCCGCCGATTCTTCGTCAGGCAACTGGTCGGCCACCAGATCGAGCAAGTCACCGAAATTGCGGCCTTTCAATGCAGAGATCATCACCGGTTCGCCCAACCCAAGCGAACTAAACTCATACGCGTGGTTCTCCTGAGCGCCACTATCTACTTTGTTGGCCACGATGAAGATCGGCTTGGACGTCCGTCGGACGACATCGGCGGCTTTCTGATCCAGCGGTGTCACCCCTGCCCGGACATCCACCACCAGGAGGATCACCTCGGCCTCTGCGACGGCCATTTGTGCCTGCCGCTCAATGGCAGACTCCATCGGTTCGTCGGAATCCGGCACCAAACCACCCGTGTCAACCACCACAAATTTCTTTCCGAACCAATCCGCCTCAGCATAATGGCGATCACGCGTGATGCCCGGCGTGTCATGCACAATAGCATCACGACGACCAAGGATACGGTTGAACAATACGGATTTGCCGACGTTGGGTCGGCCTATAATAGCAACAATTGATGGCATGATAATCTTTTTATTGGTATGTTAAAAATGCATCGTAGAGCCGCAACATAATGTGGCTCTGCGCCAATTTGCACGACAAGGCGTCCATCTATGACAATCCCAACACATCCTCCACGTTATCCGGAAAAATGTGCACCGGAGCACTCACCTGATCGCTTAACGTTTCCAGGGTCATATCATCTAGAAACAGTCCATCGTCGTTCAGCACATTTTGCGGCAGGTAAACCACACCGCCGGTATGCGCCTTAAGGGCGTGGACGATATCCTGTCCGGTCAGTAGCCCGGAAACCGTAATCCCCTGCCCAAAAAACCGGTTCACCGCCACGACCAGGTCCACTTCCATCCCCGTTATCCGATTAAGCGGCTCAACAAGCGCCTCTCTAACCACGTCTTTAGCGAGGACAGCCGTTACGAGCGTGATCTTCCGTGGATGGTCCAATGCTTTCGGCAACCACTGAATCTGCTCAGCCATACCCAGTTTAAAATGGGTAACCATACCAACACCATTCTCTATCACCGGGCATCCTTCATAGACCTCAGATGGCGGAAACGGCGTATCCGACATCAAAAACCACTCATCCGAAAGATACACCAGTGGATGACCGAAGCGCTGTTGCATCTCCTCCTGCCAGACGCTGACCGTGTCAATCATCTGACGGGCATAGTCCGTGGTCACACCCTTCAGTTCATACAGCCCCTGACGATGGTCAGATAACCCTACGGGTACAATGGAGATAGACTCTACCGCCGGATAGAAGGCCGCCAGATCCTCAACTGTTTTTCGTAATGCGGGACCGTCATTGAGCCCGGGGCACAAGACGATCTGCGTCTCTATCAAAATGCCGCCGTCAGCCAGCTTATGTAAAATCGGCAGGACATCCTTGGCCTTGGGGGACCCAAGTAACATTCGCCGTAACGCCGGATCGGTCGCATGGACCGACACAAAAATCGGACTCAATCGCTGGACAAGAATGCGTTCCAGATAGGCATCCGATGCAAAGGCCAGCGTAACATAGTTACCGAACAAAAATGACAGCCGGACATCTTCATCCTGGAAATAAACGGCCTTACGCATGCCCTGCGGATTTTGATGGATAAAGCAGAAGACGCATTTGTTTGCACACGCTTGGTACGGCGGTTCATGCATATCCAGGCCCAGATCTTCTTCCGGATCTTTTTCAATGTCGATCAAGATCCGGCCGCCATCTTTTTGGAGTATATCCAGTTCCAGCATCTCCTCAGACGTCCAGAAACGGTAGTCGAGCGCATCTCTGACTCTGGCACCGTTGATTTTGACCAACCGGTCACCCGGTCGTAAACCAATCTCATCAGCGATGCTATCCGGCTCTACATGATCGATACGCATAGGCTTCTCACAAAGCAGGCGACCCACCGGTCGCCCATGTTTTTCCAGTAAATTCTATGTCTATCCGGCATAACACATTGACAGCGTAATACCAAACCTTATGTTACCACAAGCAAATGTTTAGGTCATCGAAATAACAAATTGGGACCGTTGACAATATGGAGAATACAATGAAAAAAGTCAAGAAATATGATAAAAAATAGAAAGGACGTAAACGTACTGTTTCCAGTGTTATCGAGATAGACTTTTCGCTTGATATGGCCATGACAGCAACATACATTGCCAGGGTGGATCGAGAATAGTAAACGAGGATAGAATCACTGTGATCGTACGCCTTCGCCTGTAACTATCAACTTTCCAACTTTTAACCTGAAACCGACCTTATGACCGACACCGACCGCTACACCTTCGACGCCAATGGCTATCTTGTGATTGAAGATGCCCTCAATCCGGTCAAAATATCGGCCATGAATGAAGCGCTCGATCGAGAATGGGCCATGCGGCGTGATACGTTTTACACACGCTCGGCAGACACCTGGCAAAGTGTCCGCGTTATGGAAGTGGAAACCGCCTTTGACGACCTCGTTATTCATCCTTCTACATTCGAATTACTCAAAGGCCTCATGGCGGATGATATCGCCTTCTCGGAACTCTCGGTCATCTTGAAAGCGCCCCGTGCGGATACGCATGCACGATGGCATAATGATGTCGGTTATCAGGGTGCGCGGATGTCACAATCGTTACTGCTTATTTCGTGCATTTATTATTTATCTGAGGTCACGCTCGATGAGGCCTGTTTTGCAGTGGTACCCGGCAGCCACCGTTTTGACCGATCTATACCAGCTGTTGATCATGTCGAAGAGATGCCTGCTCATGTACCGCTTGTCGGCAAAGCCGGAACAGCGATCCTCTTCCACGCGAACCTGTGGCATGCCGCCTATCCCAGTCGGTCCGATCAGGAGCGACGCACCTTACATGTATACTACTGCCGTCCCTGGATGAAACCATCAGGCCATACCAAGATCCCACCACGTTTGATCGATGCCGCCAACACCGACTTCATGAAAACATTTTATCACACAAAGTGGGGTTCCGTATAGTAAAGACGCCATATATCGCGTCTCTACTTGCCTGTATTGCATATAGATCAAAAAAACATCGGCTATCAATCCGTCTATACGTCTCTTATAAAGTATCGATAAGGCTAACAACCAACGACCCAAACATAGAGACGAAACCTCTGCGCTTTATTCAAAGGACCAATTATGCCAGCCAGAACGATGTATGATAAGATATGGGATCAGCATGTGGTCCGTGAAATGCCAGATGGCTTGACGATTATTTATATCGATGCCCATCTGGTTCACGAGGTCACCTCGCCTCAAGCGTTTGAGGGATTGCGAATCGCCGGGCGAAAGCTCCGGCGTCCCGACCTGACCTACGCTACCATGGATCACAATATACCTACCACCGACTGGTCCCTACCGATGGTCGATAAGATTGCCAAACTCCAGGTGGACATGCTGTCGAAAAACTGTACCGAATTCGACGTCCCTCTTTATGACCTGGAAAGTCCGTATCAGGGCATTGTTCACGTCATCGGCCCCGAATTAGGCATCACTCAGCCGGGCAAAACCATGGTCTGCGGTGACAGCCATACCTCTACACATGGTGCTTTCGGTGCCCTGGCATTTGGCATCGGCACCAGCGAAGTGGAGCACGTCATGGCGACCCAATGCCTGTTACAGAAGCGCGCCAGGACGTTTGAAATTCGTATTGAAGGGATCCTGCCTGAAGGCGTTACCGCAAAAGATATTATCCTGAATGTTATCGGCCGCACCGGAACTGCAGGCGGCACAGGAACCGTCATCGAATATACCGGTAGCGCGATTCGCGGGATGTCTATGGATGAACGGATGACCATCTGTAACATGTCTATTGAATTGGGTGCCCGGGCGGGTATGATCGCACCGGATGACACCACGTTTGAATATGTCGCGGGCCGAAAATTTTCCCCCTCAGCCACCCAATTCGACCAAGCCGTTGCGCGATGGAAAACACTCCTGACCGATGACGACGCGACGTTCGATCAGCACCTGTCCATCAACGCGGCAGATATAGTGCCTCAGGTCACCTGGGGAACCAACCCCGGTATGGTGACGGATGTAACAGGTAGGGTACCTGACCCGGCCAGTATGCCGGTTGAGAACGACCGTAGAGCGGCCGAACGCGCCCTGGAATATATGGGGCTGAAACCCAATATGCCGATCACGGATATCGCTATCAATCGGGTGTTTATCGGCAGTTGTACCAATTCAAGACTGAGCGATCTGCGTGCGGCGGCCGACGTCATTAAAGGACGTAAAGTCGCGCCTGATGTGGTTGCCCTTGTGGTCCCGGGCTCACAGCCGATCAAGAAACAGGCAGAAGCCGAAGGCCTTGATAAGATATTTAAAGAGGCCGGGTTTGAATGGCGGGAATCTGGATGCAGCATGTGCCTGGGCATGAATCCTGACATTCTGCAACCGGGTGAACGCAGCGCCAGCACATCCAATCGCAACTTCGAAGGACGACAGGGACGCGATGCCCGGACGCATCTGGTCAGTCCACCGATGGCCGCAGCAGCAGCCATCGCCGGCCATTTCGTCGATACACGCACCTGGTAAAATCACGATGGCACATGCCATTTGCAAACGCCCTGTAGAGTCCCAAAAAATTGCGTCTCTACAAATTGCCGATAACAGCCGAATAAGCCACCAAATATCAAAAACGGAGCCCGCCCATGCCTGAACCATTTGTCCAACATAAAGGCCGCGTTGCACCAATGGATCGGATCAACGTAGATACCGACCAGATTATCCCAAAGCAATTTTTGAAACGTATTGAGCGCACCGGTTTCGGTCAATTCCTGTTCTACGACTGGCGTTTTTCACCGGATGGATCGTCCAATACGTCCTTTGTTCTGAATGAACCACGCTATCAGGGCACCACCATACTGGTCGCCGGCGATAATTTCGGCTGCGGCAGTTCACGTGAGCATGCCCCCTGGGCCCTGCAGGATTATGGCTTTCGGGTGATCATCGCACCATCTTTTGCAGATATTTTCTACAACAACTGCTTTAAAAATGGGCTGCTACCCGTTATTTTACCGGAAGAAACCGTTAAGGGCATACTCGCCGATGCAGCCACTCAAGGGGATTATACGCTATCTGTTGATCTCGAAACGCAGGTCGTCACCGAGCCAGATGGCATCACACACCCGTTTGAAGTCGATCCATTCTACAAAACCTTTATCTTAAATGGGCTGGACGAAATCGGCTGGACCTTGCAGTATGAAGAAGATATCACAACCTATGAAAGCAGCAGGTAGGCAAGTGGCCAGGCAGGTAACATAACTTTCAAACCTTCCCACTTTCTAAACTTTCCCACATGCAAACTCCCAGTGTTCCCGTAGATCGTCTGCTTGCGCTGTCGAAAGCCAGCGATGAAATGATGCGAAGTGTCTATCGCCGAGATCGTCACGCTACACTCCGCACCGTCGCCCGGTGTGTACACGATCTGCTCAATGCGGAGTCTTGCGGCATTTTCCTCGTTCCCGAAGACGCCCTGCAGGAACTGGCCCTGGCCGCCCATCATTCGGATATCGTCTCCGATGAAGATCTACCTGTCACTAGATTACAGATGCACAGCATTCCGAAAGGCGGCATGACCGGCCATATCGCCAACCAGGGAGAAATTGTCCGTTTACACGGCGCGCAGATTACGGAAAGTCCCTATTATGCCGGGCATATACATGAATATCTCAGTAGCAAAAAAGTGCAATCTCTCCTCGCCATTCCCCTTAAAGACCATAAGAATTTTGTCCTGGGTCTTGTCAAAGTAGAGAACAAAAAACGATCGAACGGCAAAGCAGATGCCGCATTCGGTTTTGATGAGGCGGATGAGTCTATCGCCCGTATTCTGGCCAACAAGATTGTGATTGTTCTGGAAAACCTGCGTACATCCGCGATTAATCAAGGCCTGGTTCGCGGCATCCACACCGCCCATGACCGAGAATCGATGCTAGACGAAATCCTCCAGCGTAGCCTGGTTCTCGTGCGCGCAGATCGAGGTGACCTCCTGACCTGGAGCGAGACACAGCGGGATCTTATCGTCGGTGCCCAATACGGTGAGACCACCTTGTCCCTCGGCCAAAGTCTCCCCAACCCAAGTACTGCTCGACGACTATGGAATGACAAAGCGCAGACCCAAATACGCATCGCTGATGTGACGCAAGAAGCGGACTACCATGCTGTTGATGCCCGAACACGCAGCCAAGTTGCAGTTAAGCTACAATTTGAAGGCCGTGATATCGGTATTTTAAGCGCCGAATCTTTTCAACTGGATGGCTTCGATGACCAGGACCTGGAGATGTTACAATGGCTTTCTCAATATGCCGCCATAGCCTATCAGGTTGTCGGTAAGGAAACCCAGTTCCAAGGCATCGTGCAACGGCTGGTCGAAAAGTCCCCTCGCCGTGATGAAATTCTTAACAGCATTCTGGACAGCGTCCGGTCTATTTATGGCTTTACAGATGGTATTATTTATATCGCCGATTATACGGATCAGATGCTATATTGCTTATCATATATAGGCTGTGAAGGGTTGGTCGATGATCTGTCGGTTTTAAGTTATCATTTTGATGAAACCGCTTTAGTGACCAAGGTGTTTCGTGATCGTCAGGGCTATTTTTGTGCCAATCCGGATACAGATCCGTATGTCAGTCAACGGGCGATGGACGTATTGAAGATTACAGGATCCGTTATTACGATCCCTTTGCTCTTTGAAGAAAAAGTCGTCGGCGTGTTTGCGGTCTGGAGTCAGAATCAACTCGTCACGCTGATGACGAACCATCTGGATGAGCTGGAGCCCTTTGCGCGACTGGCTGCAGCCAATATCGCCCTTTCGGAAACCGAACGTCAGCGGAGCACCGTCCTGGGGGTTATTCAGGATATCCTCACGCAAATGCAGACCGAACAGGCGAGGGACAATATTCTGCGGCTCATCCTGCATGGGGTACAAACGGCCGGGTTTGACAGAGTCCGGATCTTTGAAGTCGATGATATGCAGCAGCATATCGTGGGCATCGACGCCGTTGGGATGGACCATCCAGAGGCATTTCTCGGATATACCATCGCCATGGACGAAAATCCCTATGTCGCCCATGTGGCAAAACGGTCCCTGACCGATCCAGGCGCTTGTTGGTTTGACCCGAAGGACGAGTCGTTCTGGGGGCCCGATCCAAATGCGGTAGCACTTGGCAAAGCATCCGACCTACCCTGGCTGGACGTGCCGCTCGTAATAGCAGGTAAATTCTACGGTATGATCGGTGCAGATAATGCTAGAACGTGTCATAAAATCACAAGCGACCAGTTAGAATTTATGGCGGTAATAGGGGCCCTGGCCGCCCAGGTTATCGCCAATGCCCAGACGGTCGATCTGTTGCGGGACCGAACCAGGGCCGAAGCACGAAGCGAACTGGCCCAACGAACCCTTCACGCATTGAAAACGCCCTCTATGGCCGCCCAGATATTCCTTAAGCATCTGTCGCAGGCCATGCAGGCCGATCCCACAGATATGGAACAGATGATGGCCATGATGGATAAAATCCGGGGCCAGTTAGATCGTATTTCAGCCATTGCAGAAGGCATGCAGCGGTTGACCACAACAACGGTCACACCGAAACAGCGTGTGAACATCAACAAAGTGGTCCGCAGGGCGATCCTTGATAGCCTGACCACAGAAACCTGCGAGGCGGACTTCCACTTTGTCAAGCCATCACCGGCGGTAGAAATTGATGTGGATGAAATAGACCAGGCGATTACCGAATTGGCTGGTAATGCCTGGAAGATGATGGGATACAACGGCCGTTTGCAGGTAACCACGCGACTGACGAGCCCTGCCGAATGCCTCCGACTGAAAGGACAACCGGACACCCCGTTTGTACTGATAGATATCCAGGATTCCGGTCCGGGTGTTCCGGAACCGATGCTGAAAGAACTGTTTAAACCAGGCGTCTCAACAACCGGCGGCTCCGGCCTCGGGCTGTATGCCATTCGGACGATTACAACTGAACACCAGGGTGCCGTCTGGCTCGAAGAAACAGGCCCCAGAGGCGCAACCTTCACGATGGCCTTACCTGTATGGATTGATTGACGGAAAATCGACACATCAACAAATGAAAAGATGACCTATGCCCAAACCTCTCATACTTCTTCTCGACGATGATCCGGCCATGCTGGATGCGGTTTCCCTGGATTTGAACCTGGCCTTCGACGTCATCTGTGCCTCTACGATTCAGGATGGGGTCGATAAGATAAACGTGGCGCGTGGCGCGATAGAAGTGGCCGTGATCGATATGTGGATCGGCGCTGATCAGGAAGGCGGCCTTCAAGCGATCAACCAAATTCGGGCGCTCGATGCACCGCCTGAGTGTATCGTACTCACAGCCCACGGCACCCAAACTAATATTATTAAATGTATGGAATCCGGGGCGTACAGTTATGTGGAAAAATCGGGGCGGATGGCGGACGACAGCACCGGATTGTTGATCACGGCAATCAAGCGGGCTATGGAAACCCACCACCTGAAGCAACTTGAAGCTGCTCAGGAACAGATTAAAGCAGAAGAACGCATCAAGCAGGATATGGAACGGGCCTACGAGATTCAGATGTCCATGTTGCCTCAGCAGGACCTGAAGCACGAAGGTATCCACCTATCGGGTTACTGCCAACCGGCTGATAATGTAGGCGGCGATTATTATGACTACTTTGTACTGCCTGACGGGCGCATCGGGGTGTTAATCGGAGATGTCACCGGCCATGGCTTCTATGCCGGCCTCGTTGTGGCGATGGCGCGTAGTTGCCGGACGACGCAGACCAATATTAATCCCGAAGTAGAACCGGTGATGAGCGCCATCAATCAGATCGTCCAGATCACCGGTCCGGACTGGCTGTTCATGACCGTCTGTTATGTGCTCATCGACCCGATAAATCATACTTACTCGTATGCCAATGGGGGCCATCATTTCCCCTTTCATTATCACGCCGCCTCTAAGGAAGCCCATCCGCTGGAATCAACCGGAACGCTTCTGGGCATCCTGCCGGATATGGCCTATCCCGCCGTCGAACGTACCTGGGCATCCGGCGATTTGTTGGTGCTTTATTCCGACGGTATCACCGAAGCGGAAAATGCCCAGGGAGAACTTTTTGGCGAAGCAAAGCTGCAACAGCTCATACACGCCCACGCCCACTTATCTCCACCCGATCTGAAACACACGATTATACAGGCTGTGGAGGCCTTCTGCCAGGGCGTTCCACAGCGAGATGATGTCACCCTGGTCGTAGGAAAATTATAAGAGGAGGGCGATAATGCCGGTCAAAGTGATCGAAGAGGCCCTCTCGAAAGGCACGGAATACGGTACCATCCCTATTCGTTTTGAGGTGGCCTCCAGATTCCGAGTGGAACCGATGAAGCAAGGCTTGGAAGGCATCAGATTGATCGAAGAGCCCCTATCCCCACCATACATCAAGGACTATGATGATGTAGAAAATGAGAGTCCGGCCCGATGGTTGAAGCAATGGGACACGTCAAACTGGGGCATGTTCTCGGCATTTGATGGGGCGCAGCGTGCAGGCGGGGCCGTCATCGCTGGCCGGACACCAAATGTGAACATGATGGAAGGTCGAGACGATCTGGCCGTCTTATGGGATCTACGCGTCCATCCGGATTATCGAGGCCAAAGCATCGGCCATCAAGTGTTTAACGCCGCTGTGGCCTGGGCAAAAGAAGGACAATACATAGAGTTGAAGATAGAAACCCAGAACAACAATGTCCCTGCCTGCCGATTCTACGCCCGCCAGGGCTGCATACTTTCGTCTATAGTCACCCACGCCTATGACGAATTTCCCGATGAAATTCAATTCATCGGGCGGCTTAAACTAAAACAGTGAATGGTGAAGAGGAAAAGCCTTAAGTTGCCATCCGCTTTTTCTCTTCACCCTTCACTATCTTCTCATTCCAACAGCCCACTCGGCTCAATCGTCTGGTCCGGTGGTGGCACTACCCCTGCCGTCACCCATTGCTCCAGATGTCCCAGAGCCTGCTCCACTGCCGGCCTGTACGTCCCTCCGGTCGCCAATTGGTCCTGCGCTTCTTCGCCGATGCCCATCTGCTTCATAAAATATTGAAATGTGCCGATGGCATCATCATCCGAGGAAATATGCCAGACACCGTTGACCTGGTAAAGCCGATGAAGGTCCCTTGGGCCACTACGATCCCTCTCTAAAAACAGCTTGAACGCCGCCTTGTATGCAAAAATGCCGGCCATCACCACATCGTCATATGTGCCCGCCACTTCGATTACAGGGATGGTCGGAATACTGGTAAAGTTTGCGCCCCGAGAAATATTAACACTTCTCATAAAGGTTCCATTTTGTTCATAGTCTTTTGTTTGAAAATTTCTCAGTTGATCGTCGGTCAGGTCTTTTAATCCATATCGCTCGAGGGTACGTCGCAGACCGTCCAGGGTCTGCCGGGCGCCTACAAATGACCAGAAACGACGGGCTTCAATCGGCGTGCCAATCAATTCGGCATAGGCTTTTACCCTGGCATCCGTCAACGGCCTGTCTGGATGTATTACCGGATCAACATCCGGCCACAGGACCGCAAGTTTCGCCTGCCGATCCAAATGCGGTGGGGGGACTCCGCCGCCACCAGCGATGATCAGCGCGCCGTCATATCCTCCTGCTGGATTTTCAGCCGCATACCGTGTCACGGCACCCCCCGCAGAGAGCCCGGCCAGAAAAACATAGTCAGCCGTTTGATTGTATACCGCTTG
>Ga0115002_10002284_pt1 | contig 25177 bp, 22 predicted proteins | sample ArcticOcean_MG_C_8_FD_89576 | JGI IMG/M metagenome (GOLD analysis project Ga0115002, IMG submission 89576) | Marine microbial communities from western Arctic Ocean - ArcticOcean_MG_CB11_86 | ecosystem: Environmental > Aquatic > Marine > Oceanic | place: Arctic Ocean: Canada Basin | collected... | reverse complement strand
GAAGTACAGCCTCAATGATCACCTTGCTGATTACGGCGCTCTCACGGCAAGGCATCGTCACGGCCACGATGTCTCGCTCGACGAGCGCCAGATCCCCAGACTTGAGTGCACCGACATTGATCACCATGTCGATTTCGCGCGCGCCGTCGAAGATCGCGCGCCGTGTTTCATAGTGCTTGACGTCTGACGTTGTGGCGCCGAGCGGAAACCCAACAACCGAGGTCACCCTGACGTCGGTGCCCGACAGGAGCGCGACGCACAGGGTCACCCAGGCGGGATTCACGCACACGGTGGCAAACCGGAACTCCACGGCCTCGCGGCACAGCGTCTCGATGTCCGCGCGGGAGGCATCCGGGCGCAACAACGTGTGGTCGATCATTGCCGCGACACCGCCCGTCGGTCCACCAGAGGCATGAAGTCCCAGCCGCGTTGCCCCCGCCTCAAGGATGCCGCCCAACCTGTCCGGGCAGCACTCGTAGAGCAACGCATGGCAACGGCACCGCAAGGGCGCACCCGGTGTGCCGGCGGCGGCGACCTCCTCGACAACGATCTCGATCAGCCGATGAATGTCCTGCGGCTCCATCTAGTGGACCGTCCTGGCTAAGCAGGCCATTATCCATCCGTCTCGAGGTCGCGAATCTTGAGCAGACGGCGCAGATAGCGTGGCTCGCGCATGGCCGTCCTGATGAACATATCCAGCACATCCCGCGCGTCTGCCTCCGTGACGAATGATGCCCCCAGCGATAGAACATTCGCTCCGTTGTGCTGCCTCGCGTATCGAGCGAGGGTCGGGCTCAAGCACATCGCCGCCCGGATGCCGTGAATCTTGTTGGCGGCAATGGCTGAGCCCATCCCGGATCCGTCAATCACGATGCCCGCGTCGGCTTCACCACGCGCTACCTGCCTGGCCACGGCCGCCGCGATCTCTGGATAATCCACGGCCTTGTCCGAATCGGTTCCGAGATCGTGAACGGCAAGCCCTGTCGAGCGAAGGTACTGCCGCAAAAACAGCTTCAGCGCGACGCCGTTATGATCGCTACCGATCGCGACAGTGCGAATATTAGACACCGGGGCGAGGGCGGCCGAGTCGCCGTCACCTGACTCGCGAATCACCGTCACCCGGCGTTCCCTGAGTGTGTCAGCCGCGAGCGGTGTGACTTGCCCGCCGCGAACCAGCACCACGGAGCTTCCATGGTCGAGTACACGTGCATCCGCCTCGGTGAGGATCTGGAATCGTTTCATCGCGCCGAGCGCTATGTTACCCTCGCGTCCGCGGCCCGCCAACCGTCCGAAGTGAGAGCTACACGTTGCGAAGAGACGGATATGGCACCTCAGCGGCAGGCGCGACGATCGCGGATGCCACGTGTCCTCGCACGAAGAACGATGCGGCGCGACAGAGCGTCCCGCTCGTCGAATGCAGCACCACGGGCCGTCACAGAATGACCAGCATCATCTCGGCGTCTGACATCCGCACACGCGTGGCTGCGATGGGGGTCGCTATCCGCCACGACCACCCTGGCGATCTCCATCTCATCGGTGTCCTGCAGGGCGCTTTCGTCTTCCTCGCCGACCTCGTGCGCGCCGTGCCCGGCGAGGTCACGGTCGACTTCATCGCGCTTTCGAGCTACGGCCCGCGAACCTCGTCGTCAGGCCAGATCGCGCTCCTCAAGGATCTCGACATGAGCATCGAGAGACGTGCGGTAGTCATCGTGGAGGACATCGTCGATTCCGGCACGACACTTGCTTCGCTACAGGCGCATCTGCGTGGGCGCAATCCCAGCTCGCTCAGGACTGCCTGCCTACTCAGCAAGACATCGCGGCGCGTCGTTGATGTTCCGGTGGATTATGTCGGCTTCGAGATCGACGACCGTTTCGTCGTGGGCTACGGTCTGGACCACGACGGCCGCCACCGGAACCTTCCAGACATTGCGGCGCTCGACATCGAAGTGCCGGCTCGAGTACCAGCCGTCGCCCAGCCTGTCGACTAGCGCAGTTCTTCTGGGAGAACCAACGCGCGGGCCAGGAACGACGACTAACCTGGGCGTGGTGACACGGCTCAGCCTCCCAACCGCAGTCCGCACCTACCACGCCATGACCGGGACCTCTGGACTGAGCACCTGACGCGCCCCTTCGTGGGGACGACCGTGCCGCCGGAGATGACGAACGCGTCGATCCGCCCGTCCTGTGACGACGCTCACCGCCATCTCGCTCTCGCGACGTGCGTCATGCCAGGTACCGTGGTTGTACCATTCCACGTATGTCTGTGCACCTCGTCAATCATCCGCTCGCGCAAGATGCCCTTGTCGAGCTGCGCGACGCCACGACGCAAATCGCCGCGTTCCGTCGTGCCGCCGCCAGACTCAGCTTGCTACTTGCGGTGGAGGCCCTCCGTGACGTGCCGAGTTCTTCGGTCGTCGTCCAGACATCCCTTGGGTTCTCTCCAGGCTGGCACGCCTCATCTGATGTTGTTGTGGTTCCGGTGCTTCGGGCAGGCCTCGGGATGCTCGACGCCGTTCTCGAGATCGTACCCAGCGCACGGGTAGGATTCATCGGCCTCAAACGCGACGAGGCCACGGCCGTCGCGTCGCAGTACTACGCGAACTTACCGCCAGACATGGAGGCCAGCTATGTCCTCCTGCTCGATCCAATGCTTGCCACCGGAGGGAGCGCCGCAACGGCACTCGATCTCATCAAGCGAACTGGTGCCAAGACCGTTCGCATGATCTGCATCGTTGCGGCGCCACCTGGCGTGGCGGAGGTCGGCCGCAGACATCCGGACGTGCAGATCTATACCCCGGCCATTGACCCTGAGCTCAACTCCAAGAACTACATCGTTCCTGGACTTGGCGACTCCGGCGACCGGCTGTTCGGAACCGTGTAAAGGGGATGTGGTTGGTGGGCGCTAGTGGATTCGAACCACTGACCCCCGCCGTGTGAATGCAGCAAGTCCGTCTACCGTCAAAAACAGCCATCTCCCGCAAGATACCGATTGACCCCTTATATTCAAGCACTTACCCTGATCTCAGTTGCTACCGTGGTTTACGGCGGTGGCGTGTTGTAGACGCGCGCTGCACCCCTAATGCACCCCCGGAGAAGAACTGGCGATGAAGGCCCACCTCACGCACGCGACGATTCGGAAGCTCCCAGCCATCGATTCGGACCTCTACGATACCGAGTGTGCCGGGCTGGTGCTCCGCACGCGATCGACCGGGAGGCACACATGGCGCGTGAACCTCGGCCGCGGGAAGTGGCTCACGCTGGGCTCCGCCGACAGTCTCCCGCCAGCGAAGGCGCGCGATCTGGCGCGGGCGGCGCGCGTGGCCGTGGTGGACGGCGACGATCCGATCGCGGAGAAGCGGAAGCGGCGGGCTGGCACGCTTGACGACTTCCTCACGGAGCAGTACCGCGAGTGGGCGGCGGCGCACCTCAAGACGGGCGCGGAGACGGTGACGCGCATCCGCGCGGCGTTTCCGGCGCTCCTGACCCTACCGATGGGCGAGATCTCGGCGTTCGCGCTGGAACGCTGGCGGACACAGCGACACAAGGCCGGCGTGGCCCCGAGCACGACGAACCGCGATCTGGGCGCGCTGCGCTCCGTGCTCTCAAGGGCGGTGGAATGGAGCGCGCTCGCCGCGCATCCGATGCGAACGGTGAAGCCCGCGACGCTCGACACGATCGGCCGGCTCCGGTATCTCTCGCCCGACGAAGAGCAGCACCTCCGCACAGCACTCGACGCGCGAGAGCACCACAACCGCGATGCCCGGGCCTCGTTCAACGACTGGCGCCGCGCGCGCGGCTACACGACGCTCCCCGACTACGGGACGTACACGGATCATCTTCAGCCTGTCGTGTTGCTCGCGCTCAACACCGGACTGCGGCGCGGCGAATTACTGGCGCGGACGTGGGGCGACGTTGACCTGGTGTCGGCCCTGATCACCGTGCGCGGAGCATCGGCGAAGAGTGGGCGCACACGGTATCTCCCGCTCAACAGCGAAGCGACGGCCGTGCTCACGGCGTGGAAGCCGAGCCGCGCGACTGCGGCCGATTGGGTCTTCCCTGGTCCGACTGGCGAGCGCATGAAGAGCCTGAAAACGGCGTGGGGCAAAGTGGCGAAGGCGGCGACACTCAAAGGCTTCACGTTCCACGATTTGCGGCACACGTTCGCCTCGAAGTTGGTGCAGGCCGGCGTCGATCTGAACACCGTCCGCGAGCTGCTCGGGCACAGTGACATCAAAATGACGTTGCGCTACGCGCATCTGGCGCCGGAGCACAAAGCCGCGGCCGTCGCGAAATTGGTCGGGCGATAGTGTGTTCGATATTCGGCGGCTAGGGTCGCTCCCGAACAACCGGCATCCGCCCGGTCTGCCGCCGATCGTTTCTTCGCGGATTCTGCTCGCGGAGGCAGTGTGGCAAATAAAATATCATCGCGCGAGCGAAAAAGACCCGAGCGTCCGTATCGGAGCGGCGAGTGGCTCGGCGACGTCATCGTGCACGGACGCGAATGCACGGCAGTTCGAGCGTGGACACAATCTCGAAACCTGGCGGGCCTTCAAGACGGGCTCGTCGATGCCGCCGCCGCAGATGAGCGGGAACGCATCGGAAGCCTTCAGGCCGATGAGACAGTCCCGGTCCCGAGGTGGGTCGTCGATGGATTGCTCGACTACCTGAAAGACACCTATCGTCATTTCAACGTGAGTCCGGGACCAGGGAGGCATGCGCGATGGGTCGAGCGGTACCGCCAGGATGCAAAAGACTTCACGCGGTTCGATTCCGTCTATTCGCATCATCTGAATCACGGAATGACCTGGCCTGAGGCCTACTCGGCCACAGCCGAGGATCTTAAGAACACGATCGCGCGCGGCCCGACCTCGACGATGGAGCAAGCCTACAAACGAGTCATGAAGGCGCTCCGCGCGGGCCAGTGGGGGCGCTACTACCGATCACGGCACATCCGTATTCCCGGGTTGGGCGATCCTTTCTGAAACCTCAGGTGTAGTAATCGCGTCAATTTCCACGCCTATCGAGCCTGTGTGCGGCTGCGGCATCATCGTCGTCATGACGACAACGCAAGGCACACTGACAGCACCCGCGCAACCGGCGTACACCGTTCTCAGAGAGCGCGACGCAGCCAACTATATCGGGATGAGCCGCGCGTGGTTCCGCCAGGGACGCATGCACGGACGCGGCCCGGTGTTCGTACGCACCGGACGATCCATTCGGTACCTGACCCGTGATTTGGACGCCTGGCTCGACGCGCATCGCGTGGACACGCACGAGGCCGGCCGATGAACGCCTGCCTGCGACAGCCGACCGTAGACGAGATTTTCGGCCGGCCACTTGCCCCGGCGCCCTGGCCGTCGTCACGGCCCGTGCTTAACCTTGCCACTGAGCTGCTGCCGATCATCGAGGACGCCATCGCGTCGGACGCCATCGAACTCCTGGCGCTCTCGCTCGTCGAGCGCGATGACGAGTTGGGCGCCGTGCGGCTGGTCGTCTCGGAGGCGCTCACACTGGCGCATCAGCAGCACGCGGAGGTCCTTCGACTGCAACGGCGGCTCGCCAACCTGCTCGACGCGCGGCGACAAGAGAGGATCGCCACCGCATGACCACGTCACAAACGACAACAGAGACCTATGAGGCCACGCGCGCCCGTCTGAGCGGCAGACTCGCCACACTCCGGGCTGAGCAAGAGACGCCGCGCTCGTCAGAACGCGAACACCACGAGCCGGCCCAGCGGGATGCACGTCCAACAGCGGCGCACGTGCCCGAATGGCCGAAACCGCTGAGCGACGCGGCCTATCACGGCGTCTTCGGCGAGATCGTCAAAGCGATCGAGCCGCACACCGAGGCGGACCCAGCGGCGCTGCTCGTGCAGTCGTTGGTGATGTTCGCGAACGTCATGGGAAGGACGGCGCATTTCCGCGTCGAAGCCGACACGCACTACCTGAATTTGTTCGCGGCGCTCGTCGGCCAGACCTCGAAGGGACGCAAGGGTGTCAGCAATGGGCACGCACGGCGCATCTTCCACGTCGCGGATCAGGCGTGGCTCGACGCCTGCCACAAGTCGGGGCTGTCGTCCGGAGAGGGGCTGATCTGGGCCGTTCGAGACGCGATCGAAAAACAGCAGCCGATCAAGAAAGACGGCCGGGTCGTCGAGTACCAGACGGTCATCGAGGATCCTGGCATTGCTGATAAGCGGCTACTCGTGACTGAGCCCGAGCTCGCCAGCACCCTCCGCGTGCTCGGTCGCGAGGGCAATACGCTGTCCGCCCTGATCCGGCAGGCGTGGGACGGCCATGACTTGCGAGTCCTGACCAAGAACAGCCCGGCGAAAGCGACGGCGCCGCACATCGGCATCGTCGGCCACATCACCCGCGATGAGCTGCGGCGGTATCTCGACGCCACTGAAGCGGCGAACGGGTTCGGGAACCGCTTTCTGTGGGTGTGCGTTCGGCGTTCCAAGCTCTTACCCGACGGCGGCGACGCTGTGGCCCTTGAGCCGTACGCAACACGCATCCGCGCCGCAGTCGATCATGCGCGAGGCGTTGGTGGACTCCAACGAGACGCGGACGCCGGCCGGCTGTGGCATCAGGAGTATCCGCGGTTGTCAGCCGGGCGTCCTGGCCTACTCGGCGCGATGACGGCGCGGGCAGAGGCCCAGACGATGCGGCTGGCCTGCCTGTACGCAGTGGCGGATCGGTCGGTGGTCGTCAAGCTCGCGCACCTGCGCGCCGCCCTGGAGCTGTGGCGCTACTGCTTCGAGTCGACGGCCTACATCTTCGGGTCGAGTCTGGGCGACCCGACAGCGGATGACATTCTGCGCGCGTTGAAGGCGTCACCGAACGGGCTGACTCGTCGGGATCTCCTTCATGACGTGTTCGGCCGGAACAAACCCGCGAACGAGATCAGCCGGGCGCTCGGTCTCCTGGCTGAGTGCCATCTCGCCCAGTCCGAAGATGATCGATCGGGAGGCGGCCGACCTGCCGAGCGGTGGTTCGCGTGCGCGGGCTACGACCTTAACGATCAATACGACCAAAGCCCGGCGACTGACCCCGGAAAGGTCGTTAAGGTCGTTAAGGTCGTAGGCCCCCCCGTACTTCTCAGTCCTACTTTTGAACCGCGAGAACGGGCGAAGTTGTGACGGCCACCGAGCTGCTGCGCACCTGCCGGGCGGACGGTATTCTCCTGGCCGCGGAAGGTGACTCGCTCGCCGTGGACGCGCTAGGCGGCGCACTGACGCCGGAGCTGCGCCGCGAGCTGACGGCGCGGAAGCCGGATGTACTCGCCGTGCTCGTACGGCTCGACGGCATGAGGCGGACAGTCGGCCAGGTGCCCGTTCCGTGCGCGGTGCTGGAGGCCGTGGGCGGGCCCGGGCGGTGCTTCTCCTGTGGTGACGCGCTGAGTCACTCCCAGAGCTACGGCCGGTGCGGGCCGTGTGGTATCGCCTGCGAGTTGTTCTACCGCGAGTGCCCGGACGCCGCGGACCGCTTCCAGAAGGCGGGCCTGTGACACCCCAGCGGGAGGTCGTGGCACGCGCCGTTGTGGGAGCCCCCACTACCCTCCCCACAGGGACGCTGGAAACCGGCACAAATGGCGCTAATTGCTTGTGGCAGTGTAGGTTGGCGGCATGAGACCCCATAGGCCGGTCAATTCTTTGGGAGGGTTTCGCCACGGGACCGCGCCCGTCAGCAGCGCGCGCGAAATGGAGGATTTTCTTTGAGAAATGCTAAGAGCCCATCGGCACCAAAACTCTCGACCGAGGCGCGCCAATGGTGGAAAAGGCTGACCACCGAGTTCTCGATCGAGGACGACGCCGGGCGGCTGATCCTCCAGACGGCGCTTGAAAGTTTCGACCGGATGCGGGCCTGCCAGGCGGCCATCGAAAGAAACGGTGCCACATTCACCGATCGTTTCAGCCAACCGCGGCCGCACCCGTTGCTCTCGACCGAACGCGATGCACGGGCGGCCATGTTGTCGGCTCTGAAGCAATTGAATCTTGATCTCGCCCCGTTAAACGATCGGCCAGGCCGGCCTGGAGGCTCATAACGTATGCCCACCAAACGACGACGACGCACTCGGGGCCGGCTCAGGCTACCGCTCTCGCTGGAGCTGATCGACCTCCTTCTCGACGGCCGAGCACGATCGCATGAAGAGGCCGAAAAACTCGAAGCCGAGGGCATCAACTACGACGTGTTTGTCCAGTTCGATCAACATGATTATCCGGCACTGTGGCGGACCCATCGCGTCGAGCTGCTTGCGGAATGGCGGCGCCGCGGCGGGCAGGGCGAGCCGTGGGCGGCGCAGTTCGACCATGCGCTCCAGCACGGTCACTCTGCTTCCAAGCTCACCAGGCTGTAGCCGCTGATCTCGTCGCCGGTGCCGGTGACGATGCAGTCAAACCGAGTGCGGAGCGTAGCGCCGAAGGCATTCTGCGAATCGGTGAAGGACCTGTGGGTTGGGATCGTTGCGGGCTAGTTCTGATTCATGCACCAACGCCGGTGCGAGCCCGAAGTCTATTCATGTAACAATGCCCGACTGCATCGTGAAGACCTCACACGCTCGCTGGCCCGTGCGATAGTCCGCCAGTTCGGCCCACGGTCGGAGGATGCTGCGGTGTACACCCGCTGACGGTCGGCGTCAACGGCTGGCGAGGGCCCGTCCTGGGACGCGGTCTGTGGTGGCGGTGCCTTGTGGTAGGCTCCCCTTCAGTTCGGGCTATTGCAAACATTTCGGAGGTGGGTGCATGAACCGTACGCTTTCCGTCAGCCTCGTTGCTGGCGTCCTTCTCGGCGCCGGCGCGCTCAGCTCTCGGCCGCCGGTCGCCGCGCAGGGGACGACGTCCCAGCGGGACGGAGTCTATAGTGCCGCCCAGGCCGATCGCGGTGAAACGCTCTACGCCTCCAACTGTGCCCCCTGTCACAACTGGGATCTCACGGGCACGGAGATCGCTCCGGCGCTGACCGGTCCCTCGTTCGGCGGCCGCTGGACCGGAAAGTCCCTGGCGCAACTGTTCGACTACACTCAGGCCCTGATGCCGCAGAACAGTCCCGGTGGCCTGAGTCGGCAGCAGAACGCCGACATCCTTGCATTCATGTTCCGGTCTGGCAACGCGCCACCAGGCCAGACGGAGTTGCCAATCGAACCCGACAGGCTGAGCGAGCTGACGTATGTGGCGAGGACTCCCTAGCGGCTAGCGGTGAATATCGGGCGTCGCTCGTCGAATGCAGACTGACTGTTGCCACGGCTCGCCAGGCAGGCTCCGGGTCGGACGCTGGCCTTCCGCCCGACACGCCACGCACAGAGGTGTCACATGACCAGAGTTCTTCACCCGCATCGGTTGAGCGCACATCTCGTCGTCGCCGGGTTCGTGGTGGCCGTGGCGGTGGGCGCCTTAATGTCGATCGTGCTTCAGGCGCAGGGTGCGGCGGATACGCCCGCATTCTCACCTGACGGCTACTACACGCTCGAACAGGCGACCCGCGGGGAGTTCCAGTTCAACCGCCACTGCGCCTACTGCCATGCTGGCGCACCGGGCCCGATCTCGTCCGACGCCACCAAGTCGTTGCGCGGCTTCGTGGTGGGCGGCGGGCGCACGGTGATGAGCCTCGGAGGGAATTACCTTCGGACCAAGCGATACGCCGGGCGCAGGTTCTACCCGTCCGTGTACTACGTATTCAATCGACTGGAGTCGATGCCGGCCAACAACGTCAACAGCATCGGTATCTCGGCCCGGACCGACATCTTGGCGTTCATGCTCAAGGCCAACGGGTTCCCGGCTGGTCCGCGGGAGTTGCCTCCGAACCCGGAGGCGATGAAGGCGATGCCGCTCGATGAGCCGGGCTTCACGCGTCTGTTTAACGGTCGGGACTTCACGGGCATGGAGTTCTTCCTTGGGCCGAACTGCGTACCGCAGCCGGAAGGTTGCGGGCAGTCGAATCCGGCGTTGATTTATTCGGTCAGGGACGGCGTGCTCGTCTGCAACGGAATGGTTCACGGGTACTGGTACACGGAGCAGCGCTACCATGACTTCACGCTGCGGTTCGACTACCGCTACACGCCACCGCTCGGATGGGACGGCGACGACCTCATTTTTTCAGGCCAGAGCGGGTACCACCTGTTCGTGACCGAGCACAACATCTGGCCGAAGGCGATCGAGATCCAGGGGCGCAACTACGACGTACTGTCGGTCATCGGCGTCAACTCCCGTTTGAAGTCCACCGACGACCTCGAGGCCAGGCTGCGGGCACGTCGTCCGATCGGCGAGTGGAATTCCGTGGAGATCGAGTCACGGAACGGCGAAGTGCGGTCGTCGCTCAACGGGGTGCTGGTGTCGGTGGTCTCGGAACACGAGTTCACGGAGCCGGGACACATCGCCTTCGAATCACAGGGGACGGAGATCCAGTGGCGGAACATCCGGATCAAGCCCTAGCAGCCCGTGGCTAAAAGGCTCTGTCAACTTAACGAGTGCCGGCGATGATGCGGGCGAGTGGGGTAGAGGTTCAGGCTGCGGACACCGCGTCTCACACACGGAGAGAGCGGGCTCGAAGTACTCGATGATGCACCGCCCTCACCCGGTGTCGCCCGACTCGACACAGATGCTGCACGACGCCGTGGACAGGCACGAAACGCTGCGCGTGGGCGGGTGATCGGAAGCCGCGCCTGTAACGCGCTCGTGGTCCCGTGGGTTAATGCGACGCGTCGGCGCGATGGTTCGCGTAGGGGGTCGTGTCGTGGATGACCGACCATGTGAGATCGTGGTGCGCGACACCGTAGCTGCCCAGCTTGTCGGTGACGAGACGACACGGTGCCTGTCGCTGGTTCCCTAAGCGTCGCCCCGCTGCGCTCCCGTCCCGACGAGATTGGACGAGGATGTCGATCACGTCGCCGTCTTGATCCACCGCACGCCAGAGATAGTGGCGCTGCCTGTTGATCGTCACGAACACCTCGTCCAGGAACCACGTATCTGCGAGTCGACCTTGTCGGCGCTTCAGGCGCCGCGCGTCGTCAGGGCCGCACGTCGTGCACCACTGCCGAACCGTCTCGGATGAGGCGACGATGCCTCGTTCTGCCAGCAGATCGTTGACGTCCCGGAAGCTCAGGCAGTATCGGGAGTAGAGCCACACGGCGTAGCTGATGATGTCGGGCGGAAGCCGATGCCTCAAGTAGCGGGATCGACGACGTGTCATCCGGACAGTGTGTCGCGAGGAGAGTTAACCTGACAGAGCCAATCAAGGGCTCTTCCCGCTTGTAATGCCTGCCGACTTCGTGTTAAAGAGGAGCGCAGTGAAGTAATAAGAGTCACACTTAAAACCTTTCGTTCCTTGTGGAGGTAGTCATGTCCTTGCGTCAATGGCAGTCTGTCGTTCTTGGTGTGGTCATGATGACCTTTCACTTCGCACCCCAGGGGGCGCTTGCCCAGTCGGGCTCGAGCGGCGCCATCGCCGGAGTGGTGCGCGACGCCACCGGCGGCGTCCTTCCTGGCGTAACCGTGGAAGCGGGCAGTCCGGCGCTGATCGAAAAGGTCCGCGTGGCTGTCACGGACGGGCAGGGGCAGTTCAAGGTCGTCGACCTGCGTCCAGGTACCTACAGCGTCACGTTTACGCTGGGCGGGTTCAGCACGTTCGTTCGTGAGGACATCGTGCTCACCAGCGGGTTCACCGCCAACGCCAGCGCGAACCTGGTTGTCGGCGGGCTCGAGGAAACCATTACCGTCACCGGCGCAAGCGCCAGGGTGGACATCCACGATGTCCGACAGCAGAACGTACTGTCGCGCGAAACGCTCGACATTCTGCCCACCAATAGATCAACCTCTGGCTTTGCCGCGCTGACCCTCGGCGCCACCGGCGCCGCGGCGGACGTGGGCGGCAATACCGGTGAAGCGCCGACGAGCTTCGGGGTGCACGGCACCTCCGGCGGCAATGGCCGGCACCTGATGGACGGCATGCCGATGAACGGCCTCCTCTTCGGGAGCGGCATGGGTACTCGTCTCAATTTCGTTAACCAGGTCGCGGTCGAGGAAGTGGCCATGACGACCCGGGGTGGGTCCGCCGAGACGGAGACCGGAGGGCCGCAGCTGAACTACATCCCCAAGGAGGGCGGCAATACGTTCTCGTTCAGCGCGAGCGCCACCGGGGCGACTTCGTCCATGCAGAGCGACAAAATCACGGACGAGCTGACCAGCCGGGGACTGACGAAGGATACCCTGGGCGGCGTCAAGCGGTTGCACGACGTCGGTGCTGGCTTCGGCGGGCCGATCTCGGAGGACAGAATCTGGTTCTTCGGAGCGAGCCGGTGGTGGGATACGGAGACGTTCGTGCCCGGGCAGTTCTTCCAGGATAAGAGTTCGCCGGCGGCCCTTGGCGGGTTGCTCTGGGTGCCCGACCTGAACCGGCCTGCCTTCTTCAGCTCTCCCAACAAGGACGGGACCATTCGGATCACCTGGCAGGCCTCGGACCGGAACAAGTTCATGTTCTCGGAGAACATCCAGCGAAACTGCTTCTGTTACCAAGGTGTCAGTCTGGCCCAGGCGCCGACCGCGACGGTCAACATCTTCGGCAGCTCGAGCATGACCCAGATCACCTGGAACCACCCGCGTAGCAACAGGGTCCTCATCGAAGGTGGTTTCACCGGGCTCTACCAGACACAGAATCCGTCGCGGCCCGAAGGTGTGTCGACGACGGACATCGCCGTCCAGGATACGGGGCTGAACCTGTCCTACAACGCACGCGCGTTCAGCGCGGGTAATCAGTACTTCGCGTACGGTCTTGCCGGCGACACCCTGGCCTACGTGACGGACGTGAACTTCTCGCAGGTGAACGGCCGCGCCTCGGTGTCGTACGTGACCGGCTCGCACGCGTTCAAGACCGGGATCTACATGCAGAAGGGGTGGCAGGGCGCCTTCTACAAGTTCAACGATCCGCCGCTGCGCTACACCTTCGTCAATCAGGTGCCGCAAAGCATCACGCAGTGGGCCGACCCGGTGAGCTATCGCACCAACCTGTCGTTGAACCTCGGCCTCTACGCCCAGGATCAGTGGACAGTGAAGCGGGTAACGCTGAACTACGGGCTTCGGTACGATTCCATCGTGGCCGAGAATCCGCCGCACAGCACGCCTGCCGGATTGTTTATCGGGGCGCGTGACTTCCAGTCCGTCAAGAACGTTCCGAGCTTCAAGGACATCAGTCCGCGGCTTGGCATCGCGTGGGATGTCCGCGGCGACGGGAAGACTGCGGTGAAAGCGCAGCTTGGCAGATACGTCAACACGGAGACGACCGTGATCGCCGTACTGAACAACCCCGCGTACGCCATCACGACCAATGTGAACCGTACGTGGAACGATGCCAACGGAGACTACGTACCTGATTGCGACCTTCAGCTCTCAACCGCGAACGGCGAGTGTGGAGACCAGAACGGCGAGCTTGGCAGCCTGGCGACGGTGAACAGCTGGGCGGACGACGCCAAGGAGGGCTTCGGCAACCGTGGCTACCAGTGGCAGGGGTCCGTGACGGTCCAGCAGGAATTGACGAACAATCTCTTCGTGACCGGCGGCTATTACCACACATCGGACGGCAACTTCAGGACGACCGATAATCGAGCCGTGGGCCCGAACGACTACGATCCCTATTGCCTCACCACGCCGACCAATTCGGCGCTGCCTGGCGGCGGAGGCGAGAAGATCTGCGGTCTCTTCGACATCAACCCGGTGGCACGCCGCCTAGTCGACAATCTCGTCACGCAGACGTCCAACTTCGGCGAGCGGACGAACATCTACAACGGCTTCGATGTCGCGTTCAACGCGCGGTTCGGGGATGGGGGCTTCGTGATGGGCGGCGTCTCGTCTGGGCAGACGGTGAGTGACAACTGCGTGGTCGTCGATTCGCCGCAGCTGTACAACTGCAAGACCACGGTCCCGTTCGCGGGCCAGACACAGGTGAAGCTCAACGGAACCTATCCGATGCCCTACGGCATCATGGCGAGCGCCGTGTTCCAGAATCTGCCCGGTCCATCCTACGGGGCCAATGGCATCTTCTTCGGTGGCGAGGGGCTTCCCCGCGCGTTTTCTGGTGGCATCGCCTTCGTCAACATGGTCGAGCCGAACTCCCTCCGCGAGGATCGCTTCAGCCAGGTCGACCTGCGGTTGTCGAAGCGCTTCCAGGTCTTGGGCGGGCGGATCAGGGTCGATTTCGACCTCTTCAACCTCTTGAATGCCCGCGCGATTCTTGGCGTGAGCAGCACGTACGGACTGGTGTTCGGCCCGAACAGCGCGCCGGGCGCCGGGTACCGACGGCCGTCGAGCGTGCTCGGCGGGCGCATGTTCAAGTTCGGCGCCCAGGTCGACTTCTAGTCGGACCGCGATCATCGAGGACGGTCGGGGCTGTGCCCCGATCGTCTCCCCCCCCCCCGTCCGTCGTTGGTTGACATAGCTGGAGTACGCCGGGTCGGTGGGCGCCTCGGCATCCGGATCCGGCGAACATAACTGGTCGCCGCAAGCGGCCCTTGAGGAGACGCCTCCATGGCATCCACCGTCGAAACATCCCAGGGGGACGGCGATCGCCTCGGGCAAGACTCGTCGCTCGAACTGAGGCAGGCCCTGATCCTGGTTGGATTCGGCGCACTGCTGACCATGACCAGTTCCGTCTTCGGCTCCACGCCTCAGTGGTCACCGGCGGTCGGGTGGTGGATCCGGTGGATGATCACCATCGGCCTGACGTCGGCAGTCTTCTCGATCTCGCACACCGACGCGCGGTGGGTGCTGGCGGCCTTCGTGGCCAATCACACCGTAGCCATTGGCACCGGGATGTCAGGCCTCCTCCCGATGGGTGATGGGCTGATCAATCTCACGCACGTCGTCTTCTGGACGCCGGCGGTCATCGTGTTGGCACGAAGCCTGACGAGCGTGAACCGGGGCTCGGTCTATGGCGTCTGGCACCACCTCGCCCTCGCGACGATGGTCATTTCCTTGGTATTCGATTACCGGGACGCCATCAAGTATCTGTTTCTGTAGCCCTGTTCCTGTCGTCACACGGTGGCCCGCAGCGAAGATGACTTCGCGCGGGCATCCCCCGTTACAGTTGTTACCGGAGGTTTCGCGATGCGGACTCGATCATTCCTGACGGCTACCGTCGCGACAGCGCTCGCCATTGTGTTTCTCATGGCGTCGAGTTCGCCGCTGGCGCAAGGGGTGGTCGCGCTCAGCGGCACTGCCACCTCACAGGAAGAGGGGAAGATGGAGGGCGTGGTCGTCAACGCCCGGCGCGACGGCGCTTCCTTCACGGTGTCGGTGGTGAGCGACGCCGAAGGGCGCTACAGCTTTCCCCGCACGCATCTGGTGTCGGGCTCGTACGTGCTGACGATTCGCGCGGTCGGCTACGACCTCGTGACGACCGGGGCGGTGACCGTGGCGACCGAACAACCGGCCACGCGCGATCTCACGCTCCAGAAGACGAAAGACCTGGCCTCGCAGCTCTCCTCGCTGGAGTGGGCCATGAGCATGCCGGGCACGCCGAAAGAGAAGAACGCGCTCGTGCACCAGTTACTCAGCTGCGCGTACTGCCACACGTACGAGCGCATCATGAAATCGACGCTCTCGGCCGAGCATTTCGTGCCGCTGATCGCCCGGATGGCGACCTACTTCCAGGACGGCACGGCGCACAGCCGCGACGGTCGTGGGCGTATGGTGAGGAGCGAGAACACCACGTTCGCAGAGAAGGGGACCATGTGGGGCCAGAACCCGCCCGTGACGAGGGTTGAACTGGGCCGGTACCTGGCGACCGTCAACTTGAGCGGTGGCCGAACCACCTGGCCGTACGAACTCAAGACGCTGCCGCGCCCGACGGGGGCCGCCACCCGCGTCATCATCACGCAATACGACATGCCCAGGCGCGACACCGTGCCGCACGACGTCGAGGTCGATTCAACCGGCACCCCGTGGTACGGCGACCAGACGGCCAACTACATCGGCAAACTGGACCCCAAGACCGGCATCTTCACGGACTACCCGCTGCCGCCGCTGCCGAAGGGTCGCGTGGGCGGTGTCAGCGATGTGCACGTCGATCTCGAGGACAGGCTCTGGTTCCCGATCACGACCTCTGAGGGATCGTCGCACTTCGGCTCTCCGGCCATGTTCGACCCGAAGACGGAGAAATTCACCCGCCTCGAGTACCCCGAGAACCGTGCCGTGCAGTTCATCGCGCGTGGACCCGACGGAAAGATCTGGATGAACTCGACGAACACGTTCATCCGGATCGACACGACGACCATGAAGGTAGACCGGAACTTCAGCTTCGACGCGAAGACCGAGGGCGCGCCGCCCGGACCGCACTCGTTCTATCAGCTTGGCGTGAATTCAAAGGGCGATGCCTACGGGACCGACTGGCTCGGTTCCTACATCGCCCGCATCGACGGCACCACCGGGGCCATGACATTCTTCGCGACACCCACGCGCAACGCGGCGCCGCGCCGAGGGAAGATGGACGACCAGGACCGCTTCTGGTTCGCCGAGTACAACGGCGATCGCATCGGCATGTTCGACACGAAAGACGAGACGTTCAAGGAGTGGCCTACCCCTCAGTACTCGACGCCGTACGCGGCCTCGATTCCCGACCGGAACGGTTTCGTCTATGCCACGAGCAACATGGCGGAGAGGGTCTTCCGCCTGAATCCAGAGACCGGTGAGGTGATCGCGTACCAGATCCCGACCGACTTCGACTCGAAGGAGATCATTCAGGTGCTGGACGCCGGCCGCACCACTTTCTGGATGGCCAATACCCGCAGCGCCAGGCTCATCAGGGTCGAACCGCTGGACTGAACTGGCCAGCGCGGCACCATCATCGAAACGGTCACGCAGCCTCGGCAAGAGGGGTCGCGTGCGGCTAGCGGTGCAGGGTGCCCACGCCACCGTCCAATTGATGCAGCACAGCAATCTCCTCATCGTCGAGATCTCGATTGAACACCGCCAGGTCATCCAGTAGGCCCACGTAGCTCACCCCGAGCCGGATTGTCGCCCGCATGGCATCCAGGGTGAAGGGCTCGGCGATGGTCGGTGTTCCTCCCTGGAGCACCCCATCCAGGTAGAGCGCGGCGTGGCCGTCCTCACCCCCAAGACCCGCATATGTCATGACCACATGCGTCCAGGTTGACCGCGAGAAGGGTGTGTCCTGGGCGATGACCAGCCGCTCCACGAACGCGAGGTTGGTAAAGGGAGAAAGGTTCTCTGGGTTCCAGACCGACTTGTCCCCGAACACCCCGAATCGGAATTGCTTGGTGCCACCCGTCGTGAAATCGACCCAGAGGGCGCCATCGTCGTACGCCTCGTCCGTCACCTGAACCGGGTCGGAGAACGTCTCCAGGTCGGCCATCGGATCGAGACTGAGCCAGAAGGCAATCGTCCCGTTCCAGTCCACCGGCTGATACGCGATGTTCTGCTCGGCGAGATAGTAGATCGCCTTCTTGTTCGTGGCCACGAATGAGAGTGCGTCACCGTACCGGCCAGCTCCGCTCGCGAGGGTGACATCGGGATGGTCCAGTCTCGGCACCCCATCCTCCAACGCCTCGTAGGAGGCGGCCGTGTGCAGCCGCCGATCGCCGAGGGCGAACTCGGCGTCGACCGTGCCGTCGAACGAGGCATGAAACATCAGGGCCTCCCGGAGGTCCGCTTGCGCCTCCGCATCAGCTGCACCGCCGGGACCCGCGCCCGCACAGGCACAGACCGCCAAGCAGCCCGCCATGACAGCACCGCAGCGGATCAGCGTCTCCCCGAACGTCCTGGTGCGTGCCGCCTCCACCGTGGTCGAGTCGTACGTCATGGTCTACTCCTCGGACCGGTGCGGGCACAGCCAGCAGCCTGACCGCATTGGATCCTAGTTCTGACCCATGAAAACCAACGTGAACGTGCGCTTGGCAAACTTGCAACTGGTGCCGACCATGCGCATCTCGTCGTCGTACTCGACCATGAGGTAGCTCCCGACGGGAACCGGCCGTGGTGTCTCAGGCCTGACGGCCTGGTAGACGTAGAAGTAGCTGTGCGCGGCAATGCCGTCGTTGTCGTCGATGGACACCACGATGGAGCCACTCATATGGCGGGTCATTGCGGAGCGGTCGGTATCACGAATCCTCTGGGCAATTGCCTCGCGGCCGGTCGTAGTCGCACCCCCGAATTCGAACTCGCCGTCCTCGGCAAACAGACTCGCGTGTCCTTCCGCATCCAACTGGTCGCGTGTATGAGCGTATCGATTAATCGTGTCAGTGCACTCCGCGATCACCTTGTAGCGATCCATCCCCTGTGCTGAAGCGACGCCTGCCGGCGCTAGCGCGGCGACGCCCGTCGCGATCGCCACGACGGTAACAATTCTCATTGCAAGTTCTCCCGTAATCGATGGCCGTAGTCCTGCTCGAGCATCCTATTCGGCTTGCTTCAGGCCGAGCACCCGTCGACCGTGATCGGACGAACAATGGTCACCCCTTGCGCCGGGACGCAACCAGCCTCGCACGAGTACGTCGGTTTGCCTACGAACGGGACTCGTTCCTGGAACAGAACGAAGGCCCACCACGGCGAGACCGACTCCATGTAGACTGGCCGCCAGGAGGATTTGCAATGCTTACACGTCGAGTCGGAGTGATGCTCGCGGTCGCCCTTGCGGCGGCTGCTGTCTACAGCGGTGGTGCGGCGACCCGGACCGCCGCCCAGGCCGCCAACGCCTACCCAAATCCGTATCGCACCATCGAGCAGCCGCTCACGCTCCCCGAGGGCCGGGAGATGGGATGGGTCATGGGGGTCGAGGTCGATCGCAACGGGCGAGACATTTGGATCTTCGATACCTGTGGCGCAGGGCTCCTCGCGTGCGCCGGGTCGACGGTCGACCCCGTCCTCAAGTTCGACGCCTCAGGCAAGTACCTGATGGGCTTCGGCGCAGGAATGTTCGTCCATCCGCACGGCCTGTACATCGACGACGATGGCAATGTCTGGGTCCTCGACGGATTCGGCGGCGCGGCGCCGGAGTCGAATTTGGGCCATCAGGTCATCAAGTTCAGCCCCGAGGGCAAGGTCTTGCTGACCCTCGGCACAGCGGGCGTCAAGGGCAACGGCCCGAACACGTTCAATACGCCCTCGGACGTGCTCGTCGCGCCGAATGGCGACATCTTCGTCGCCGACGGACATGGCGGGGACATGAACGACCGGATCGTGAAGTTCACGAAGGACGGCACGTTCGTCAAGGCCTGGGGCACCAAGGGCTCCGGCCCGGGCCAGTTCAACAACACCCACACGCTCGCCATGGATTCCAAGGGCCGCCTGTTCGTCGGCGACCGCGCCAACCTTCGGATCCAGATCTTCGATCAGGACGGAGCGTTCCTGGACCAGTGGCTCCAGTTCGGCGCTCCAAGCGAGGTGTTCATCGACGACAAGGATGTCATCTACGTGGCCGACTCGATATCCAGTCAGAAGACGAACCCCGGGTTCGGGCGCGGTATCCGGATCGGCAACGCGCTGACCGGCGCCGTCTCGTCCTTCATTCCCGATCCAGACCCGAACGGGTCCGAGGAACTCGTGGTCAGCGATGCTGCCGGAAACGTCTGGAGCGGGCTGACGATCGGGAGGCAAATCAAGAAGTACGTCAAGCGGTAGCGGCCCGGGGATCCGTCAGGCTGCTCGGGGCTCTCCCTCCAGAGCCCTCACGCCAGCACGACGAGCAGATCCTTCGCGTCCACCTGCATCCCAGGCTCGGCCAGTACCTCGGCGACGAGACCGTCCGCGTCCGCGCGGACGGCCGCCTCCATCTTCATGGCTTCGAGCGTGACGAGCGCATCGCCGCGTGACACCTGCTGGCCGCTCCGCGCGGCCACCGTCACGACCTTGCCTGGCATCGGGGCGCCAATATGCTTAGCGTTTCCTGGATCGGCCTTACGCTGCGCCGGACGACGCGGCACCTGCGCAGCGTCAGTCACGCGCACACTGCGCGGCTGGCCGTTCAATTCGAAAAACACGGTGCGCGCGCCGTCGTCGTGCACTTCGCTTACGGCGACGAGCCGCACGATCAGCGTTTTGCCACGCTCGATCTCGACGCTGATCTCCTGTCCAGGGTCCATGCCGTAGAAGAACGCGGGCGTCGGCAGCACACCTACGTCGCCGTGGACCGTACGATCCCGAGAGAAGTCGAGGAACACGCGCGGGTACATCAGGTACGACGCTAGATCGGCATCGCTCACCACGTGGCCGACCAACTCCTCGACCTCGCGGCGCGTGGCTTCAAGATCAACAGGAGGCAAGACCTCGCCGGCCCGTCGATCGAGCGGTGCCTCACCGTTCAGGACCTTGGCCTGGATGCCCCGGGGAAAGCCGCCGAGCGGCTGCCCGATTTCGCCTCTCATCAACTGCACGATCGATGAGGGAAACGCCACCTCGGTCTCCGGTGACTCCACCTGCGAACGTGTCAGGCAACTCGTCACCATCATGATGGCCATGTCACCGACCGCCTTCGACGTGGGTGTCACTTTGACGATGTCACCCAGCATCTCGTTGACATCAGCGTACGCGCGTGCCACATCAGGCCATCGCGCGTCCCCGATGCCGAGCGAACGTGCCTGCTCACGCAGATTCGTGTACTGCCCTCCGGGCATACCGTGTACGTAGACCTCTGAGGCGCCGGAACGAATGTCGCTTTCGAACGCGGCGTAGTTCCGGCGCACCTGCTCCCAGAACGCCGAAATGTCCCGGGTGCTCTCGGGATCGAGCCCGGTGTCGCGATCGCCGTGACGCAGCGCCTCGACAATCGAACCGAGATTCGGCTGTGACGTCAGGCCACTCATCGAGTCCATCGCCACATCGATCGCATCACAACCGGCATCGACCGCCGCCAGCACGCTCGCCGCCGAGATGCCACTCGTGTCGTGCGTGTGGAAGTGCACCGGCAGCCCCACCTCCTCGCGAATCGCCTTCACCAGCGTCGCTGCCGCCCTGGGCCGCGCAAGACCCGCCATGTCCTTGATGCCGATGATGTGCGCACCTGCCCGCTCCAGTTCGCGCGCCATTCGAACGTAGTAGCCGAGGGCGTACTTTTGCTCGGCTGGATCCGACAGGTTGCCCGTGTAACAGATCGCGGCCTCACACAACCGACCGGTCTCCAGCACGGCGTCCATGGCCACGCGCATGTTCGGCAGCCAGTTGAGCGAGTCGAACACACGGAAGAGGTCCACGCCATTGGCGGCGGCCTGTTGCACGAAGTGACGCACGACGTTATCGGGATAGTTCGCGTATCCCACCGCATTGGCGGCGCGAAGCAGCATCTGCAACAACAGGTTCGGCATGTGCTCGCGGAACTGCGCAAGCCGGTACCAAGGATCCTCCCGCAGGAAACGCATGGCCACGTCGAACGTGGCGCCGCCCCAGCACTCCATCGAGAGGAGACTCGGGAGCATCTCGGCGTAGTACGGCGCGATCGCGACCATGTCCGAGGTCCGCAGACGTGTGGCGAGCAGCGACTGGTGCGCGTCGCGCATCGTCGTATCGGTCACCAGCACACGCCGTTCGTCACGCATCCATTGCGCGAAACGCGCCGGTCCAAGTTCGTCGAGCCGCTGCTTGGTTCCAGGCGGAGGCGCGCCGGTCAGTGCGACGCGCGGCATCCGCGCCAGCGCCATGTTCGATGGGCGTACACGGCCCTTTACCTCAGGGTTGCCGTTGACGATGGTCTCACCGAGATAGCGCAGGAGACGGGTCGCGCGGTCACGCTTCCTTGGCCAGTGGAACAACTCCGGCGTGTCGTCGATGAACGTCGTCGTATACGCGCCTGTCCCGAATGCCGGATGCGTGATCACCTGGTCGAGAAAACGCAGGTTTGTCACCACGCCGCGAATTCGAAACTCCCAGAGCGCACGGTGCATCCGGGCGATGGCCTCGCCCGGCGTCGGCGCCCACGCCGTCACCTTCACGAGCAGCGAGTCGTAGGATCGTGAGATCACCGCGCCTGGATACGCCGTCCCGGCATCGAGCCGGATTCCGAAGCCGGCAGGGCTGCGATACGCCGTCAGGCGTCCATAGTCGGGAATGAACCCGTGCTCGGGGTCCTCGGTCGTGATGCGGCATTGCACGGCGTGCGCGCTCATGCGAATGTCGGCCTGAGCCGGCACACCGCTCTCAGGTGTACCGATGGTGGCGCCGGCCGCGATACGAATCTGCGCCTTGACGATGTCGATGCCCGTCACGCACTCGGTCACGGTGTGCTCGACCTGCACCCGTGGATTGACTTCGATGAAGTAGAAGCCTCCTGTGTCCGCATCCTGCAGGAACTCGACGGTACCGGCGTTGAGATACCGCGCCTCCTGGCCGATTCGGAGCGCCGCCTCGCACAGCTCGGTGCGTTGCGCATCGGTCAGGAAGGTGGCCGGAGCGCGCTCCACGACCTTCTGATTACGCCGCTGCACCGTACAGTCGCGCTCGAACAGGTGCACGAGGTTGCCATGGCGATCTCCGAGGAGCTGCACCTCGATGTGCCTCGCGCGCCGCACCAGCTTCTCGAGATACAGCTCGTCATTGCCGAATGCTGCCGTGGCCTCACGTCGAGCGATCGGCAGCAACTCGTCGAGCTGGGTGTCGCTGTCAATGACCCTCATGCCCCGTCCGCCGCCACCCCAACTCGCCTTCAGCATCACCGGGTAGCCGATCTCGCCCGCGAGACGACGGCAGTGCTCAGCGTCGTCCGGCAAGGGAGGCGTCGCCGGCATCACGGGCACGCCGGCCGTGACGGCAAGCGCTCGCGCCGACACCTTGTTGCCCAAGGCACGCATGATCTCAGGGGTCGGCCCCACGAACAGAATGCCGTTCGATGCGCACGCCTCGGCGAACTCCGGGTTTTCAGAGAGAAACCCGTAGCCGGGATGCACAGCATCGGCCCGTGCCTCGCGCGCCACGCGGAGAATGTCGTCGATGTCGAGGTAGGCGCCGACTGGCGGCTTGTCCGCGCCCACCAGATACGCTTCATCCGCCTTCGTGCGATGAAGGGAAAATCGATCGTCCTGCGAGTAGATGGCGATGGTGCGAATGCCAAGCTCGGTGGCCGCCCGCATGACGCGGATGGCAATTTCGCCCCGGTTGGCGATCAGCAGTCGTTCAACGCGCTGAACCATACGCTGAAATCATACTGGGGATGTGTCCCGACACGCGATACCGCGCGCAGTCGAGGGTTCGGGTGACGGGGACGGCTGAGCGGCTGAGATAGACTGTATCTTCGGCGATCGGAACACTGCCGCATGTCCTGACGCTTGGACCCTAATGGTTACGACTGCTCCAGGCGGCGCGGGCGTCACACGACCGGCGCGCCCAGCCGTGCGCGGACATCGGGTCATCTTCATTGACCTTGCGAGAGCATTCGCCGTGCTTCTCATGGTGCAGGGGCACACGTTCGATGCCCTGCTCGACCCAGCGCGCCGAAGTGGGCTGGCATACGACGCCTGGGTATTTCAGCGCGGACTCACATCCTGTCTGTTCCTGTTGCTCGCCGGATTCGCCTTCACGCTGGCTACCACCAGGCACTGGGACCGCCACCTTCGTCTGTCCAGGGCCTTCGGCACGAGACTCAGACGATTCGGCCTATTCGCGGTGCTCGGCTACGGGCTGCACTTCCCGGTCCGGCACTACGCCGACCTCACGGGCATGGCCGATGAACGGTGGCAATCATTTCTGGCCGTCGACGTGCTTCAGCTCATCGGGTTGTCGCTCATCGGGCTGCAACTCCTAGTGCTGGTCGCGCGCACACCACGCGCGTTCGCGGCGACTGCCCTTGCGAGCTGCGTGGTCATAGTCATCTCGACGCCCCTGGCGCACAGCATCGACTGGTCTAGTCGGATGCCCCCGTTTCTCGGCGCGTACCTCACGCCTGCCACGGGCTCGAACTTCCCTCTGTTACCGTGGAGCGCGTACGTCCTGTTCGGTGCAGCCCTTGGGCATGTGTACAGCCGCTGGGGTGCGCTCCACCTCGCGGCGTTCGCCAATCGGGTCCTGCTCATCGGTGGAGCCGGGATGCTGACGGCGTCTCTCGCAATGAGCCGGCTCCCTTTCGACATCTTCGAGCCAGCCAACGCCTTGACCGCGATCCCGAATCAGTTCCTGGTGCGGGTTGGCTCGGTGCTCCTGCTCCTGGGCATCGTCGCGCACCTCAGCCGGCGAATCGCTACCCTGCCATGGGCATTCGCGGCCCTCGCGCAGGAATCGCTCCTCGTGTACTTCGTCCACCTGTGCATCGTGTACGGGTCCATCTGGAATCCCGGGCTACTCTGGTTCCTTGGCGCGACTCTCGCGCCTGGCCAGATCCTGGCGATCGAGGTGGTGCTGATCGGGGCCATGGTGACGCTCGCGCTGGGCTGGAACTGGTGCAAGCACTCGCACGCCAAGGCCGCACACGTCACGGCCTATGTCGTGCTCACGCTGCTGGCGCTGATACTCATCTAGCCGCCCGGTCCTGCAACCAGCTGGCGCCTCAGGCCACGGTCCACCGCGCCGTTCGCCACACCTCGAAGCGGAAGAACACCAGCACCGTCAGCACCTCGAGGCGACCGATCCACATGGCGAGCATCAGCACCATCTTGCTGACCGGGTGCAGGCCGGCAAAGTTCACCATCGGGCCCACCGTATCGCAAAGGCGAGGCTGGATGGCAACGGTCTTCTCAATAATATGCAACCGGCTTCCTCGCGAGGGCGGTCCGGGTTCGTCGGTTCGGGTAGCATGGCCTGGCAGTCATCACCTACCTCCACGGACCTCGTTCGATCGCTATGCAACCACCCACTGAGGACGCTGAACTAGACGGAAGGCGGGGCCGGCCTGGTGCACCCTATCCCCTCGGCGCAACATGGGACGGCGAGGGTGTCAACTTCGCGTTGTTTTCGGAACATGCGTCACGGGTCGACCTGTGCCTGTTCGATTCGGCTGACTCCCAGGCAGAATCGAGGCGTGTGCTGCTGAGGGAGCAGACCGACATGGTGTGGCACGTCTACGTGCCGGGCCTCGGGCCGGGACAGCTCTACGGGTATCGGGTGCACGGTCCGTACGAACCCACGGCAGGCCACCGCTTCAATCCTGCGAAGGTGGTGCTCGACCCATACGCCAAAGCCATCGGGCGACCGGTCCGCTGGCACGACTCGATGTTCGGCTACCGAGTCGGCGACTCCGCGGAGGATCTCGCGCTCGAT
>Ga0115002_10002282_pt1 | contig 25181 bp, 19 predicted proteins | sample ArcticOcean_MG_C_8_FD_89576 | JGI IMG/M metagenome (GOLD analysis project Ga0115002, IMG submission 89576) | Marine microbial communities from western Arctic Ocean - ArcticOcean_MG_CB11_86 | ecosystem: Environmental > Aquatic > Marine > Oceanic | place: Arctic Ocean: Canada Basin | collected... | reverse complement strand
CTCCTTGTGCTCTCCGGCTCGTTTGGGCTGGACGGTGATAACCTGGGGGTTGCGAAGTCTTCGCTGGAAGAATCGGAAGAGCGTGCCGAGGTAGAGGACAGTGAAGATGAGGTGGGAATTGTCTGCAATGGCGTGCCAATCGTCACCGCAGAAGCTCTGCACATCGGCTTCATACTCTGCCACGACAGCCCGCTGACGGCCCATTCGTGGCGCTGGTGCTCTCGCGGCCCGCCGCTGAGCTAGCCTGCTTCTCAATTCTGTACTCGTGGCTGCGCCGTTTGCGGCCCTGCGAGTCGACTCGCGTGCTCCAGCGATTCATTTTGCGCTGGAGATCGCCTCTTTTTCGGCGTCCAGCATCGCTGGACCCGGCGGGCAGATCCGTTGATCACCATCACGGCAACTGCTCCGAGCAGCCCAGCGTCTACGGAACAAGAATCATGGCAACCAACCAATCAACTGAAATTCCCTGCGGCAACGCCAAGGGCCTGGTCACTTATCTGAAACACGATCTGGTGGCCGGCCTGCTCGTATTCCTCATCGCTCTCCCGCTATGTCTGGGGATTTCTCTGGCCTGCGGGTACCCGGCCATTGCCGGTATTTTTACGGCCATTGTCGGCGCGATTCTGACAACATTCATCAGCAATTCCGAATTGACAATCAAAGGGCCGGCAGCCGGTTTGATCGTAATCGCCTTCGGCTGCATTAATGATTTCGGCGGCGCATCCAACCACTCGGCCTATCGGGCCGCCTTGGCGGTGGGAGTCGTCGCGGCGATTTTGTAAATTCTCTTCGGACTCTTTCGCGCCGGGATTCTCGGAGAGTTCTTCCCACTCGCGGCTGTCCACGGCATGCTGGCCGCCATTGGTGTCATCATCGTCATCAAACAATTTCCCCAAGCCCTGGGAGTGTCAGCGACCGGCGAGCCGTTGGAAATGCTGAAAGAGTTTCCGCACTACATCGCCGAAGCCAACCCGGCCATCGCGTCGATCGGCATCGTCAGCCTGCTGATCATGTTCCTGTGGCCGATGATCGCACGCAAGTTGGGGCCACTCAAGACCATCCCCGCACCGATGGTTGTTCTGTTGGTCGCCGTGCCGATGGGGATGTCCTTCGACCTACTACACGAGCACTCCTACACATTTCAAAACCACACCTATCAAATCGCCGAACAGTACCTCGTCGACATGCCCGACCGCGTGTTCGGAATGTTCGACGCCATCACGTTTCCCGAGTTTTCCGCGTTGAAGCAGCCCAAAGCGTGGAAGTGGATCTTCATGTTCTTTGCGATCGGCAGTTTGGAATCGCTACTGAGCGCCAAAGCGGTTGACCTGCTCGACCCGTGGAAGCGAAAAACGAATCTCGACCGAGACATTCTGGCCGTCGGAGTGGGCAACCTGTGTGCTTCATTCATCGGTGGGCTGCCGATGATATCTGAGATCGTGCGATCCAAAGCCAACATCGACAACGGCGCACGAACCCGATTCGCCGACATGTGGCACGGAATCTTCTTGCTCCTTTGCGTCGCATTGATTCCGACAATGCTGCATCGAATCCCACTGGCTGCCCTGGCCGCCATGCTCGTCTACACTGGTTTTCGCTTGGCGCATCCATCCGAGTTAATCCACGTTTATCGAATCGGACGAGAACAGTTCGCGATCTTCGTCACCACGCTCGTCGCCGTGCTGGCCACCGACCTCCTCATCGGCATTGGCATCGGCATCGGCCTCAAAATGATGATTCACGTCGTCAACGGCGTGCCGCTGCGGTCGTTGTTCAAGCCGTTTCTCGAAGTGGAAGAAGTCGACAGCCAGACAAGCCTGATCCTCACACGCGGATCGGCCGTGTTTAGTAACTGGATCCCCTTCCGCCGCCAGATCGAGCACATCAGTCTTGTTGAGCGTCGTAATATCATCATCGATCTGTCCAACGCCCAGCTTGTCGATCACAGCGTCATGGGAAAACTGGAAGAGATGGAGCGTGACTTTGTGCGCGAAGGGCTGCGATTCGAGGTTCGTGGCCTCGACACTTTGCAACCTTTCACCGACAATGCCCAAGCTGCGAGAAAAGGCGGTCTGGCAACCGTCCGGCGTATCACAATCATCGCAGAGGCGGAACTCGAACAGGAACTCGAAGAGGAATTCATCGCACTCGGTGCAACCGGTTACACAACGATCAATTGCACCGGAGCCGGCCGTCGAGCCATCGCCGAAGGCAAAGCCTTGCCCGAGCCGTATGTACGGATCGAAGTGCTAGTCCCCAACGACGTTTGCGAATCCATCATTACCTTCCTGCGTCGTGAAATGTTGCCGCAACATTCCATCACCGCTTGTGTGGAAACCGTCGATGTGGTACGCATCCGCCACTTCACTAGCGAACAAGGCGAAGAAACATACGCGGAGACACAGATGCAGCTTCTGTGAATCCGCAGTTCGTGAATGTTCGACATCCCGTCGACGACGAAGTCAAGGACTCCCATGACTCATCATAGCCCCGGCTATAGCATTACGGTTCGGCTTCACTATCCGGACATCCCCGGATTTCTCGGCCGTATCTCTTCGACCATCGGCGAGGCCTACGGATTGATCGGTGCCGTCGATGTGGTCGATTCTCGCGGCGATCGAATCACGCGAGACATTACAATCAACGCCTCAGATGTCGCGCACGGCGAACGTGTGGTCGCGGCCTTGCGTTCGATTCCCGATATCGAAATTGTCAACGTCTCGGATCGCGTCTTCCTGATCCACCTGGGTGGCAAGCTCGAAGTTAATTCACGGGTTCCCATCAAAACACGTGACGACTTATCGATGGCCTACACGCCGGGCGTTGCGCGAGTTTGCCGCGCGATCTTTGAAGACCCCGATACCTCGTTCGCTTTGACAATCCGCCGAAACACTGTGGCGGTCGTTTCGGATGGTTCCGCTGTGCTCGGCATGGGCAACATCGGAGCCAAAGCCGCCATGCCCGTCATGGAAGGCAAAGCAGTCCTCTTCAAAGAATTCGGAGGCGTCGACGCTTTCCCGATCTGCCTCGACACGCAGAACATCGATGAAATCGTGAACACCGTCAAATTCCTGGCTCCCAGTTTCGGGGGCATCAATCTTGAGGACATCTCGGCTCCGCGTTGTGTTGAAATCGAGCAACGTCTGATCGCCGAACTCGACATCCCCGTCTTCCACGACGATCAACACGGCACGGCGATCGTTGTGTTGGCGGCCTTAATGAACGCGCTCAAAGTCGTCGGGAAGTCACTCGAGACCGTGCGGGTGGTCATCAATGGTGCCGGTGCCGCCGGTGCGGCCATCGCGCATTTACTCGTCGAGGATGGGGTCACAAACCTGATCGTCTGCGACCGCAACGGAGCCATCCACCCGGACCGTCCCGGTCTCAATCCGCTGAAGCAGAATTTGGCCAAACAGACAAACCGCGACCGCGAGGTCGGCACACTGTCCGATGTCATCTCCGGTGCCGATGTCTTCATCGGTGTGTCAGCTCGCGACGTCTTGTCCGTCAACGACGTCAAACGCATGTCGTCTGACGCAATCGTTTTCGCGCTGGCCAATCCTGATCCGGAAATCGCACCGGAAATCGCCGCACCGCATGTGAAAATTATGGCAACCGGGAGATCGGATTACCCCAACCAGATCAACAATGTCTTGTGCTTTCCCGGCCTGTTTCGCGGCTTGCTCGACGTGCGTGCCAGGCAGGTGAATTCACGAATGAAAATTGCAGCGGCGCGGGCCATCGCCGAGATTATTCCGGCCGAGGATCTCCACACCGACTATATCGTCCCCAGCGTTTTCGATCGTCGCGTCGCGAAAGCCGTCGCTGCGGCCGTCGCAAAAGCCGCCGTCGAAACCGGCACCTCTCGACGCAGTCGCATCACATAGCGATTTCGCAGAATTGTCGCGGACCATTTCGCCGAGTTCACGACTCGCTTCCACTGACGGCATCGGGCGGACCCGTCGGTTCCGTTTCCCCTAGCATCTGCCGAATGTTGGTCTCGATTGTTCGCGTTAAAGTGAGCATCGGAGTATCGGACGGTCGATTTTCAAACGGATCCTGCAGGTAGATCGCGACAAGATCAATCACCAGAAATGCCGCCGCCAATGACAACGAGGTGACGATCAGGCCGATTGCGGGCATTCTCGTCAGACCGAACGGCAACAGGGCGATGAACAAGTAACTCAGGCATTTGACGAGAATTCCGTAGCTTTTCGGAAACGGCGTATTTTTGATCCGCTCACAAGCCCCCATGGAATCGGTCAACCGTTTCAACGTGCGTTCCAACTCCACGAACTGATAAGTCTCCAGGCGATTCTTCCCGTAGGCTTGGCGTAACTCGCGGCCCTGCTTGAGCAGAATTGCGTTCGGCACATTCGCATGCAACTGAAATTCTTCGATGTCGGCCGCGTCCAGAATGTCAGCCACATCGCCAAGTGGTTCCTGCCTGAGCAAGCTGCGGGTCAGCGAGTAACACCACGCGATCTGGCGATAAGCCATTTGCCGTAGCCAAGGGTCGGCATCCGTCGGGGCGTTGCCGCCCTCGACGAAAATTATCAATTGCCGCACCCATGTCCGTGAGTCGTTCACGATGGCACCCCAGATTGTGCGAGCTTCCCACCAGCGGCAATAGGCCGAGTTGGTGCGAAACGCAAGCAGCAAGCCGATCACAGTACCGGGAATCGAGACCAACTGAATCGGCAGATTATAGGTCTCCAGATGGTAGGTGAGATCCAACCACGAAATGAGACCGACATAGATCACGATCGGGACCAATGGACGCCAAAGTTGACCGGTCAGGCGGAGTAGGGATTGGGGCGTTCGTGTAGCCATGAGTTTGAGATCTTCTACCGTGCATAGCGGACGGGTCGATCATACCAACCGAATCCCTCCGCTGCGTCGCTCGCCACTGGCTTCACTTGCTTTCCTCGTGGGAAAACACAAAGCCGTCCGGAGAGGCATCGACGGTGATCGTCACGCCGTCGGGGAAATGACCAGCGAGGATTTCGTTGGCCAGTGAGTTTTGCAGGCGCTGTTGGATGACGCGTTTGACAGGTCTGGCTCCGTAGACCGGGTCGTAGCCTTCCTCGGCGATCAGATCGCGGGCAGCATCCGAAACAGTCAGCCCATAACCGTTTTCGTCGAGCTGAGTTTTGAGATGTTCGAGTTGCAGATCGACGATTTCGCGTAGCTCCTCTTTCCCCAGCGGGTGAAAGACGATCGTTTCGTCGATGCGATTGATGAACTCCGGCAAGAATTCCTGACGCAGCGCGTCGGTGACTCGTTCGCGAATCTCGGCTTCGTGTTCCTTGCCAGAAAGATCCATGATCGTCTGGCTACCGATATTCGACGTCATCACAACGATCGTGTTCGTGAAGTCGACCGTCCGACCATGTCCGTCGGTGAGGCGTCCGTCGTCGAGCAGTTGCAGCAACACGTTGAACACATCGCGGTGGGCTTTTTCGATTTCATCAAGCAACAGCACGCAATAGGGCTGCCGCCGGACGGCTTCGGTCAACCGGCCTCCCTCTTCGTAGCCGACGTAACCCGGAGGTGCCCCGATGAGGCGTGAGACGGAATGCCGCTCCATGAATTCGCTCATGTCGATGCGAACCATGTTGCGCTCGTCGTCAAAGAGAAACTCGGCGAGTGCTTTGCAAAGTTCGGTCTTCCCGACACCGGTCGGCCCCAGAAACAGGAACGAGCCAATGGGGCGGCTCTGGTCTTGCAGCCCGCTGCGTGAGCGGCGTACCGCGTTGGCAACGGCGGTCACTGCTTCGTGCTGGTCGATCATCCGCTGATGGATTTTGGTTTCCATCTGCAATAGTTTCTCGCGTTCGCCTTCCAGCATCCGCGAAACGGGAATGCCGGTCCAGGTGCTGACGACTTTCGCGATATCTTCTGCGGTGACTTCCTCTCGCAGCAGCCGGTCTTCGTTTTCATCACCCGCTTCGGCGAGCTGGGCCTCAACTTCGGCGAGTTTCTCTTCCGCGTCCTTCAGTTTCCGTTCAACCTCGTAGGCCTGCATGTAGTCGTCGTTGAGATTGGTTTGTTGAGCCTGAGTAAATGCCTTCTGATAATCGGTTCGCAGACCGTCGATTTCTTCCTTCAGCGGTTGCACACCCGAGAGCGATTGCTTCTCCGCTTCCCAACGGGCTTTCAGTTGATTGACCGATTCCTCGCGATCGGCAATGCGACGGCGAAGTTCTTCGAGTCGTTCCTGGCTGTCGCTGCTGGTTTCCTTGTCGAGCGCAGCCGCTTCGATTTGCATTCGCGTGAGTTCGCGGGTCGCCTCGTCGACTTCGGCCGGCATGGAATCGATTTCCATCCGCAATTGCGAAGCCGATTCATCGACGAGGTCGATCGCCTTGTCGGGCAGGAAGCGGTCGTTGATGTAGCGGTCGGCCAACGTGGCGGCCGCGATAAGCGAATCGTCGGTGATCCGCACGCCGTGGTGCGATTCGTATCGTTCTTTCAGGCCGCGTAGAATGGAAACCGTATCTTCGACGTTCGGCTCTTGCACCATCACCGGTTGGAAACGACGTTCCAATGCCGGGTCTTTTTCGATGTATTTGCGATATTCGTCGAGAGTTGTCGCGCCGACACAATGCAATTCTCCGCGAGCCAGGGCGGGCTTCAACAGGTTGGAAGCATCCATCGCCCCCTCGGCTGCACCGGCACCAACCACGGTATGCAGTTCGTCGATGAACAGGATGACTCGGCCTTCGGAACGGGTCACTTCACTCAGGACGGCCTTGAGCCGATCTTCAAACTCGCCGCGGAACTTGGCCCCTGCGATGAGAGCCCCCATGTCGAGCGAGACGACGGTTTTGTTTTTCAGGTTTTGAGGGACGTCACCGAGTACGATGCGGTGCGCCAGCCCTTCGGCGATGGCCGTCTTGCCGACCCCCGGTTCGCCAATGAGCACCGGATTGTTCTTGCGACGTCGGGAGAGCACCTGAATCACACGTCGTATTTCCGCATCGCGTCCGATAACCGGGTCGATCTTGCCTTGCCGCGCCAACTCGACGAGATCGTTGCCGTACTGTTCGAGAGCCTGGTATTTCTCTTCGGGAGCCTGGTCGGTGACTTGCTGCCCGCCGCGCACGGCTTGTAGCGCTGTGAGCACATCCTGCTCATCGGCGCCGTTGAGTTCCAGTAATCGTTTGGCTTGATCGTCGACCTGCGTCAGCGCAAGCAATTGATGCTCGGTCGAGACGAAGGCGTCTTGCATGACATCGGCCTGCTTCTGGGCCGCTTCGAGAACTTTCATCAAGGCCGGCGAGACACCAACTTGCGCCGCCACTCCGCTGACTTTCGGCAAGCGTCCAACTTCCCCTTCGACCATCGACTGCAACTGGCCCAGGTTAACGCCGATCTTTTGCACCAACGGCTTCACGATGCCCTGTTCTTCATCAAGCAAGGCTTTGAGAAGATGCAGAGGGAGCAGTTGGGCGTGCCCCTGATCTTCGGCGAACTGCTGTGCTCGCTGGACGACTTCCTGGGCTTTGACGGTAAGTTTGTCGGGACGGAACATGAGAGAACTCCTTCACAGCGCGCAACGCGAGCGCGGTTGGCGGAAAAGGAAACGTTTCGATGTGTTCGCAGAGGGATCGCCAAGGATGCCCGCCGCTGGTGGAGCAGACATTTCTGTCTGCCGTCCCTCCAACGGGCGGCCAACCGAATTCAGCGATTTGAGAATGCCTCGAGCCTTGTCATCTAAAACTTAGGATTCGGCTCGTTTAACGGCGAGCCGAAGGCGTCGGTGTTGGCTGGAAAACGCAGTCGCCTGCGGCTTGCCGTTAAACGACTGACAATAACCAGTACCCTGAAACTTGCGTCTGACAAGACACTATTCGGACTTTTCAAATTCGGCGTCGATGACCTGGTCGTCTGAGGCATCCGCCTCGGACGGCTGGGCATCCGCTTCGCCGCCTTCAGCCGCACCAGTTTCGGCGGCGTCTTCATACATGTGCTTTGAAAGAGCATGCGTGGCTTGTTCGAGTTCGCCGACCGCCGATTCGATGGCGGCCACATCCTCTCCTTCGACCGCCTTGTTAACCGCCTCGATGGCCGCCTCGATCGCCGATTTGGAACCCTCATCGAGTTTCTCGGCGTGCTCGGTTAGCAGCTTCTCGGTGGAGTAGACCATCGTTGAGGCCTTATTACAGGCCTCGGCCAATTCTCGTTTCTGACGATCTTCCTCGGCATGCGATTCGGCATCTTCTTGCATGCGTTCGATTTCTTCATCTGAAAGGCCGCTCGACTCCTCGATGCGAACGGTTTGCTCTTTACCCGACGCAACGTCCTTGGCCGACACATTCAGGATGCCGTTGACGTCGATGTCGAAGGAAACTTCGATCTGCGGGACGCCACGCGGTGCCGGCGGAATGCCCTCCAGGTTGAACTGGCCGAGCAGCCGGTTGTCGTTGGCCATCTGCCGTTCCCCTTGGAAAACGCGAACGGTCACGGCGGTCTGGTTGTCGGCAGCGGTCGAGAAGGTCTCCTTCTTTTCCACAGGGATGGTGGTGTTGCGTTCCACGAGGGCCGTCATGATTCCCCCTTCGGTTTCGATACCGAACGAGAGTGGCGTGACATCGAGCAGAACGACGTCTTTGACGTCGCCGGAGATGATCGCCCCCTGAATGGCTGCCCCCAACGAGACAACTTCGTCGGGGTTGACGCCTTGGTGCGGATCCTTGCCACCGAACATCTGCTTGACGAACTCTTGCACTTTAGGAATGCGAGTTGAACCGCCGACAAGCACGACTTCGTCGATCTCGCTCGGTGACAGGCCGGCATCCTTCAACGCATTCTGGACAGGCCCGCGACATCGCTCGACGAGTGGGTCAACCAGTTTTTCAAATTCTGACCGCGTGATGCTCATCTGCAAGTGCTTGGCACCGCTGGCATCGGCTGTAATGAAGGGCAGGTTGATGTCGGTCGTCTGCGAGGACGAGAGTTCCTTCTTCGCCTTTTCGGCTGCTTCCCGCAAACGCTGAAGCGCCATTGGATCAGCGCGAAGGTCGATGCCTTGCTCGGCTTTGAACTGATCGGCCACGTGCTTGATGAGTTCCTCGTCGAAATCGTCACCACCCAAGTGGGTGTCGCCGTTGGTGCTGAGCACCTGCACCGAATCGGCTTCGACTTCGAGAATGGAGACGTCGAACGTTCCGCCGCCGAGATCGAAGACGGCGATCTTTTCGTCTTCGTTCTTCTCCAGCCCGTAAGCCAAAGCGGCTGCGGTCGGCTCGTTGATGATGCGGGCGACTTCCAGTCCGGCGATTTGCCCGGCGTCTTTGGTGGCCTGACGTTGGGCATCGTTGAAATACGCGGGAACGGTCACAACCGCCTTGTTGACGGTGTAACCGAGGTAGCTCTCCGCCGCTTCCTTCAGTTTCCGCAGCACGAGCGCGGAAATTTCGGGAGGGGTGTGCGTTTTGTCGCCGACTTCGACCTTCACGTAGTCACTGGGGCCACCGACCACCTTGTAGGGGACGAGCTTCTCTTCAGAGGACACTTCCGAGTGGCGTCGGCCCATGAAACGCTTGATGGAGTAGACGGTATTCTGTGGGTTCGTGACCGCTTGCCGTTTGGCTGGCTCACCGACGAGCGTTTCGCCCTTATCGGTAAAAGCGGCCACGCTGGCGGTGATACGATTCCCTTCCTGGTTGGCGATGACCTTCACCTCGCCCCCTTCCATGATCGAAACGACCGAATTCGTTGTGCCGAGATCGATCCCGATGATTTTTTCGCCCTGTGTGGCCATTTCTCTTCTCCTATGCTCTGTTGCGTCGGCTACATTCGCCTCTGGCAAAGTCACAGACTAGGTGCCGTCGGCATGCAGCGGGGGGAAATTGTTGTGAGGACTCCAGAACGGACATCCTGGCTTCGTTATCCCGAAAAGCAAAGGGCGTGCCTAACGGTCCCGTTCAAATTTGATATCACATAACTTACATTGAAAAAGCACGTTACAGCACAACACGTTTCCCCGCAAGTAACCCAAAAGTGCCATTTTGGCACACTTGCCCAGCAGGCAGCTCAACGCGAAAGGTGCCATATTGGCATCTTGGGGCATGGGGAATGGAACCGTCCTCTTGCAGGGCAATTCAGACCAGTGGTCGAGCACCGGGCGCTTGACACCGTAAATTACTGCCTGTACAACATTTTCAGCGTCTTCGGCATCCGATGAGCAGCGAATTTCAACCGGAGCGTCGAATCGGGGCGGTTGACCAGTTCCTGATCGATTGTTGGACGACTCCCAGGAAGCCTGTCCGACGCATCGTGTTGTGTCATAAAGGGTTTCGCATCTAGCGAGGCCACCACCGTAGTCCAAAATCCGCATGCGTTAGCCGGAAGGGCTGACATGGCGAAGAAAAAATTATCTCGCAAGAGCGTCCGGAAGTCCGGGGCCAGCAAGGGTCGCGCATCAAAACGCGCCCCTGTGAAGCCAAAGGCGAAAACGACAGCCAAAAAGAAGCAGGCCCAAACTGCCAAACGCACGAAGCCAGTGGGCAAAGTCGCGAAGAAGAAGGCAGTCGCAAAAAAGGTCGTTGTCGAGAAAAAAACGTCCGTGTCCAAGGTGAAGCGGGCCAGCAAGACGCCTTCGGCAGCCGCTGAAGCCCGTCTGCGAAACTTGGATCGCGAGATCCTGAATCTCATCAACCAGCGGGCAGCCGCCACGACGAAAATGCTCTCCGGCCTGGCGAATCCGCAGGAGCGGCTGTTCGACCCTCGGGCCGACGACGAACTTCTCGATCAGCTTTCTCAGAGGAACAACGGGCCGCTTCCGACATCGGCCGTTCGTGGTGTTTTTCGCGAAATCCTCAGTGCGGCAAAGCGACAAATCAAGCTGCAGCGTGTCGCCTACCTAGGCCCGCCGTACAGCTACACACACTTGGCTGCCATCGAGCGGTTCGGGAAATCGGCTGATCTTGTTCCGGTGAATACGATCGCCGCAGTGTTCGAGGAAGTGAACCGCGGCAACGTCGAGTACGGTATCGTCCCCATCGAAAACAGCACGGATGGTCGCGTTGTCGATACACTCGACATGTTCACCCGGCTGCCGCTGCGGATCTGCGGCGAAGTTCAGATCAGCGTCCATCACAACTTGCTGGCTCGCTGCTCGCGTGGCGAGATCACCGAAATCTACAGCAAGCCGCAGGCGCTCTCGCAATGCCGTAACTGGCTTTCGCGGAACATGCCGCAGGCGCGACAGATCGAAGTCACCAGCACATCAACGGCCGCACAATTGGCACGCGATAAACCACATGCAGGGGCCGTTGCCAGTTTGCAGGCCTCGGTGCAGTACGACTTGCAAGTTGTGGCGGCAAAGATCGAAGACAACGAGAATAACGTCACGCGGTTTGCCGTCATCGGTGACGACGTCAGCCCGCCATCGGGATCCGATCGAACGGCGATCGTACTTCACATTCCCCACAAGCCGGGATCGCTTTCCGATGCCCTGACCGCGTTCAAGAAAAATAAAGCCAACTTAACTTGGATCGAATCGTTCCCGTTGCGAGGTCCGGAATCCGGATACCAGTTCTTCCTCGACTTTGAAGGACACGCCAAAGAGCCACGCATTAAGCGGACGCTGGCGGAACTGGAGAAGAAGGCGGTCCGGCTCGTGGTTCTTGGATCATATCCACGGAGCGAACCGTCCCCCTGAACCGTTTGCAAACGATCCACCGCCAGCCGAGCAGGGTGCCCAAACCACAATTCTCGGGGCGATCGTTTACCGCTTTTTGACTTTCCAGCGCGTCTGCAAGTGACCGCGCTGCGTGGGGAAGCCTTTCCCGACGAGCTGAAACAATCCACAAAAGAGTGACCCGAGGCCCACAGTGATTATCGTTCTCCAAGCAGAAGCCACTTCGGATCAGGTTGACCACATCGTCGAACGACTGACCGAGATGGGTTTGAAATCCGAAGTTTCCCGCGGAATCAAGCGAACCGTCATCGGGGTCATCGGCGAGGAAGACGTCGTTCGCAATGCCCCATTGCGTGCGATGCCGGGCGTTGAAGACGTCGTCCCGATCCTCAAACCTTACAAACTTGCCAGCCGTGAATTTCAGGCCGAGGACTCGGTCTTCGACTTGGGTCACGGCGTCACAATCGGTGGCGGGGCACTGGCTCAAATTGCCGGGCCGTGTGCAATCGAAAACGAAGATGTGCTTAGAGAAATCGCCCAGAGTGTGCGTGCCGCCGGGGCGAACATCCTGCGTGGCGGAGCATTCAAACCGCGTACGAGTCCGTACAGTTTTCAGGGTCTCGGCGAAGACGGCCTGAAAATGTTGCGTACGGTCGGTGACGAACTGGGAATGCCCGTCATTACCGAAGTGATGGATCCCCGGCAAGTCGAACTCATCGACCGCTACACCGACATCTTCCAGATCGGTGCTCGCAACATGCAGAATTTCAATCTGCTCAGCGAAGTCGGCGGAACCAGCCGGCCCGTGATGATTAAGCGGGGCATGAGTGCATCTGTTAACGACCTGCTTATGTCGGCCGAGTACATTCTTGCCAGCGGCAACAAACAGGTGATCCTCTGCGAGCGAGGAATCAGAAGCTTCGACCCTTCAACACGCAACGTGCTCGATTTGGCCATCGTCCCCAACGTGAAGGGTCTGTCGCATCTGCCGATCATCGTTGATCCCAGTCACGCGACCGGGCGGCCCGAGTTGATTCCCTCGATGGCGTTGGCTGGCGTCGCAGCGGGTGCGGACGGAATTCACATCGAAGTTCATTGCCGACCAGAGGAAGCGGCCAGCGACGGGCAGCAGGCCCTCTTGCCCGCCCAATACGCCGAAGTGATGCAACAAATGACTCAAATGGCCGAGCTGCTCGGTAAGACGATTCCTCAGCCGGAAGGAGCCACCGTATGAGACGCCCTCTTGTTGCCGGTAATTGGAAGATGAACACCACGCTCGCCTCGGCATGTGAGTTGGCAGCTGCGATCGCCCAGGCTGTGCCCGCAGGAGACGATAGCGTCGAAGTGATGGTCGCCCCACCTTATCCCTACCTGACGGCAGTGGGCGAAGCCTTGGCTGGTAGCGGTGTGGTGTTGGCAGCCCAAGACGCGTATCACGAATCTCCCGGTGCATTCACAGGCGAAGTGGCCGTTGAAATGCTGCTGGATGTGGGCTGTCGGTCTGTGATTCTCGGACACAGTGAACGGCGTCACGTGCTGGGCGAGACCGATGCCGTCATCAACCAGAAGATCACAGTGGCGCTCTCCAAGGGGCTGGACGTCGTGTTCTGTGTGGGCGAATTGCTTGAAGAACGCGAAGCGGGAAACACCGAGGCGGTTCTCGATACACAACTTGACGGCGGGTTGGCAGGGGTCTCGGAGGCCGACATGAGTCTCATTGTTGTGGCTTACGAACCGGTCTGGGCCATTGGCACGGGCAAGGTCGCGACCCCTGATCAGGCGGAATCGGCCCATGCTCACCTTCGCAGCCGACTGGCGGCCCGCTACAATGCCGAGGTAGGCGATTGTGTGCGGATTCTCTATGGTGGAAGTGTCAAAGCAGAGAACGCCGCCGAATTGTTGGGCCAGCCGAATATCGACGGCGCTCTTGTTGGTGGAGCCAGTTTGAAGGCAGAGGCATTCCTGCCGATTGTCGAGGCCGCCAAAGCCTGTGTTGGCTAGGCGGTTGTGGTGCGTCGCAAGAGTCGGCGATGTATTTTGAGATGCAGAAGGATTTGAAAAAACCATGGACTATCTCCTGTTGACCGTGCTCGGGCTAACCAGCTTCCTGCTGATGGGCATCGTCTTGCTGCAACGCGGACGCGGTGGTGGGCTGGCGGGTGCATTCGGCGGATTGGGTGGCCAGAGCGCCTTCGGTACCAAAGCCGGCGATGTGTTCACCAAGATCACCATCGGCATCACGGTTTTCTGGGTCTTCCTGGCCGGTGGTTCGGGCTTCGCACTTCGCTATTACGAAGAGAACGGCAACTTCCGAGGCGGAAAGGACGCCACACCGGAAAAGTCTTCCTTGCAAAGCACCGATGATGACGACGACGAAACCGACGACGAAGACGTGAAGAAGAAGACAATCGACGACGCCTTCCCGATCGACAAACCGACAACGAAACCAAAGAAGACCGACAAGGCTGAGGTCGACGACACAAAGAAGCCAGCCGACAAGCCGGATGCAGACAAGCCGGATGCAGACAAGCCGGATGCAGATAAGCCGGATCCCGACAAACCAAAAACCGACAAGCCAACGAAAACCGATAGCAAAACTGAGAAGCCTTCCCCGAACGAGCCCGCGAAAGACGATGCGAAATCGAAGCCCCCGGTGAAGAAGGGGGACGACGGGAAGAAGCCGACTGATAAGACGGAAAAGAAAGACACCAAGCCAGCCAAGACAGACAACGACAAAGCTGGCAAAACCGATTGACGTGCTGTCGCGAGATGAGGAACGTCATCAGAATTGAACCAATCGGGCAACGCGTGGCGTTGCCCATTGGCTTTACAGTCCCACGTGGCTTGCAGAATTCGGAGAAGTACGGCCGTGCTATTAAGCATGACGGGGTTCGGCGACGCACGCCGCAGTGACGACCAACTGAATGTCGCGGTCGAGATCCGAACTGTTAACAATCGCTACCTGAAGATCTCGACGAAACGTCCCGAAGCGTACGCGGTTCTGGAAAGCGACATCGACAAGGTCGTTCGTGGTGTGATTGCTCGGGGGACCGTGTCGATCACCATTCGCTTGGACCGAGCCGGAGCAGAATCACAGTTTCGATTGAACCACGACGTACTGGGGCAATACTGGAAGCAATTGGGAAGCTTGGCCGATTCGATTCACGTCGCCGCGCCCAACGATTTAAGCAGCCTGTTGACTTTGCCGGGCGTCGTGACAGAAGAGGGAACTCAAGTTGGGGATCCGCGGGAAGACTGGCCGCTGATTCGGGAAGTGCTGACCGAAGCGTTGGAATCGCTCAACCGCTTCCGTCACACCGAAGGCCAATCGATGGCGGGTGACCTCAGAGACCAGTCGAACGTCATTGGTGCGGAACTCGACAAGATACGAATAATCGCTCCGCAGGTTGTTAGCGAATACCGCGACCGAATTCATGAACGCGTTTCCGAGTTGTTACGACAAACCGATGTGACGGTTGATCCGTCGAACCTGATCCGCGAAGTCAGTATTTTCTCCGACCGTTGCGATATCAACGAGGAAATCACCCGGCTGAAATCTCACTTGGAACAATACGAGACTTTCCTCGACGACGAGACGTCGCAGGGGCGCAAACTCGAGTTCCTCAGCCAAGAGATGTTCCGCGAGATCAACACCATCGGCTCGAAGGCAAACAACGTAGCGATCGCACATGCCGTAGTGGAAATGAAGTCTGCGGTCGAAAAAACACGCGAGATATTGCAGAATGTGGAGTGAGCCGTGTCGGGAGCTGCTGAGGATGGCCGTCGCATCGTGGTTCTTTCCGGCCCGAGTGGCAGCGGAAAGTCGACGATCGTCGATCGTCTGATGGCCAAACCGCCGGTTTCGTTGCAGAAGTCGGTTTCTGCAACAACGCGGTCTATGCGTGCAGGAGAAACAAACGGCGAGGACTACTGGTTCTTGCCCGACGAAGAGTTTCAAACGAAAAGACGCGATGGAGAATTTCTCGAAGTCGCGGAAGTTCATAAGTCCGGTTTCTGGTACGGTACGTTGCGATCAGAGATCAAACGAGCCACCGATCAAAACCGGTGGGCGTTTTTGGAGATCGATGTCGAGGGTGCTCTGAACGTGATGCGGGAGTATCCTGAAGCCGTGACGATTTTCCTGACGACGCCTTCCTTGGAAGAATACGAAAACCGGCTGCGAGGCCGGGGCACGGAAACCGACGAAGTCATTCGCCGCCGACTGGAAACCACGCGGGAAGAACTGAAACTGGCTGACCGCTACCAATATCAAGTCATCAACGACAACCTCGACCGTGCCGTTGAAGACATCGCCGAAATTCTGACGTCTCGGGAGACAGAACTGCATGCTTGAAGAATTCAAAGAAGAAAAAATCGTCAAGAAGGTGGGTGGACGGTTCAAATTGTCGTCGTTGATTCAGAAGCGACTGGTTGCGATCAATCGTGGTGCGCGACCGTTGGTCGAGATTCCAGGGGCAACCACCATGGAAATCGTTGTGGCGGAGATCATGAACGACAAGATCTTCCTCGACTCCTCGGGTGAAGTCGCAGTCGCCGCGGGCGACACGCCGGACTCCGAGCCGGTGGTCGAAGCGGGCGGTCCGAGTCTCGACGATCTGTAAGCCTGCCCTGTCTCGAAAATGAGTCCAGCCATGCGGGGCCGTGAGATTTTGTTAGGCGTGACCGGTGGCATTGCCGCCTACAAAACGGCCGACCTGGCCAGCCGACTTGTGCAAGTCGGGGCGAATGTTTCGGTGGTGATGACGCGCGCCGCGAAGCGATTCGTGGGGCCGACAACTTTTGAAGCGCTCACCGGCCGGCCCGTTCACACCCGCATGTTCCCATCCCGTGAACACTTTCGCGGCGAGCATATCGGCTTGGCTGAACGAGCCGAGTTGTTCGTCATCGCACCGGCCAGCGCGAACACGCTGGGAAAAATCACTCACGGCCTGGCCGACGATTTGCTGGCGACACTCGCACTTTCGGTGACGTGTCCGATTTTGCTCGCGCCCGCCATGAACAGCGATATGTGGGCCAAGCCCGCCGTGCAACGTAACGTGGCCCAACTTCGTGAGGACGGTTTGCAGTTCGTCGATCCGGGCGAAGGCTGGCTCAGTTGCGGCAAGACGGGGCCGGGGCGGATGGCAGAACCGGCGGAGATTGTTGAACGAATTGGCGAGTTGCTGAGCAACCAGACTGCCAAGTAACAGCCGGCTTACGCCGGCCGCTCGCCTCTAACCACTAATCATCACCCACTAACCATTAACCACTGATTTTCCTGTGCGCATTCTTATTACATCGGGGCCGACTCGCGAATATCTGGACGACGTCCGTTACTTGTCCAACGCCAGTAGCGGACGGATGGGGTATGCGATTGCCGAAGCGGTAATCGAGGCAGGCCATGAAGTGGTTCTTGTCAGCGGCCCGGTCGACCTGCATCCCCCGTCCGGCTGCGAAATGCACTTCGTCGAAACCACGCGCGAGATGCGCGACGCTTGTGTGAAGCTTTTCCCGCAATGCGACGGCGTCATCGCCGCCGCGGCCGTTTGTGATTACAAACCACGCACGCGGATCACCGGCAAGATCGCCAAGACGGGTGACCCGATCTCGATCGAGATGATCGAAACCGACGACGTGCTGGCTGAACTCGGTAAGAAGAAGGGCGAACGCTGGGTGATCGGTTTCGCGCTGGAAGCCGAGAACCCGCGCGAGAATGCACTCCAAAAGCTTCGCCGTAAGAACTGCGACTACGTGGTTCTCAATGCACCGACAGCCATCGGCTCGAAGACCAACACCGTCGAATTGCTCGACGGAAAAGGCGGCGTTGTCGCCGAGTGGGCCGGGGCCAAGGAAACAGTGGCCGCCTCGCTGATCGGCTGGTGTGATGCGAATCTGACCGGCTAAGCGAGACTCTAGACCGTTGAGCCGGCGGCGATTTCGTCATTTTTGGTCGCTTCCGTGTCACCTCTCCAACCGGACGATCGTCCCATCCCGCACGGCGTGCAGGAATCACTCGGGAGCATCGTCGTAATCGGTCTCACCGACGGTCATGCTGCTGAAAAGCGACATTTCATGTTGCCATTTTCCGACACGCATGCGAATCGTGTGATAGGTTTTGGTTGAACGGAGACCAACTCTCCCAACCTAGAAACATCAGCCGCCGTCCTTCCCAAAGGACTCACCTAATGGTGGCGTGTCGTGTGGATCGGTTCCGTGCATTGAGGCTGAAAAGTCACGATGCACGGAGCGATCCTGACACACCCCTTGCGTACGCACTGGGATCGCCGTGCGCGCCGAACGACCGACGGACCGATGATCAATTTCCACCGTATCCGCACCGACGTGATGGCGCTGGGCCTGTTGGCCTTGACGCTGTTCGTGGGGTTAAGCTTGGTCGGCTACGACCCAGCCGATCCGCCGGCGCGGACGGTCTGGCCCGCACGTACCGACGTGGCCAACCTCTGCGGCAACCTGGGAGCCAACCTCTCGCACCTGTTGCGAAACGGTGTCGGCCTGGGGGCTTACTTTATCCTCTTGTGGATGGTTGCACTCGACGTCCGCCTGTTCTCATGTGATGAATCGGGCGATGCCATCTCGCGAATCGTGGGCGGATCGCTGGCGCTTATCGGGTTGTGCGTTGGTTTGTCGTTGCTGGTTCCCGGACTGGGCAGCGGCCCGATCATTGGTAGCGGCGGATATGTCGGCGTGTGGGGACTGTCCTTACTCGAAGAACATTTTTCCATGTTCGGCATGTTGATTCTCGCCGCCACCACGCTCACTGCCGGAATGCTGCTTTCCGGAGAAGCCAGGTTTTTCGGCCAAACATTCATCGTCGCAACGTGGCCGGTTCGCATGGCGGTTCGACCGTTGCGTCGCCGTCAGCACGAGGAAGTCGATGCCGACGATGATGAAATCGACGACAACAACGACAACGACGAACTTCTCGCCGAGGATGCCGACGCAGAAGATCCCATCGATGACGTCGATGCGCCGCGAAAGAAGTTGAAGATCAATCCGCCGGTTTCCGCCAATCAGTCGGATCGCGACAAGATCATGTCGCGGCTGGACGCATCCGCCTTGGAATCTGGTGATGGAGGCTACGAGCTGCCAAGTCTCGATTTGTTGGAAGAGGCCGAAGAATTTCCTTACGAACTGCTGGCGAAGAAAGCGGAAATCGCTGCGGAGATACTGGAAAAGGCGTTTCACGAGTTCGGCCTGAACGTTCGCGTGGTCGAAGTCGACACAGGGCCGGTGATTACACAATTTGAACTGGAACTTGAGAAAGGGTTGCGGTTGTCGAAGGTCACGGCATTGGCCGATGACTTGGCCATCGCGCTGCGGGTGCCCGCGGTGCGCGTGGTGGCTCCTATTCCCGGCAAGAACACCGTCGGCGTCGAGGTGCCAAACGACACGCAGGTGATGGTCCGCTTGCGAGAGCTGATCGAAGCCTGTCCTGAAGAACTCGAGAAGCACAGCATTCCCATCTTCCTCGGGAAAGACGTCTCGGGGCGTCCGCTGGTCGAAGACCTAACCCGCATGCCGCATCTGCTGATCGCCGGCCGCACCGGTACTGGCAAAAGCGTTTGCCTGAACACACTCATTCTCTCGATGCTGATGACCCGCACACCGGATCAGGTTCGCATGCTGATGATCGACCCGAAGATGGTCGAACTCAGCCCGTACAAGCGGATTCCGCACCTGATGCACCCCGTCATCACCGACATGAAAAAGGCCGAGGCGGTTCTCGCGTGGGCCGTCGACAAGATGGAAGAACGCTACGATCTGCTCGCCCGCTGCGGTGTGCGTCATCTCGACGGCTACAACAAACTTGGTAAAGAGGCGGTACTCGACCGGATGGGTATCGATGCCGATTCCGACGAGGCTGAACAGATTCCCGAGAAGATGCCCTACATCGTTATTGTGGCGGACGAAATGGCCGACATGATGATGACCTCAGGCAAAGATGTGGAAGGCCACATCATTCGCCTGGCGCAAAAATCACGAGCCGTCGGCATCCATCTCGTGCTCGCCACGCAGAAACCAACGGTCGATGTCATCACCGGGCTGATCAAATCGAACTTGCCGTCACGCATCTCCTTCCAGGTCGCCAGCCGCGTCGACAGTCGTGTCGTGCTGGATGAAATGGGAGCCGAACGTTTACTCGGCAGCGGAGACATGCTGTACCTGGCTCCCGGAACAAGCAACCTGATTCGCGCTCAAGGAGCCTTTGTCGGCGACGACGAAACGAACGAAGTTATCGAATTCTTCAGCGACTACGAACCCGAATACAGTGCCGAGCTGGCCCAAATAAGCACGGCCGGAACCGGCAGCGGTGGAGCTTCGGAAGATCGCGTACGGGACGCCTTGTACAACGACGCCGTCGAGGTTGTCATCCGCGAACAAATCGGCAGCGTGTCTCGTCTGCAACGCTTCCTGGGCATCGGCTACGGACGCGCAGCTCGACTGATCGACTACATGGCCGAAGACGGCATCGTCGGCGAATACAACGGCTCCAAAGCCCGTGAAGTCCTCTACAAACCGGAAGAATGGGACGCCCTGCAGAATGAACGCGAACTCGAACCAGTCGAGGCGTAGCCCTCTGTACGACGGACATTTCTCAGATTTCACCACAGAAGACGCTAAGAGACACAGGATCGAGAAGGTTTGAGCTCATACAAAGTAACGAAACCTCTCTCGATCTTGTTTTCTCTGCGCTCTCTGAGTCCTCTGCGGTGAAAAACCACTTTCCGTTTGACGCTGCCCGAAGGCCGGGTTACGATTGTCGAGCTGAATCAAGGAAACCAAGAGGTTGTATCCCATGTCGTTTGTCCCGGCTCTACACCCCACACCGATCAGCCGTTTTGTCGGCATCGGCATTATTATTATTGGAGCCACCTAATCGGCGACCCCGAGGCTGCGTCACTTCGCAAAGAACAATACAAGCCCTCAGGTCGCCCGGCCTGGGGGATTTTTTTATTTGGAGCGGTCAGCTTTCAGCGATCAGCATTCAGCTAGAGCAATCAAGCCATGAAAGACTTTCGAGATCTTATCTGTTTGGCAGAAGTCGTTTCAGTTGTCCTTGGCAATCTATCGTGAGACACGTTCGTTCCCGTCCGATGAGAAATTCGGCCTGACAAGTCAACTCCGCCGCGCATCAGTTTCGATTCCATCAAACATCGCCGAAGGCTGCGGTCGCGCCGGCGACCCCGAGTTGGCGAAATTTCTGCAAATCGCAATGGGATCTGCCAGTGAAGTGGAATGCCAGTTACTGATAGCCAAGGAACTCGGCTACTTGAAATTCGAATCACACGGACCTTTGGAGAAAGCAGTTCAAGAAGTCAAACGCATGCTCTCCGCCTTCATTCTCCGCCTTCATTCTCCGCCTTCATTCTCCGACTACGCAATGACAACAAGAAAAGCTGATCGCTGAAAGCTGACCGCTCACTTAAAACATCTGCCCCGCCCGAGACCACAACCATGCCCCGTATCCAAATCTACGACACCACCCTCCGCGACGGCACTCAAGGTGAAGGCGTCAATCTGTCGCTGCAAGACAAATTGGTCATCACGCGCAAGTTGGATGAACTCGGATTCGATTACATCGAAGGTGGGTATCCGCTCTCGAACCCGAAGGACGAAGCGTATTTCCAGCAGGTTGCTGAGATGGATTTGCAGCATGCCAAGGTCTGCGCGTTCGGTATGACGCGACGTCGAGGGGTGGATGCCAAAGACGACGTCGGCCTGCAAGCTCTGCGCGATTCTCAAGCACCGGTCATCACGATCGTCGGCAAAACGTGGGACTTGCACGTGACGGAAGTCCTGCGGGTGGATGAAGCCGAGAACCTGGCGATGATTCGCGACTCGGTCGCCTACTTTGCCGAGATGGGTCGTGAAGTCGTTTACGACGCCGAGCATTTCTTCGACGGCTATCGGGTCAACCCCGAGTACGCCCTCGCCACGTTGAAGGCGGCTGAAGAATCCGGCGCACACATCGCCGTGCTCTGCGACACCAACGGCGGACGGCTGCCCGAAGAAATCGCCGAGGGGGTTGAAGCGGCGCGTGGGGCATTATCCATCCCCGTCGGCATCCACACACATAACGACGGTGGCTTGGCGTTGGCCAATTCACTGGCGGGCGTCGATCATGGTGCGATTCACGTGCAAGGCACCATCAACGGCATCGGCGAACGCTGCGGCAACGCCGACTTGATCAGCGTGATCGCGAATTTGGCACTCAAGAAAGAGGGCTACCAATTACTGAAAGAGGACGGAGTACGTCACCTCACCGAACTCTCGCGCTACGTCTACGAAATCGCCAACATGAATTTCCGAGCCGACCAGCCGTTCGTCGGCACGAGCGCGTTTGCCCATAAGGGCGGGATGCACGTGCATGCGGTTAATCGCATCGCGGCGAGTTACGAACACATCGAACCGGAAACCGTCGGCAACGAACGCCGTGTGCTTGTCAGCGAGCTTTCCGGCCGATCGAACATCGTTGCCAAAACGACCAAATACCGCCTCGATCACGACCCTGATTTGATGAAGGCCATTCTCGAACGCGTGCAAGATATGGAACACGCAGGCTATCAGTTCGAGGCAGCCGAGGCGTCGTTTGATTTGCTCATCAAGAAGGTCGTGGGTACGTACAAACCAAAGTTCGAGCGAATACATTACCGGGTGAATGTCGAAACCGAACCCGATCGTGAACCGCTCACCGAAGCGACCATCAAACTGCGTGTCGATGAGAAAGTTGAACACGTCGTGGCCGAGGGAGACGGCCCGGTTAATGCGCTCGATACCGCGTTACGCAAGGCCCTCACGCCGTTCTATCCGAACCTGGCCACCATGCACCTGGTCGATTACAAGGTGCGGGTCATCAACTCCAACGAAGGCACCGCCGCCCGCGTGCGAGTGGTGATCGAAAGCGCCGACGCCGAGTCTGTCTGGAGCACCGTCGGCGTCAGCGAGAACATCATCGAAGCCAGTTGGCTGGCCCTCGTCGACAGCGTCGAATATAAGCTCTACAAAGACGCGGGCGACTTCGGGGACGGGAACCTCAATAACGATTCCTAGGAGTGTCGATCGCCCCAATCTCAATGGACCGCTTCTCGACAGCATGCTATCCTGACAAGCAGTGCCGCAGAACAGGAGCCGGATCATGAAAGTGTCGATTTCGCCAGAAAACGAGCAGTTCATTGCTCAAGTCGTGCAAGAGGGTACGTTTCAAGATCGTGCGGATGCCCTGAACGCGGCAATCGAACTACTGCGTTCCCGGTCCGAACTGCTCGCTCACATCGACAAGGGAACCGAGCAACTGCGCGAGGGACAGTCCACAGTTTACGATGACGATTCGCTGCGAGAGTTTTTCGACGAATTACAAGAACGCGGCCGGAAACGCTACAAAGCAAGCAAGAAGCAGCGATGAGTCGGTATCATCTCTCGGAAGTTGCGAAAGCCGATTTGGAAGATATCTGGGACTTTATCGGCGTTGCCAAAGACAATCCCGATGCCGCACCACGGCAGGTTGAAGCGATCTTCGAGAAACTGTCGTTCCTCGCACGCAACCCTCGAGTCGGCCAACAACGCGATGACCTGCGGCCCGAGATTCGCGTCTTCCCAGCCGGTCGCTATGTGATTTTCTACTACCCAGCGGATGACGGTATTGAAGTCGCGGCCGTGCTGCACGGCTCTCGCGACATTGAGGGTTTATTTTAACGTGGTGAACGATGACCGAGTCAACGACAGAACTCCCCAAACAATACGACCCCGCCGCCGCTCAGGCTCGCTGGTTTCCTTTCTGGGAAGAGCACGGCTACTTCAATGCCGACCCCAACCCCGATAAGCCCGCGCATACCATCATGATCCCGTTGCCCAACGTCACCGGGGCGTTGCATATGGGGCATGCGCTCAACGGGACCGTGCAGGATCTCATCACGCGTTGGAAACGCATGCAGGGCTTTGAAGCCCTCTGGATGCCGGGCACCGATCACGCCGGCATTGCCACGCAGGCGGTGGTCGAACGCCGCATGCTCGAAGAGGAAGGCCTCACCCGCCACGACATTGGCCGGGAAGCGCTCGTTAATCGGATCTGGAAGTGGAAAGACGCCTACGAGAAACGCATCATCGGGCAATTGAAATCGATCGGCGCCAGTGCCGACTGGCGTCGCACGCGGTTCACGCTCGATGACGTCTGCTCGAAAGCGGTGCGGCGAACGTTCTTCAAGCTGTTCAAGGACAGTCTCATCTACCGAGGCAAGCGGCTCGTCAACTGGGACCTGCATCTGCAAACCGCCGTCGCGAACGATGAAGTCTTCGAGGAAGAAATCGACGGCCATTTCTGGACGTTCAATTACCCGGTTGTCGACAGCGACGTGACGATCTCGTTCTCGACGACGCGCCCCGAAACCATGCTGGGCGATACGGCTGTCTGCGTGCATCCCTCCGATGACCGCTACAAAGACCTCGTCGGCAAGAAGGTCCGCATTCCGCTCAACGGCCGCGAGATTCCCATCATCGCCGATGGACTGCTGGCTGACCGGGAGAAGGGAACCGGGGCCGTGAAAGTCACGCCCGGCCATGACCACAACGACTACGCCTGTTACCAGCGGAACCCCGAAATCGGCATCATCGATCTGTTCAATTTCGATGGCACGCTGAACGAGCATGGCGGCGACTGGGCCGGGCAGGATCGAATGGCCGTCCGCGAAGCCCTCGTCGAACGCATGTCGGAACTGGGCCACTACGAAGGCGTCGAAGACCGCAAGATTCCCATGAAACACAGCGACCGCTCGAAGACGGCGGTCGAGACGCTGCGTTCGGATCAGTGGTTCGTAAAAATGGACGACCACGACGATGGCCGCCCCGGATTGGCCCAAACCGCCATCGAAGCCGTCGAAGACGTCCGCGTGCGGTTTTACCCGTCACGCTACAAGAAGACGTACACGGACTGGTTGTCGGAGAAACGGGACTGGTGTATCAGCCGGCAGTTGTGGTGGGGGCATCGGATTCCAGTTTGGACTCTTCTTTGGGATGGCCCAATAGCCGATGCACCGAGTGATTCACAACAGGTACGAATGGAAATCCCGTTTCTATCTGAGGACCAGAATCGCCAGATCGCCGTTCAAGTTATCCGTCCAGGCACTGCTGATGGCAAGATCTTTTTCGGAATCTGCGTTCCACCAGATCACTCCGAAATCGAAGAGCTTCTTGAGCAGCATGGCGCTGAGCGCGACCCCGACGTTCTCGACACCTGGTTCAGTTCCGCGTTGTGGCCGCATGCGACTTTGGGGTGGCCGGATGAGGAGCATGATCCGCCTTTGGATGCGGAGGAAGTGGGGAGGCAGACGGCACATGACCAGGGGGTTAACACCCCCGGCTCGCCTGGGGAGAACGGGGTTCTGCCTTACTTTTATCCGCATGAAACACCGGCGGATGGGAACTCGAGTGTGCTGATTACTTCGCGGGACATCATCACGCTGTGGGTAGCGCGGATGGTGTTGATGGGGTTGTACAACATGGGGGACATTCCGTT
>Ga0115002_10002281_pt1 | contig 25185 bp, 23 predicted proteins | sample ArcticOcean_MG_C_8_FD_89576 | JGI IMG/M metagenome (GOLD analysis project Ga0115002, IMG submission 89576) | Marine microbial communities from western Arctic Ocean - ArcticOcean_MG_CB11_86 | ecosystem: Environmental > Aquatic > Marine > Oceanic | place: Arctic Ocean: Canada Basin | collected... | reverse complement strand
TCACACGTTGTGCATGCAAAGTTCGGGCAACGGGCCGCGTATGGCACATTGGCCGAAGCCGCGGCGCAGTTCGAGCCTTCGCGCACGCCTAAGCTGAAAATGCCTGGAGAGTTTAGGGTGATGGGCACGAACGTCGCGCGCATAGACATCCCGGCGAAAGTTGATGGCAGCGCAAAGTTTAGTATCGATGCCGAAACGGACAACATGAAATATGCGGCAATACGCCAAGCGCCGGTATTTGGCAACCGCGTCGAGTCGTTCGACGATGGCGCTGCGCGCTCGATGCAGGGCGTGGTCGATGTGGTAGATCTGGGCGATGCAGTTGCGGTCGTCGCCGACGGGTATTGGCAGGCCGAACAAGCGCTCGCCCAGGTGGACATTGTGTGGTCGCAAAGTGAGGCATCCGGTAAGAGCAGCGTAGGATTGTTCGAACAATTTGCCGCGGATGTTGAACGCGCCAAATCAGCTGGCGAAACAAATGCCGACATTGAACTCGGAGACACGAGGCTTGCGCTCGAGGCGGCCGAGCAGGTCGTCGAGGCGACTTATCGTGTGCCGTATCTGGCACATGCTTGCATGGAACCGATGAACGCGACCGCCGCCGTCTCGGGCGATCGGTGCGAAGTTTGGGTTGGCTCACAGAATCCATTGGGCTTTCGGTATGAAGTTGCGGACGTGCTAGAGATTCCTGCCGAGAATGTGACGCTCCACCAGCATGTGATGGGGGGTGGGTTCGGACGGCGTATTTCGTCGGAAACCGCGCAACAGGCAGCGTTGATTTCGCGGGCTTCAGGCGTGCCTGTAAAGCTTATCTGGTCGCGCGAAGAAGATATTCGCCATGACCGGTACCGGCCTGCCGTGACGTCGCAATTCAAGGCGGGAATATCTGCGAGCGGCGAGCTTTTGGCTTGGGAAAATGCCTACCATGAAAAACATGATCCTGCGGAAGCACCGCTTATCCCTTACGCTGTTTCCGCACAACACATCCACTACGGCGAAAGCCCGACGCATGTACCGTTTGGTGCGTGGCGCAGCGTAGACCACTCGCAACACGGCTTTTTTACCGAGTCGTTTATAGATGAGGTAGCACACGCTGCGGATAGAGATCCCTACGAGTATCGGCGCGAGTTGTTACAGGGCAAATCGCGGCATCTTGCCGTGCTGGATACTGCTGCACGTGCCGCCGGATGGGGTGAGGATCTGGGCGAAGGACGCGGTCGTGGTATCTCGATCCAAGAGTCGTTCGGGACGCTCGTCGCGCAGGTTGTGGATGTGACAGTCACCCAAGGTGAGGTCAGCGTCGACCGAGTCGTGGCCGCAGCAGACGCTGGGTTTGTAGTGTCGCCGGATGGCTTCACCGCACAGATTGAGTCTGGAATCATCTACGGGTTGAGTGCGGCGCTATACGGTGAAATTGAGATCGCGAAAGGTGCCGTCGTACAAAGCAACTTCCACGATTATCCCGTCGTGCGGATGGCTGCTGCGCCGGCGATTGAAACCCACATCATAAATAGCGGCGCGCAGATAGGTGGTGCGGGCGAACCTGGCACCCCAGGAATTGCGCCGGCGTTGGCAAATGCAGTGTTCGAAGCGACCGGTACACGTGTGCGCCAGTTACCATTATCGAAATACGACTTTACCTATTCGATCGAAGAGCCGGAGGAAGTCATATAATTACAGCTCAATGCTAGCTAAACGCGCATGCCGTCCCTGCTGTGGGAATGGCTTCATTCTGTGCCAAAAGAGCACATGGACGTACGAGTGCGTAGCGGAGTGGAAAAAATGGCTGATGATGCGACCGTGAACGATCCGCCCACAGGGGTTGCCCAAGGCGAAGTGCCGCCGACCGCAGTTCAAGACGAAGCTACAGACGAAACTCAGAAGGTCCGTTCGAATTTCACGGTGAAGGTGCTGAGTACTTTCGCATCTGGATCGTCAACCTGCTGCTGACCATCGTTACCTTCGGTATGTACTCTGCCTGGGCCAAAGTCCGGACCAAGCCTATTTTTATGACAACAGCGAACTTGACGGCGACCGTTTCGAATACCTCGCAAACCCGATTGCGATTCTCAAAGGACGCTTGGTATCTGTTGCCGCGCTGATCCTTTACACGCTGGTTAGTATTTTCGCGCCTCAAACTGGCTTGGTGTTCGTCTTGCTCCTCTTTCTCGGCCTACCCTGGATTGTGGTACGGGCATTAGGTTTCAACGCCGTGATGTCGGCGTGGCGCGGCGTGCGATTTGGATTCGACGGACAGACCTGGTAAGCCTTCCAAACGTTCGTGCTCTGGCAACTCTTTGGACTGGTCACACTAGGGTTTGGATTGCCTTATACGTGGTACAAGCAAAATCAATTCATGATCAACAACTACCGGTTCGGGCAGATCTCGGTGATGACCACGGCGCGCGCAAGTGATTTTTACATGCTCTTCTTTGTGCTGATGGGCATGCGCAATAGCGTAACCGTCGGTGGATACTTCAATGTCATAGTAGTCAACTCCGTGCTCATCGTGGTGACGTTGGGCATCTTCTATCCGTGGGCGGCGGCACGCTTACCCCGCTATTTGCAAAGCAACCTTTGGGTCGAAGCGACCGCTCTTGATTCCTTCGTGGCCGACGAAGCTGATGGGGCCAAACCGCTTGAGCCGGGTTTTCTTTGTCCGCTCAGCACGCTCCCACAAGATCGAAGATATCTAGGCTGAAACTCCTCCTACAGCAGATTGGCCATGAACTAAGGTTCCGTAATGTTGCCTGGCGTTAGCGCCGCAAGCCCTTTGCGTGGCTTGCGGCCCAAAGCAGATTCAGGGGGCAGGATGTCGGAGCGGCTGATCGCAGCTTCCGGGTCGCTGTAATAGCCCAGCGCATAATTGCCTTGGGTGTAGCCGAGCAATTCCTGCATCTCGGGCTCGAGATTTTTGGCGATGTGTGGTGGGCAGGAGAGATATTGATTCTCCTCTTGGCGTAGCCAACCGAGTGTGTAGGTCAGGTTAAGGCCGAGCCGCGGCGTCGCAGAGGTATTGGCGCCGCCACCATGGAGAATACTTCCGGTATAGATCAGGACCGAACCTGCCGGCATCTGGGCTTGCATTATTTCGTCTGGCGCCGCGCGCCGCTCCCAATCCCATTTATGGCTGCCGGGCACAAAGCGCGTTGCCCCATTGTCCGTGGTGAAATCCGTCAGTGCCCACAGGGTGTTGAATTGTGGCTCGATCGAGCTGGGAATATGTGTGCCCCATGCCAGCCGATCACGGTGTAGGGTCTGCCTTTCACTGCCTGGATTGATGTAGATCGTCTGGGTGAGGTGGAGAAGAATCTTTTCTGTGAATGGCGCGAGGAACGCGCGAGCTGCTTGCAACACAAGCGGATGCATGACCATGTCCCTACAAGTAGCGCTTCGAGCGACGAGCGCGCCCGTGCGTTGTGTCAGTTTGCCGCTGAAGTCGTCGCCGCCCATGGGCGTGCGATCGATAAAGGGCATGACTTCGCCGGTCAGTTTTCTCACTGTGCCCGGGTCAATCGCGTTTTCGATGATTGCGGCACCATTGGCTTCCAAGCAATCGAGTACAGTGGGCGTGTCTGCCTCTGGAGGCAGGCTAGGCAGGCTAGGCAGGCTAGGCAGGCTCATGATTGATTGCTCCGAGAATCGAATGCCACTGACGACATTACATGCATTGACGCTCGATCGAAACGGGTATAGATCGCATCGTTCTTACTTTGTAATCGTGAGTGCAGAAATCGTCTAAACATTCTGGCGGCCTGGGCTACGCTAATGAGGATTGCGCTCGGCAATCGATATCCGTAGGAGGGGCCGATGCGCGGGCTCTATTACCTTGCTGACGATATAGATACGACAAGGGCAATTTCCGAACGGCTGCGCGTCGATGGCATCTCCTGACTGGAATTTTCACGTTTTATCGCGTGGCGACGATGGATTGTTTACCCATCACATTCACTCCGCATTGCCGCACGACCACAAAGACTTGATTCGCACCGGCGAGATTGGTGCACTCTACGGCGGTGTTTTGCTTTTTCTCGTGGCGTTGCTTTGCGTCGCTTTGGCTTGGCTTACCACCTGGCTTGACGTTGTGATGGTGAGTTTGATCGGGACTGCGATTAGCGGACTCGTTGGCATCCGCGTGGGTTTGAGTAGAGATAACGTTCGGCTCGAGACGTTTCATGCTGACATCGATGCGGGCAAGTTCCTGATTTTGGTGGATGTCCGAAAAAAGGATAAACCCAAAATTCGCGAATTGCTGAATATGGAGTTTTCCGGCGTTGCCTATCACGGCAACGAGTCGACATTCGTGCGACCGTTCAAAGCCTGTGAGAGGGTTATCCCGCGCCGATTTTCGGATGGTGCGCTCGATTCTGCAGGTTTCCGCATGCCGTACCGTTCACCTAATTAGGCGGTGTCAGCCAACGCTCGTGGGTTGCTGGCGGCGCTTGCAGCGTAAGTAAGAATACCTCGATTTGACCAATTTCCCATGGCCACAACCCCAACGGTTTAGCTTCGTTGTGGCCGATCATGGAATCGGGCGCACGGTCGTAGTGTTCGAGCACCCCGCGCAAGTCGGGTAGTTGTCCTGCATGGGCAAACGGCGCGGTGCCCCTAATGTTGCGCAGCGAAGGGGTGCGAAAGGCGCCGATGAGATCGTCTCCAGACTTGGCAAAGCGCAACTCTTCGCATCGGGTTGTATCGTCGCTATGGCGACCGAGGCAATTGAAAGGATCTTGGGTCACCTGGCGAACGCCTTGTACGCGCCCAAGATCGGGGATCTTGCCGGGGGCGGATATGATTCCCGTATTGTGGAACGAATTGTTGGTCAACAGTGGACCATTGTGACATTGCGTACAGTTGCCCACGCCGATGAATAGACGCAGGCCGCGTCGTTCGGCCGCGCTTAGCATGGGCGTTGCGGTATCGGGGTCGGTCGCCATGCCATCAACGTAAGCATCAAATCGACTGGGCCCGGGCACAAGGAGTGTTTCATAGGCGGCAATGGCCTTGCCGATGTTGGCGAAAACATGGTCGACGCTCGTTCGATCCGCCTGGGTCATCGATTGCCATGCGTGGGCAAGTGTTGCATCCGTCACCGGCCCGCCCTTGGGCGGGAACCGAGTAACATCACTGAGATCGGGCAATGCGCCGAACAAGTGGCCATACGCTTGACTATAGATGGGGTCGGACGCGATGAAATGGACGTATTGCAAACGACTGCCGCCATGCTCGGCGGCGTCCTCTAGAGGCGCAAGCGCTTGTGCCCACAAGCTGTCCTTGCGCCCGTCCCAATACAACCACGGGCTGTGCGCTAAGCCCACGAGGCTTGGTGCGTTGCGTTTCGTCGTGCCGATCGCACGACTGACCGGCAAACTATCCGTGAACCGCTTGTTAGGTTGATGGCAGGTTGCGCACGCAATCTGTCCATTGCCGCTAAGACGTGTGTCGAAGAAGAGTTGGTGGCCGAATTCTTGAGCTTCGAGGTTTGACTGGACGTGATTGGTTGGGTCGATGGGTGTGGCAGGCAGTCGTGCCAAGGACATCGAACGCAACTGGATCAACTCCTGCGTCGACCAATCGGACGGGTTTAAATGCATGGCCGTCACAATCGCCACCGTAGCGACGATGACCAACCCTAGGCTTGCCGAGGCTTTGCCGGTCCGGGACATCCTACAAATCGATCTTCAGGGTAACGATGTCGGTCGTATCGTCGTCACGGATAGTAACGTTGATTTCCCAATAGCCGCGCATGTGGAATTTCATTCCTTCGACGAGGTAGCCGCCATCGCCTAGGGTTTGGGTCACTTGGGGCGCGGTTGCAAGACCATGATTGTGTAGGGGCATGCCGCCATCGACGGTGATTGCAGCATCATTGACTGTGCGCCCTTGTTTATCGGTAACCACGAGCGTCCATGCATGCATTTGATTGATTCGAAGCGGGCTCAATTGGCTCGTGGCCGTGACCTGATAGTAAGCACCCTCGCCAGTGGTCTCGGGGTTGCGAGGGCTATCCTGCGAGATTGCTGTAGCCGGCCAGCTAAACAAAAGCGCAATCAACAATCCAAACATGGAGGCCGAATGGGCAAGTGCTCGATTGCGCCACATGCCGCGCAACAGAGTGCTTATCCAAAGCGCCAGCGTAATGAACACCAGGCCCGCCCCGATGGCCAAATAATTGATCCCTGCAAACCCCACCTCGAATGGGAATACCGCAGTGTAGAGCGCATCGGTTTCGGGATGCGTACCCGTGACGATGCCAATGAACTGGCCGGGATCTGTGAAGGTATGAATGACGGCATATACATCCGGCTCACGCTGCGCAGGTTGATAGAACACGGTAATCGCGTCCAAGTTGTCGATGCGTTCAATGTCCTCCCATGAAGCGAACAAACCCATCTTGGTAGTGTTTTGCACGATCCGAAAGTCCACTGGCATCGATTCCAAGCCGTTGTGCAGGTACTCGAGTACGAACACGCTCTCGGTGACATCCGGCACGTCTTCGCAATATTGCTCGTGGCCGCGCGTACCTGGCTGGAAGATCGTAAAGTGAGCTTCGTAGAAGCCGATCTTGATCACGCACATGTCCTCTTCTAGATACACGCCGCCGTGGCCGAATGCGTTAGACCCAAAGAGCCCGAAGGCGCAGACGAAGCAGACACGAATGTAGTTGAGGCTGGTCATGGGGGCCCATTGTAAGAGAAGATCGAACCGCGTCTACTTAATCACGTTTATGCACTCAAACTGGGCCTTCACAACGGCGAGCATATTGATTAGCGCAATTGAACATGCCAGACTAAGGCCTGCGTTTTGTGGACGCGCGGTGCGGTGGCGCGCGAAAAAGCAAACGATTCGAGATATCTCACCAGCTGCGTCCAATGGTGGCCATTCGGATTACGATTCGGATCACCATCGAAAAAAGTTGGGACAAGCTGTGCAAAGATTGGAAGAGGGGATTACACAATAAATGGTCGATAACGGTGTGGCGGGCAAGTATAACTCTGCCCGTTCCGGGCTTTGTGCGGGTTTGATTTCCATGCTGCTAATGAGTATGTGGACAGGCATGGCCATGGCGCTGGATCGCGGAACGGTGGCGCCAGAGTTCAGTCTGCCCGTGCTTGTGAACGCGAGTGATGCACAACGCGCTCAGGCAGAACAAGAATCGGTGCACTTTGCGGTACTGAATCTTTCGGACTATCGCGGCCGCGTCGTCTATCTCGATTTTTGGGACTCCTCCTGTCTGCCTTGCCGCGAATCGCTGCCGATGTTGAGTCGGTTGCGCGAAGAATTCGCTCGGGACGATGTCGAAATAGTCGCGGTCAATACGGACAGCAACCCGAATGACGCGCTTTCGTTCCTAGCCGAACATCCGGTCAGCTATCCAGTGGTTAGCGATCCTGCAGCAACCACGGTCGAAGCCTACGGATCGACGGCACTCCCGAGTGCGTACTTCATTGCCCGAGACGGCACGATTCACGGTAAGCACCAGGGTTTCAAAGCATCTGACATCGCCAGGATTCGTTCCCAGCTCACGGCGTTGAGCGGTTCGGACACTTACCACGACACTTACGAAGAGAACAGGGGATATAAATGATTCTAGCAGTGGCCCTGATTGTTCTGACGGCCGGATCCGTCTTGTTCCATTTGATCAGTCCATGGTATTTGACGCCGCTTGCGTCGAATTGGAGTTCTATCGATGCCACGCTTGGTTTGACCTTTTGGGTGACGGGCACCGTCTTTGTTCTCGTTAATGGATTCATGGCGTGGGCGGTTATCAAATACCGCTATGACAAGAATCGCCGGGCGGAATATCAACCGGAGAATACGAAGCTAGAGTTGTGGCTGACCGGGGTTACGTCAGTGGGTGTCGCCGCGCTGCTTACGCCGGGGCTTTTTGTGTGGGCTGAATTTGTCACCCCGCCGGAAGATGCGCATGAAGTTGAAGTCGTTAGTCAACAATGGCATTGGAGCTTCCGCTACCCGGGCGAGGATGGCGAATTTGGCGCGATCGAGTCGCGTTATGTGAGTGAAGAGAATCCGTTCGGAATGGAACGTGAAGACCCGCTCGGGCAGGACGATGTGCTCGTTTTCAGTCCAACTTTGCACATTCCCCTCGACAAGCCGATTAAGACTAATTTGCGCTCGAAGGATGTCTTGCATGATTTCGCGGTGGCGCAATTCAGGGTCAAAATGGACATGGTTCCGGGGTTAGTAACCTATTTGTGGTTCACACCCACTAAGACCGGCGAGTACGAGATTCTCTGTGAAGAACTATGCGGCGTCGGCCACCATACGATGCGCGGCATGGTGGTCGTTGATACGCAGGAAGATTTCGACGCGTGGCTAGATGCGCAACCGACGTATGCCGAAGTGTTAGCCAAACCTGTCGGAGATGCCGCGTTGGGGCAAGCGCAATACGCTGTGTGCGCCGCGTGCCATGGGTCCCAAGGTGAGGGTAATCCGGTGTTGCACTCACCGAAGCTTGCCGGCCAAGGGGGCTGGTATTTGCGCCGCCAAATTGAGTATTTCAAGAACGGCGCGCGTGGTTCACATCCGGACGATGAGTTTGGTAAACAGATGGCGCCCATGGTCGCGACTTTAGTCAACGATGCAGCCGTCGAGAATGTGATCGCGTATATACAGACCCTACCTGACAATCCGACCGAACATACGGTGACTGGCGATCTCGAGAACGGAGCCGATATCTATGTAACGTGCGGTGCGTGCCATGGTTGGGGCGGCGAAGGGCGTTATGCAGTGAATGCCTCACGCCTTGCCGGGATGAGCGATTGGTATCTCGTTACCCAACTGAAGAACTTCAGAAAAGGCGCGCGCGGGGTGCATGACAATGATAAATATGGCGTGCAGATGGCAATGATGGCGGCAATTCTACGATCCGATGCTCGGATTGATGACGTGGTCGCCTATATCAATACCCTTTCGGGCGGCCAAGCACAGGCCAATTCGAATTCTGCGGCACCTGTCACCGTCACAAGTACAACTACGAGTGCAAGTAATGAACCGCAAGCGACCGTCGCGAGCAGGGAGTAAATAAGATGTCTGACGTCACTCATGATGCGCTAGATTATGTCCCGCCGCTTGAAGTGGAAGAGGAAGTCCTTTACCACGCCAAGACATGGTTAGGTAAATACGTCTTTTGTCAGGATGCGAAGGTAATTGCCATCCAGTACAGCGTCACCGCGATCGGGATCGGCTTGGTCGCCTTGGTGTTGTCGCTACTGATGCGGTTGCAACTTGGCTTCCCGCACGAGTTCGACATAATCGATCCAACCAACTATCTGCAATTCGTGACCATGCACGGCATGATCATGGTGGTCTACCTATTGACGGCGTTATTCCTGGGCGGTTTTGGTAACTACTTGATACCGCTCATGGTCGGAGCGCGGGATATGGTGTTCCCGTATGTAAACATGATCAGCTTTTGGGTCTACTTCGTGGCCGTGATGGTCTTGGTGGCGAGTTTCTTCGTTCCGGGTGGCTCGACCGGTGCCGGCTGGACACTGTATCCACCGCAGGCGATCAGCCCCGGCACGCCGGGCGTCGATGCCGGGATTATCCTGATGCTCGTCTCGTTGGCGCTCTTCATCATCGGCTTTACGATGGGCGGTCTGAACTATGTTGTCACCGTCTTGCAGGCGCGTACCCGCGGGTTGTCACTCATGCGCTTACCGTTGACGATCTGGGGTATCTTCATGGCGACTGTGCTGGCGCTGCTGGCTTTTCCGGCCCTGTTCGTAAGTGCGATCATGATGATCCTTGACCGCACGCTTGAGACCAGTTTCTTCATGCCGGCGATGATTTCACTCGGTGACCAAACGTCCTATGACGGCGGCAGCCCGGTGCTGTTTCAGCATCTGTTCTGGTTCTTTGGCCACCCCGAGGTGTATATCGTGGCGCTCCCGGCATTCGGTATCGTTTCGGACCTTCTGAGTGTACACGCGCGCAAAGCCATATTCGGTTATCGGATGATGGTATGGGCCATCGTCGCCATTGGCGCTTTGAGCTTTGTCGTGTGGGCGCATCACATGTACGTGAGTGGTATGAATCCCTACTTCGGATTCTTCTTCGCAACCACCACATTGATCATAGCCGTGCCAACGGCGATCAAGGTTTATAACTGGGTCTTGACGCTGTGGCGGGGCAACATTCGGCTGACGGTGCCAATGATGTTCGCAATTGGCTTCATCTTTACGTTTATCAACGGCGGCCTGACGGGTTTATTCCTAGGTAATGTGACGATTGACCTACCGCTATCGGATACCTATTTTGTAGTGGCTCACTTCCATATGGTAATGGCGGTGTCTCCGGTCCTAGTTGTATTCGGCGCGATCTATCATTGGTATCCAAAAATAACTGGCAAGATGCTTGACGATGTATTGGGCAAGATTCACTTTTGGATGACCTTTCTGGGTACCTACGCGATCTACTTCCCGATGCACTACCTGGGCTTTGAAGGCATTCCGCGGCGCTACTTCGCATACGGAGACACCGCGTTTATGTCGGACTCATCGCAAGATCTAAATGCTGCGATCACGGTAGCTGCGTTTGTCGTAGCCACCGCGCAATTATTCTTCCTATGGAATCTGTTCATCAGCTATTTCCGCGGTCGGGAGGCAGGCGGCAATCCATGGGAAGCGACAACGCTTGAATGGCAAACGGCGCATACGCCGCCACGGCATGGCAACTTCGACGAATTACCGTTGGTGTACCGTTGGGCCTACGACTTCAGCGTGCCTGGTGTTGAACAAGATTATATCCCGCAGAACGTGTCTCCTGCCGAGGTCGAGCAAATGCAGCAGCGAGTTGAACCAAGTTCAGAGCAGACCACGGATGAGAAGCCGTAAGGGGCCGGTAAGATGAGCTATGCGCTTGTAATTCTGGCGCTAATTTTAGGCGTTGTGGTTTGGTGGCTGCTAAAGCAGACGTTTAACCTCGAACCCTGGGCGGCAACCGCGAGTACCGATGCAGTTCGTACCGAAGGCGTGCGCTCACCCTCGACTATGATTCCATTACCGCCGGTGAAGCTTGCATTAGGCGTGTTCCTCGCCGTTGTGACTTCTCTCTTTGCACTGTTCATTAGCGCCTATTCCATCCGCATGGAATACGGTGATTGGCGGCCAATGCCGGAGCCGGTGCTGCTGTGGGTCAATTCCGGCATTCTTGTGCTTAGTAGCGTATTCCTGCAAGCCGGCTGGAGCGCAGCGAAACGTGGCAGTATTGCTACCGTACGCTTTGGTGTGGCCGGCGGCGGCGCGCTCGCGATAGCCTTCGTCGTGGGTCAATTGTTGGCGTGGTATCAACTGACGAGCGGCGGCTATCTGATCTCAGGTAATCCAGCGAATGCGTTTTTCTATCTGATAACGGGTGTACATGCGTTGCACTTGATTGGTGGGCTGGTCGCATTAGCAAAAACTGTGAGACGAGTTTGGCAATCCGATGACACGGCCGCGATGAGTCTAGGGGTGGAACTGTGTGCAGTCTATTGGCATTACCTCTTGGCGGTTTGGGTGATTGTGTTCGGACTGATGTTGAGTACCTAGTACTCAAATATTCAAAGAGAAGGATGTAAACGTGGCCGAAAGTGTAGAGATGCAGCCGGGACTCAAAGGGCTAACAGCAGATTGGGGCTCCGACCAGCGCGCGTTCAAGGGCGTGCCGTGGGGCAAAGCCATGATGTGGATATTCCTGCTGTCCGACACATTTATCTTCTCGTGTTTCTTGGTTTCCTACATGACCGTGCGGATGTCAACGACGGTAGAGTGGCCGAACTCTAGTGAAGTATTTGCGTTAGACGTATTTGGCGTTCAGGTGCCTTTGCTCCTCATCGCGATCATGACTTTCATTTTGATCAGCAGTAGCGGAACCATGGCCATGGCCGTGAAATTCGGCTACGAAAAGAATAAGAAGGTAACGTTCCGGCTATTGGTTGTTACCGCGATATTCGGGGCGATGTTTGTTGGGATGCAAGCCTTCGAGTGGACTAAACTCATCATGGACGAAGGCGTGAGACCATGGAGCAACCCAATGGGCGCGCCGCAGTTTGGCTCGGTGTTCTTTATGGTCACCGGCTTCCACGGCACCCACGTTTCAATCGGTGTGATATTCCTGATTATAACGGCGGTCAAGGTCAAGCGCGGAAGGTTTGACAACGAAGACCCAGGATTCATGACCGGTCGCAAAGGGCGCTACGAGATCGTCGAGACCATGGGCCTGTATTGGCACTTTGTCGATTTGGTATGGGTATTTATTTTTGCGTTCTTCTATTTGTGGTGAAGGGACGCTCTAGGCAGTCTTTGGTAAGGCACGCTCTAGGCAGTTTGTAGTGAGACGGCTTAAGCCGCAGTTGGAATTAGATTAAGGGAAAGAAATGGCGACAGAAGGTCAACAGCATCCAATAGCTATCTATTTCTGGATATGGGGTTTGTTATTCGTCCTTAGTGCATTTTCGTACATGGTCGACTACTTGGCGCTGCAAGGTTATTTGCGCTGGTCTTTGATTCTTCTCTTTATGTTTTTGAAGGCGGGACTCATTGTGGCCATATTCATGCACATGGTGTGGGAGCGGTTGGCGATTGTGTATGCGATATTTGTGCCGCCGATGGTCATCCTGGTGTTGATCCTCCTAATGGCGTTAGAGGGTGACTACACCTGGCTTGTTCGCGATACCTTCTTCTCTGATTGGTCCAACTTCTTTACCGTGCAGGAACATCACTAGCCGCCATATAAGCAAGACCGCAAAAAAGGACATCCAGCGCAAAGCGCGATGTCCCTTTTTTGTCTAGTTGCTGCGTTAGTATTCGCGGCTAGGACATCGGCACCCAGACATTGCACCAACCGTCTTTTGCCACGAGCAGGCTTGGGAAGATGTTACACGTTCCCCATTCAGGTTCGGTTTCCTTGTACTGCGAGCAGTTATAGCAAAACTGCTTGGCGCCTTCGGCGCCTGCGCGTTTTGGAAATTTGGCAGTGTCAGTCTTGGCCGCATCGTGTACGTAGCCCAATGCAGTCGCCATGGGGTGGTCTTCAGTAATCTTCTCCGCCGCCCAAACCGTTTGGGCCGATAGCGTGACTAACGGAATCATCGCGACGCTTTGTCCGGCTCTAGTCAGGAGTTTTCTACGGCTAATTGTTTGCTCTGGCATTGGTTTCTATTTCCTTTTGCTTGATAGGTTGTGGAAGTTTCGAATCGAAGGTGATGAATCGTCGATGAAAAGTTGGCAGATTACCCTCACTGGGGACAAGTAGTAGTTAAAAGCGGGCCACGAACTCGTCTTTGCCCGGAGTCAGTCAAAAAACGAACCGAACAACACATAGACTGGAATTCCAAACAAAAACCATAGGGCGAAAGCGGTGGCTGCGAGGGCACCTATGACTTGCAGGATGCGAGTGCGTTTCGTCTTAGGCTGTTTGGGCGTTTCTTTGCGGATTGCTGAGGGCATCTGAACATCATTCACAGTGTGGAAAAACTAAATACACCATTTACCAGACAAGGGCAAGAATGCTCTGCAACCGTTGGTCCATTGGTTCTATGCAGACGAATGGCAGGTGTGTTGTTTTGCCAAATCGTCGCGAAACAAGCTGGTAGACTACCGCTAGTCGAGGGAGGCTAGTCATGCCAATGAACAAAAAACTCAAAGTGACCGGTACGGTCGTGGTGACTTTCTTGAGTTTGGTCACGTTGGTTATCTATCTTGCCCAGCGGTCTGTGATTACGGGCCCGCAAGCAGGACTCATGGTGGTTGCATTATTAGGTTTGTACATTGGATTCGGCATTTTGATTGCTGTTTACAGGCTAATCAGCAAACTCGACTGAGCCGCACGATAATTAGCTAAGCTGCGGCGATGTGGAAATAGTGGTCGACGAGCAACAGAGTGAACAAAAGCCCGAGGTAGACAATTGAATATCTGAACGTCTGCATCGGCGCGCGAGGGCTGTTATTGCGCACGAGGACGCCCGCCCAATATACGAAGACGCCACCCAATCCGAGCGCCCCTACCAAATAGATCAAGCCCGACATCCCAATGAGAAATGGTATCAAGGTCGAGAGGACTAACATGATGGTGTAAAAAAGAATGTGCAGGCGCGTAGAGGTATCGCCGTGAGTGACCGGCAACATCGGTATGCCGACCTTCGCGTATTCCTCTTTTCGATCGAGCGCGAGCGCCCAGAAATGCGGCGGGGTCCACGCGAAGATAATCAAAACGAGCAGTAGACCGCCGGCGTCAACGCTGTTGGTTACCGCAGTCCATCCAAACAGTGGTGGTGCTGCACCGAAGAGTCCGCCGATGACGATATTCTGCGGCGTGGCTCGTTTTAAGAAGAACGTGTATACAAAGCCATAGCCAATCCACGAAGCGAGATTGAGCCATGCCGTTAGTGGGTTCACGGCAAACCACAAAACCAGCATTCCGGTTAGTCCGATGACCGCCGAGAAGATGATTCCCTGCGATGGATTAATGCGGCCCTTGGCGATCGGGCGGTTTTGTGTCCGTGCCATTTGCGCATCGATATGCGCGTCAGCGATGTGATTTACTACTGCGGCTGAGCCGGCGACGAGTCCAATCCCCAGTAAACCTGGCACAATTATGTCGACTGGTACCATGCCTGGGGTCGCCAGAAACATGCCTACGATCGCGCATAACAACATCAGCAACACGACCCTGGGTTTACACATCTCCAGGTAGTCGCGCCAACTTGCGGATTGGCTAATGTACTCGCTCATTGATTCCCTCTCGTGAGCGCACAGTGTACTGGGATCGCCCCAATGAGTCACTGAACATGGGTGGTGAAACGTTATTTTGTAATACGCAAAGCCCCGCGGGAGCGGGGTTTTCTCCACCAGGGCGGCCAGGCGCTAGCTACCGCCGGGAGCCCCGCCAAACGAGCGCAACTGGTTGAAAAAGTGAAACTCTTTTATGTCGAGGCCACCATCAGCATTTGCATCGAGCATTTCAAAACTCTTTGCCATGCGTTGTTTCATTTGTCCAGGAAACTCGTCCAGGCTCACCTTACCGTCGAGGTTCTTATCTAGGAAGCCGATGAGTTGGGTGGTTTGCGCCAGCGACTTGTCGTGAATAGGCGCCTCTGTGGATTCGTCGACATAGGTGTAGCTGAACGCACCGTAGAGCATTTCGTCCCACGACTGTAGTCCCCACGGCACTTCACGTTCGGGGTCCGGGTTGCCCGGGTTTGCAGCCGAGTTGTCATACCAGGTGGTATGTACGAGCTTGGTGCCGGCAGTAATGTGTTTAGGTTCTAGGAACTCGTAGGTCCTCTGCCAGTTAAAGTCGTAGTTGGGTACCGAAAGGATCACTTCTTTCGTGCCGTCGGGCTTCCATAATTCGAACTTGGACGCCACCCCTCTGAAATGTGAATGAGGCACCAGGTCGTGCAGCAATACCGGTTTGTCAAATTCGAAATACGCGACTTCTTCGTGCCGTGCCGCGTTAGGCTCAATGCGGATAGTTGGATCGAGCACAACGTCTTGGCGATAAAAGTCTTCCGGCTGCTCGTCGTAGAAATACAATCCGATCTTGGAACGGTCAACTGTCTCGCGCCCAACGGGTGTGTAGTGCAACTGGAATGAATACTCGCCGCCCGGGGCGATATAGACGCCCGTATCGGTTGGGAAGATGTGCGACTCGTTGCCTGGGGCATAGCCGATCAGGTAGTTTTCGAATATCCCGTTCACACGACGTCCGCCGTCGTTCTTACTAGCCTCGAGGGATCCTGCCAAGATGTGATGCACGACCTCGCGATCGCCGGGAACGACGGTTGCGGCTTTGACCCAAACGCCGTGATCGAGCGGATTCGTCACGTTGGTGAATTGATAGTCAACGACCCCAGTTGCTGGAACAGTGTATTCGGGGATGTCCAAAACCAGATCTGGTTCACCCAAAGGCCATTCCACGATCACCGTCTTCGCAATCGCTAATGGGTCTTCGCCTGCACCGCGTGGGGCACCCGCTTCGATCCAATGTACCAGCGTTTGCTTTTCTTCGACGGAGAGTGACTTGTCGTTCTTGAACACTCCGATGTGCGGATCTGCATGCCATGGTGGCATCCGTTGGGTCAAAAGCACCTCGCGGATCATCGGCGCAAACCCTTGTACCATAGTGTACTCCGACATTGCCCACGGCCCGATGCCGCCATCGGTATGACAAACGACGCACTTTTCTTTCAATAAGGGTGCGATTGTTTCACTGTAGCTAATAGCCGAATGATCCTGGTTCGCAAGCGGATATTCGATCGCGCAACCAATGGCGTCGCGACTTGCCACTTCGACCTCTTGTCCATCGATCACGGCATTGATTGCTTCGCTTGCATAATGTCGCGAGACATTGGTGTCGCCACGATCGTTGACAGGTCCACGGTAGGCCACTTCCCAGGTTTGCGGGTTGAGTACCAGAATTTCACCAGTGCGAATTAGGTTAAGCGACTCGCCGACGAGTTGGGTTTCGTCGTCGAGAATTGGTATTTCAATGTCGAACTGCTCGGCTTCGGCGTGGATGCTGGCCCGATCGTCCGTCAAATTGGAGTTAAGCATGAAGAATTTGACGCCTTCGGATTCATAGTCGCGACGCAATGCTTTGAAATCTGCCAACGCGTTTTTCACTGCCGGACACCCATTGCCTTGCGCGAGGACCACAACGGCGGACGCCGCTTGATGGTAGTAGAGCTCGTGGGCATCGCCCCGGTGATCAAGTAGTACAAAGTTGTCTACGCGGGCTGCGTGGGCGCTGAAAGCGCTAAGGACTAGAACCGAAGCCACCAAAACTCGAAACATATAAACCCCCACCAGTGAGATGATTGGTTAAGAAAAACGGGTGCGAAGCGATAAATAATACTCGTCGTAACACTTTAGGCAAGATCATTTCCGGCCACGACCCTGGGTGTTGGCCCGTTGGATTCGTTGCAGGAACGGCTTCAGAGGCCGTCGTCAATCTGTGTGGGAGCAGCTTTAGACGCTGTTGTAAAACAGCCTCTAAGATCTGGCCATGGATTGGCCAAGCAAGATCGACCACTGTAAGTAGTCGATCTTATTGCCAAACGAACACATGGGTGTGTAAGTGTGGAGCGCAGCGGAGTGGATAAGGTGTTGAAGAGGGTGTTATGTGACACTCTCTTCAACCGCGTTTGTGGTCGCGGATATTTAGCCGATGCTTAATGCTCATCCAAGAAGCTAAAGATCGTTTCGTATGCGGTGGTGAACTGGCTATCGGAGAAGCCCAGATGCTTGCCACCTTTGACCGTGTGCAGCAGGTTCGGAGTATTCAGGCTCGAGTGGAACGACTCTGCTTGTTCATAGGGCACAATGGTGTCGTCGGTGCCGTGAATGGTGATGATCGGTGGAGCGTCGTTCGAGATGAGATACATGGGCGAATAGTTGGCCGAAACGTCAGCGATGCCGGCTTGGTCGCCTGCCCATGATCGAGCGTAGTTGCCCTCGGGGCGTGTGTCGGCAAGGTGTTCGTCTACCATCTCGATGTCGGTGATGCCGAACCAGTTCACGATGGCGCGAGGTGGACTAGACGTTTTGCACGCGTGTTCACCGTTGCTATTGAGTAATCCGACTACGAGTGCGAGGTGGCCGCCCGCGCTCAATCCGGCAACGACAACCTGGTCGAGGGGCTGTTGCATGGCGCCAAGGCGTTCGATGATCGCTTGGTAGGCGCACATGGCGTCATCGACGGCCTGCGGGGCTGTGTCGGGGCCCTGACGATAGTTGATGTTGAATACGTTCCAACCGCGTTCCAGAAATGGCTGGATACGCACGGTGGCTTGGTCCTTATCACCAGCCAGCCATCCGCCTCCGTGAATCCAGATGAGCGTCTCTCGCGGTGAGGTGTCGGCTACGAAGTAGTTGGGTTCGCCTACCCACTGGCCATGGACGTGCATATCCATTACCTGTTGTGGATGATCGCCGTACGCAATGTCGGTGCTCGAACCGATTCTGTGAGCCCACAGGTCGTTCGCAAGCGTTGTTGGTATACAACAGGTCGCGACCAGAAAGATGAATGCGCGCATGTTAACCCCTCAGAAGTTTGCTCGTGCGGTTGTTGGTTTTCGAAGGATTGTGCTCCGAGTCGTGGATTTCCTGCCAGAGCAGCGTGCCCCCTGCAACGGCGATCGGAACGACCAAAAAGCTTAGCAACGGTATGGCCATCGCGAGCGTCGTACAACCGCCAAAGCCTAAGGCGGGCATGCGGTAGCGGCGTAGTTGGCTAAGTGTTTCGGTGAAAGGTTTGCCGTGATTCTCATTCGCATAGTCGCAGAACTGGGCTGCCATCATCCATGCACCAAACCCGAGCCACGCGAATGGCGCGACAACGTTAATCCCCGGCACGATGCTCAAAACCAGGAGTAGTGCCAGCCGTGGCAAGTGGTAACCCAACTTGCGCATCTCGCGTTTGAGGGCGGGCAGAATCTGGCGCCACCAGGGAGTGTCGATAAACTCGTTAGCTGTGCGGCTCGTGGATAATTCGACTTGCTTAGATAACTCTCCCAAGAACGGCGAGGCGATGATCGTGGCGGTTAGGCTGAATGTCCACGCGCCGAGCAACAGCGCAAACAGGTACAGCAACGGGGTAATGATCCACGCGAGGAAGCTCAGCCATTCTGGTAGGAACCCATTGAGATAGACGCCGAAGTCGTCGACATAGCCAAATGTCCAAGCGAGACCGCTGACGATCAGTACTAGGCTCAAACTAGCAGGCGCTAAAACGTATTTGCGCATACCACGCGACGTCACCAAACGAAAGCCATCGGCAAAACAGCGCAGCCCCGTGAAAAGGTCCATGTTTAGAGCTTGGCTACCACTGAGCGAACGGCGTCGGCGAGCTTCTCGACCATGTCATCGATCTGTGTTTCGGTGATGACGAATGGCGGGCCCATACAGACGATGTCCCGCACCTCACCGGTGCCGCCACCATAGAAGAATACGCCGTTCTTCAAACCGTGGCCGACGACCCGGTTCGTCACGGCATCCGCCGAATCGAAACGCTCCAAGCTCTCGCGATCCTTGACGATTTCGATTGCAGCAAGCAGGCCCTTGCCGCGAACCTCCGCGATGTGCGGATCATCTGCGAACGCCTGATTGAGGCTTTGTTGCAGGTAGTCACCACGCGTTGCTGCCTGAGCGACAAGGTCTTCCTCCGTAAGTATGTTCAATACTTCGGTTGCTGCCGCACACGCAGCTGGGTGTGCCCCAAAGGTGTTGAACATAACTTGAAACTCGGCTGACTCGATCGCTTGGCCGACCTTTTCGGTGGTAAAAATTCCGGTCAGCGGCGCATATCCGCCGGCGAGTCCCTTACCCGCAATCATAATGTCGGGCAAAATGTCCCAATGTTGATGACCGAATTTCGTTCCGGTACGGCCAAAGCCGGTCATGACTTCGTCGATGATCAAAAGTACATCGTAGTCGTCGCAGAGTTGCCTAACGCGAGGCCAATAGTCCGCTGGTGGAACAATTGCGCCGCCGGACGTCCCAATGATGGGCTCAGCGAGTAGCGCCGATACGGTGTCGGCACCTTCGGCCTCGATGAGGTCGCGCAATTGCTCAGCGTAGTAGGCGCCCGCGGACTCGTGGTGGCTGCCCAACGGACAGCGCAGAGGGTAGGGGGACGCAACTTCTGGGAACGAGGGCAGCGCCGCCTCCAGCCCTTTCTTGCGGTGCGGGTGCCCGCTGATGGATGCGGTAGCAAGCGTTGTGCCATGGTAGCTGACTGAACGGCCGATAACCTTGGTGCGGCTGGCTTGGCCGAGTGCTACTCGATACTGCAAAGCGATCTTGATCGCGGTTTCGTTAGCCTCCGAGCCGCCGGAGGTAAAATGCGCCCGAGTTAGGTGGTCAGGGAGCCAATCTTGACCAAGGGCCTCGAGCATTGCTTCGCGTGATGGGGTCAACCATGGCGGCACCACGTAGGTATATTGCTTTGTAGCTGTCGCCACCGCATCGGCTACCCGGGCTCGGCCATGGCCCACGTTCGCAACGATCGCGCCGCCGGCAGCATCTAGGATCTGCTGACCCTCCCGTGTGTAGAGGTAAACTCCCTCGGCCCGCTCAATGTAGGTGTTGCGGTTTGGCGAATATGGCCATCCAAGTTCGGTCATGTAGGCACCCTCCAAGAATCGGTTAGCTGTTTAGCGCGTGTCTGCTGGTCGGTGCAGTTTTGCTTGGCCATCCTCCTGGTTATAAGGAGGCCAGAACCCAGAGGCAGTCTAAAACGGCCTCTTTAGCCGCGATGTGCACTTTGCCATCATAGAGGATTTTGCGGCTGCGGACGCTTTGTATCCAGCCTATTCGGTGTAGGCACGACCGTTCTGGTAGTGCTCTAGCCGACTTTCGAGTTCTACAAGCAAGTCGTCTCGCGTGGAGTTTGTTGCTTCGCGTAACGCTTGCTACTGCATTGAAGCTGCAAGTTGAAGTTGCAAGTTCCAAATTACTGCTGCGCGCTTGAGCGGCGGCTAACGTGTCCAGGTGCTGCCCGTGTCCAGGTGCTGCCAGTCACCATAATAAAGCACCATTGGCAGGATGAGTTCGATCGCTCGACGAGGGTCCGCGAAGTCGTCATCTTGCATCGTCGCTAGCAACCAAGCCAGGTTGTGCGTCGCAGTGATGCTGCCTCGCTCTATGGCTTCCGCGTAGTGGGTAGCTGCCATTTTCAGGTCGAGATCAACGTATTTTCCTACGTGGTATAGCTCGCCAAGTAGCTCGTGGGCGCGCGGGTGTCCGGTAAGTGCTGCTGCTCGCAGCAATCCAACATGACCTTGCGCGTCTGAATCCGTAAGCGAGAGCGCGAAGCGGAATTGAGATTCTGCGACACCGGCCGAGGCACTTTTTTTCCAACGACACTCGCGCGGTCTTCGAATCCGGTGCCGGGCTCGTGAAATCCAAATATGCAGCCCCGAGGTATAGCTGGGCGTGTGCGTCTGACCCTGCAGCCTGCTGGGTCAGCCAATCGAGCAGGGGCACACTGACTTCGCTCCCGTTCTTACGGAATAAACTGCCGGCGCATTCGGCTCCACTGGGTATTCTGATTAAACCATGTGATAGGGCATTTTGTATCCATAAACCCGTTATAGAGATTTCGCATCGGTACCTCCGCACACCGGAGCCGAGTATTTATCCCGCATCCCAGCTACCGTCATGGCGTATTCCATTCGTCCATTGGCCTTTGTAGGTCTCGCTCGCTGTCACTGCCCATTCCGTTTAGCTTGCCGGTTACCCAATCGTCGGAATGTTCTTTGCCGTCGGGCCAGCGGTAGGTTGCATGTTCGGTAAAATTCAACGCTTCAGGCAGGATGGCGATGCGTTTGCCACTTTTCCAGCGTTAGCACGCCCGCGTTAGGGTTGTTTTTACGTGTAACCGGGCCCCGCCTACGTCGATTGTTGTGCAAGCGGCAAGCGGCAAGCGGCAAGCAGCGATGCCAGAAGCAATATGAGTACGTCGCGAGACACTCGTTTACACTCGTCAAGGTTGTGCGGATAAGTATAAGATCATCTGCGATAACTAAAGCGAATTTTTGCTGGGGAAGAGCGCGACGATGGATAGTGATATCGAAGGGATCAATGCGGACAACGTCACGGCGTGGATGCTAGAGCACGTCGAGAACCTGGAAACGCCCTTGCATTTCGAATTAATAGCGGGTGGTCACTCGAACCTCACTTATAGCGTGCGGGATGCGAGCGGGACGACTTTGGTACTGCGTCGTCCACCGCTGGGTCATGTTCTCGAAAGCGCGCATGACATGGGGCGCGAACACAAAATCATTTCGGCGTTGGTGGACTCTGTTGTCCCGGTACCACGCACGATTGGGCTGTGCTCGGATAACGCAGTCAATGACGCACCTTTTTATGTGATGGAGTACGTCGTGGGCCCTGTGCTGCACGATGCACAAGCAGCGCAACACTTGTCGGTGGACGACAAAAAGGCGCTTGGCCTGCACGTCATCGATGTCCTCGCAGGTTTACACAATATCGACCCGGACGAAGTGGGTCTTGGCGACTTGGGACGCAAAGAAGCCTACCTGCAACGGCAGTTGAAGCGTTGGATCAAACAGTGGGAAGCGAGCAAGACCCATGAAGTTGCCGCGATGGATGAAACTACACGCTTGTTGGCAGAAGGCATGCCGGAACAGGTCGGCGCATCGATCGCCCATGGTGATTACCGCTTAGGCAACCTGATCGTGGGTGATCGAGTGTTGGCCGTTCTCGATTGGGAACTATGCACGTTAGGGGACCCGTTAGCCGACGTTGGCTACCTTATGAATTCGTGGATAGAACCTGGCGAAGCGCCAGAGGACTTAACGCCCACGGCGACCGGCGGGTTCCCACCTCGTGAGGTGCTGTGTGAGCGATATGTAGCAGCGACGGGTCGCGACCTTGGGCAGATCAATTACTACCGAGCATTCTCGCATTGGCGCTTGGCGGCCATTGGCCAGGGTGTTTATAAGCGATATCTGGTTGGCGCTATGGGCGAAAATCGCGGTGTCGATTTGGACGCGCAGAAAGAGGGTGTGCGATTGCGTGCAGAAGCGGCGCTTGCGCTCCTCTGAGAAAAGAGGGTACCGCTAGTCCCACCAACTTTTGCCTGCTACGCGCATGACCTTGGCGTTGTCGTAGCCTTCTTCCTTGAAGCAATACTGATAGACGTTTTTGCCCATTAACTCGGCAAAGCGGGGTGGGTTGCGATCTAGTATTTCGGGCGTCACCTCTTCGCGATAGCGTTCTTGGGGAATGACAAACGGTCGCGTGTAGATCGTCACCAGCGTCAAGCGCACGCCGGGAAGTGTGCGCGGGAACGAGCCGTGCCAGATGCTGCCGTTCCAAAGTACCAGCGAGCCGGCGGGTGCCTCGATTGCCACTGGCGCCGCGTACGCCTCACCTGCCGTCGGCCCGCGCCCGTAGCTGTGGCTGCCCGGGATCATACACAGCGCACCGCCCTCTTTCGTGTAATCAGTTACCACCCAAGTACAGTTCAAGAGCAGTGGATACGCTGGGTATGGCGCTGGAATTGCGAGAGCGCCATTGTCAGTATGTAAGCCGAGCGAACCAGCGCCGGGGCCCTTCACCAAGGCGATGCACGTGGATAACATGCAACTCTTGCCGACCGCATAATCGGCCAAGGCCAACGCGGTAGGGTTGAGCACTGCCTCTTGGAAAACGGGGTCTTCGAACAGTGTGAACGTCAGCGGCTCCCAGGCTCCGTCACCTTGCCCCGCAAAAGTCGCGCCGGATTCCAGATCCAGTTTGACGCCTGATCGGCGCTCGACGACTGCGCAAAGCGCCGAACGGATGCGTTCGACAAACTCGGGTGGAGCAACTTTCTCGGGTGGGATCACGGTATAACCCACCGCCTCGAGTTCAGCGACATGGCTCTCTAGCCCGAGACGTTTGACCTCTTTCCAGACAATTGAAAAATCGATATTGGCCTGGGTTTTCTCTAGTACTTGTTCGGCTGCCATGACGTTGCTCCTTCCGTTGCTATCGAGATTACACCGACGTTGAGTGGAGAGCCATCAGGTGTTGCTGGGTAATCGTTGCATTGGCAATGTTGAATTAGCTGCCGTGCTCAATTCACGCTTTGCGAACTCGGTGATCGCTAGTTCGTGGGCGGTGAGTCGAGATTGGCCGCCCAGCGCGTGGCCCATTCGTCACGCAGGCATTTTGTAGTCACGCGATCCGAGGTGATCAAATCATGATTGTTGAGGATGCAGCTCAAGACGCCCGGTTTTCGACGAACCCCTTGGTTACGCAAGATCCGTCAATTCGCTTTCGCTTTTGTGCCGCTCCCCTGAAAGTAGTAACTGGCGAGCGTCTTGGGACTCTGTGCGTCATCGACAGAAAGTCGCGGAGGTGGTCTCAAACACAAATAGTGCCCTAGGCGTGCTGCGTGACGTATTGGTTGCTCAACTAGAATTCAGGAGAGCAGTGGATCGGGTCCGATGGAACCGGCTAACGATTCAGGCGATTCCGCGGAATCTTCGACCCTATGGCTTATGACGATCGACTAATGCAGTTCAATCGTCCCAAGCTCTTCCACACCGACCCAGGCTTCGACCGATAACCCTGACAGTGAACCCGTGGCGGGGTCATCAAGTTCCACGACCGAACATGGATGGGTCATGATCTGCGCAAGGATTTTGTCTGGATCTGGCTGACTCCAATCGTACTGAAGGGCGATAACAGAATCCTGCTGGGATGCCGACGTCAAGGACAATGCATAACCGGGCGTCGGCTGGGAGCCACGTGAAACGACGATCAAAATGCGCGTAGGGTCGCCCTGCAGATCAGGTTCCGTCTGGCCCGGTTCGGGCAGGAGTCGTGCGCCGCGCAGTCTTGGCAGTGTTGCGTGATTGATTTGTTTTACGCCCTCGCTCTGCAGTCGGCAGGTGTGGTGATTGAGGACTTCTGTGACGACGACGTTGCTCCCGCTGCAGGCTACCGCGCAGAACAAATAACCGATGAGGAATGACACGCGCTGGAGGCTAGTTACCACTATTGGGCTGCTCATCGGGTTTCAATATCCTAATGCCGCTGGTGCCGCTGGCATCGTTGGAGGTGGAGGACGCGGTTGTCAAATTGACGCGAAAACCTGAGACGAATTCCAAGCCGCCAACATCCCCATTGATAGCTAGCTCAACAGGCGAGTCCAAAGTTGGATAGGCACCGCACGCTTCACCAGCATCACACAGAAAAGAATCGTCATCCGAGTCAGTGCCGGTGAATAGCCGATATTCGCCGAAGGGGATGTCGTTGAGCGCAAATGCATATTCGCCTTGATCCGCGGTTATGACGTCGGTCGGCCCGACCGTCGCACCATGGCTGTCTACGAGGATGACATAGTGTAGGCCAGCATCTGCGCTGAGATCTAAACTAGTCACCTGCATGATGATAGTGACGTCCACATCGTTTGCGTCGGACGTAAACGCGAGGGCGGCCTGATAGGCGCCATCAGCCAATGCGCTACGATCCAAAGTGAGTTGGTAGGTGCCGAGGCCGTCGGCGCTTGCCGGGTCTTGAATGGTCAACCACGGCTCGGACGACGTAGCGCTCGTGATCATGACGTTTCCGGTACCGATGTTTTGCATGGTCATGTTGAGAGTTGTTGCGAATGCGCCGAAGTTTAGGATGCTGGTGGATGCAGCGAGGATCGGCCCAGGAT
>Ga0115002_10002280_pt1 | contig 25189 bp, 17 predicted proteins | sample ArcticOcean_MG_C_8_FD_89576 | JGI IMG/M metagenome (GOLD analysis project Ga0115002, IMG submission 89576) | Marine microbial communities from western Arctic Ocean - ArcticOcean_MG_CB11_86 | ecosystem: Environmental > Aquatic > Marine > Oceanic | place: Arctic Ocean: Canada Basin | collected... | reverse complement strand
CACACCGCCAACCTAGGGGCTAGAGCCTCTCTTACAGCGCGTCTGCCTTGCACCTACTTGGCGGTCGGACCAACGTCTTGAAATTGCAGCTCGTGCAACGTGTAGTAGATACCCTGCTTGGCGATCAGTTCCTCGTGCGAGCCGACTTCTTTGACTTCGCCATGGTGCAACACCAGTATTCGGTCGCACTCCTGGATGGTCTGCAACCGGTGCGCAATGATGATTGACGTGCGCCCCTCGGTCAGCTTGTGCAGCGCGTCCTGGATTATCAATTCCGTGCCAGTGTCGATGCTCGACGTCGCTTCGTCTAACACGAGTATTTCGGGATCAACAGCCAACACGCGTGCAAAAGCCAACAATTGTTGCTGACCTTGCGACAAGTTGTTGCCACGCTCTGCCAACAGAGTTTCATAGCCATCGGGCAAATCACGAATGAACGGATCAGCGTTGACCAAACGCGCTGCCCACTCGGCACGCTCGCGTGAAATGGCCGGGTTATTGAGCGTGATGTTGTCTATCACGCTACCCGAAAACACATGGAAATCCTGAAGCACAACGCCGACACGCGTGCGAAGGTCGTTGCTCGCAATGGTGTTGACGTCCACGCCGTCTAGAAAAATCATCCCATCATCAAAGTCATAGAATCGAGCCAACAACCTGATAATGGTGCTCTTGCCAGACCCAGTCGGCCCCACAATCGCGAGTTTTTCGCCCGGCTCAATATGGAATGACACGCCTTTCAATATCGGTTCATCTTGCAGATACGAAAAATTCACCTGCCTAAATTCGACATCACCACGCAATCGAACAGGCAGCGTTGCCACCCGGTCGCCGACGGGTTCGTGTAGCTTCTCATCCCAATCAAGGGCTTGGAAAATCCGCTCGCCAGACGCCATCGAGCGGAACAGCGTATTGAACTGTTGCCCTACGCTCGCAACCGGCTGAATCATCATGTTGATGAGTTGCGTGAAAAGCACGAGCGAGCCTAACGAGACCTGATCCTGGACCACCGCGCCGCCACCATACCAGACAATTGCCGCCGTAATGATACTGCCGAGACTCATGTTCACGTTCTCAAAGAGAACTTCGTAATTGATTGCGCGAAATTCTTGGCGACGATTCTCCTTGTTGAATACACCGTATTGCTCAATATTCGTCGATTCTCGACCCGATAGCTGCACGACTTGGATACCCATCAAGTCTTCTTGCATATACTGGTTGAGCGACGACACCGAATTACGCACGTGGCGAAAGATCTCCCGCATCGCCTGGCGGAAAAAATACGTCGCCACAGCCGCAACTGGGATGGCTAGAAGAACGATGCCTGTTAGCTCGCCACTTATGTGGAACATCAAGAACATCGCAAGGAAGAACGGCACGAATTCCCCTGCCAACATCCCGAACCCGGTGAGGAGGTCGACCAAGTTTTCAACGTCATTGGTCACCCGTGTCATGACTCGACCCACCCCAACGTGGTCATAGAACGAGGCGGGCTTACGTTCCAGGGAGGAGAATAGATCAACCCTCAGGTCACGTAATCCTTTCAGCACACTCGACGTCATCGTTAATCGGTGTACAAACATCAAGAAAGCTTGAACCAGAATCAACAGGGTATACAGCAAGGTCGCTGCCATTATTGGCGACGTAGCGAAGGTCTGTTCAATCCATGAGGTCACGCCAATCAAGCCATAGTCCGGCATGTCCGAGACAGCCGGATTCGGCACGAGAATCGTATCGATGATAACCCGGCCGGTAATCACGGGCATCAATACACTCATTGCCGCGGCCAATACCACCAACGCGATACTAACGAATAGAGTCGGCCTATATGGTCTTAGCCAAGTTAGAAGACGACCAAATAGATGCATGTTCAGCGCTTGATGCGTGAGTTCCGCATCAAATGCCGAATAGTCGCGCCTGTCGTTGTTTTCGATCTCGCTCATGCCCGATTTACCAGAACATCGCTTTCGAGGTTTCTGAGTAACCGCGCCTTACGCGAATCATTGTCGTCCTGGTTACTTTGAATCGCTTCAAGATCTGCGTAGTAGCCACCACGCGCTAGCAACTCCTGGTGGCTACCAGCCTCAACAATCTCGCCTTCGTCCATCACCAATATGCGATCTGCATGTCTAGCCGTGGATACCCGATGCGATATCAACAACGTCGTACGCTCGCCCCGCATGCGTGCCAGGCCACTCAAGATACCTTCTTCGGTCTCTGTGTCGACACTAGAAAAACAGTCGTCCAACAACAGAATCCCAGCATCACGGATTAAGCCCCGAGTCAACGTAGCGCGTTGCTTCTGTCCTCCAGACAACGTGATTCCTCGTTCGCCAACCTCGGTATCCAGACCATTCGTGAGCTCCTCGATCGTCTGCGCGAGCCCGCCTGCGTGTGCCGCATCCCAAATTGCCGCATCGGAGCGGCAGGGCTCATCATAGGTCAGGTTTTCTCGTAGGCTCGTTGAGAACAGGAAAGGATCCTGCGGTACCAGGGTCACGATCTGCCGCAAGCGTTCGACTGAAACGTCGCAGATATCGCATCCGTCGATGAAGATACCCCCTGCGGGCGTGTCTATGAGCCGCGCAATTGCTTTTAGGAGCGTCGACTTGCCTGAGCCAACTCGACCGAGAATCGCGATCGTTTCTCCGGGACGAATCGTCAAATCAATGTTCTGCACAGCCGGACGTATAGCGTTCGGATGCTGGTAGGTGAAGTTTTTGAATTCGATCTGCCCCGCGACCGGTTCAGCGATTTGGACCGCACCGGAGTCTGCCACCTCGAGCGTAGAATCAATGACCTCAAATATGCGCTCGGTTCCAGCCGCAGCACCCGTAAACATGGACAGCGACCAGCCTATCGCCGTAACCGACCCCGTCACCATCATCAGATAGGCAAAGAAAGCGGTCATCGTCCCAAGCGTTATCTCGTCTTGCAGGACAAGCGAGCCGCCGTAGAAGATGACGATGATCGGTGATATCGATGTGAGCAAACCTACGCAAATGTTCATCCAAGCCGCGTATCGAGTCGCTCGGTACACGGCTGTCGCAAACTTTGTACTTACACGGCGAAACCGCTTGATTTCATTGTCCTCTTGCCCCATCGCTTGAATCGTGCGGATGCCATTGAGGTTTTCCTGGGTGAACGACGTAACGGCCGCCAGCGCTTCTTGCCGTTCCCTGAAGTACGGGAACATACCGCGCGCCATCAGAAATCCAACGATCCCGACCAATGGCAACGGCAGCACAACCCAGGTCGCCAGTGCCGGCGACATGTCGAACATGAAGTAGAGCCCAGTTGTGACCGTGAAGAAAAAGAGCACGATGGTGACCCAGCCGAACGACACCACCATGCGTATCATGCCGACATCATTCACCGCACGGGACATCAAATCGCCCGTCGAATGGCTGTTGAAGAAATTCGGGCCCTGATATTGAATGCGATCGAAGATCCGTTTACGCAGATCATAGGCGACCGAGATCGATATGCGCCGAAGAGCGCGTCTGGCAAAGATGTAGATCGTGAAGCGGATTGCGAGGGCACCTAGAATGCCGAGTGCGGGGATGAAGAGATTCGCTTCGAGGTTCGCATCGGCAAGGCTGTCGATCGCCACCTTCATGAATTGCGGCACAATGGCATCCATTAAACGGGTCAACAACAATCCGAATAGTGCCGTCGTCAACACCCAAGCATAGCGTTTGACGTAGGGAATGAGGTGTTTTAGATGCCACAAGTGACGAAACGAAGAACGTTCACGTCGTGGGCCGGGTACTCTGAATTTATCCAACAATGCTCAGTTGTGGTGGGCAACTGGCTATTTTAGCGCATTTCCGTGCATCACTTTGGATTTGTGTACAAAAACTTCTTCCGCTCGCGATTGGCCCGAATGCCGAGCCAAAGCATAAGGAAAGAAAGCGACCTATATGCCCAGCCAAGAAAGCCAAACTCGGCTATTGGATGATCGCCCGGAATTAGCAAAGCCCGTACGCAGGACGCCGTACCACCCCCGATCATCACGGACCATTGCGTCATTTTGGAGCGAGTATCGTATAGCTCCACCGCATCTAACTGTAGCGCCTCGCGTAACCGAAACGCGTGTACATAACATCCGAGAATGATGCCAGACAAAGCGACAAACCCGAGGTCATAGATCAAGAATAAACCCTGAATTTGCAAACCGCTGGTCAGCCCAACCCAGGAAAATATTTCGCCTTCAGGTGAGTCGCTGCCGGCCATATTTTACATCATGTCTACAATGCCACGGCTCATCATCTTCAAGGGATATACGTAGATCATAAGCAACAGCACAAGTGCTCCAGTGGTGCCGTGCTCACGGGCTAATCGATCCCTTCCTCTTTGAAGGCCCCGTCGCGCCATTGCAGCGCGCCCTTCAAGCCACCTTCACGCATCGCTGCCCCAAAATCGCCTGCCCCTGGACGTAGCCGCGACGACAACGCGTGCCACTGCCAGCCAGTTGTCAGTGCCGTACGAAAACCCATGATCTCGTAGGCTTGATTCACGGAGTGCTTGTTCGCTGCGAGTAGGTCTGGCGCAATCTGTGCCATGGGCCGCAGTTCGCGCAGGACCTGCTCGTCGAGCTCATCCTGCGGAAACGATTTGGCTACCCAGCCCATCTCGGCCGCTTCCTTGCCCGTCACCGAATTGCCTGTCAATTGCAGATATTTGGCCCTCGCCATCGACATTTTCCATGGGAAATAAAGCGTATCGGGGGTCGTCATGCCACGCATCGGCGGATAGCCAATGTTTGCATCGTCAGCGACGAACGCTATGTCGGCCATCGACAAAATCTCCGTACCACCCGCCAGGCAATGACCATGGGCTTTAACGACAACCGGCTTTAACAGATCCCAAATCGCAAGCCAGTCACGCACACAACTCCGGGCGAATTGATCGGTCCAGCTATCGAAATACTTCGAGCGGACCAGACCCTCTTTGACATAACTCGGATCAGATGGCGCAAGGTCGTAACCTGAGCAAAACGATGGCCCAGCACCGTCGATCAGCACGACGCTAACGTCATCGTCCGCTTCGGCAGCGTGTAATGCAGCTACCATCTCATCGCGCATGACAGCGGACAACGCATTTCTTTTTTCCGGTACGTTCAATGTGACAAACGCAATGCGTTCTTCTACTTTATAGATGATTTGCGTGTAATCGCTCATAGCCTGTCCCCTCTAGTGATTTGTAGTCCTGTCTAGTTCCACTCCGCTGCGCTCCACGCTCGCACATCCATGTGCTCATTTGGGCTTTTACAACAGCTCGTTGTAGCGCGAGAAGCGAGTGTCCTGGCGTGTTGCAACCTCGATCACAGCCACCTCACCCTCATCGTTGGCACGCTTCGCCTGATCGAGGGCCGGTGCGATGCCAGCGACTTCGTCAACATGCATCCCTTTAGCGCCTAACGCCATCGCCACGCCAGCATAGTCGCCGCTTTGATTGCCAGCTCCATATTTTTCCATTGCGACGGGCATTTTTTGATCGTAACCACCCATCGTGCGGTTGTTAATTACAACGGTCGTAATCGGAATCCGCGCTCGAACCGCGGTTTCGATCTCCATGCCTGTATGTCCGAAAGCAAGATCGCCCATGAAGTTCAGGCAGAACTTGGACGGATCGGCCATCTTCGCGCCGATCACGAGCGGAATACCGTAGCCCAGGTGAGTGGTCTTACCCCAGCCAATATATCCACCCGGCGCTGCCGCCTTGTAGAAAGGCATGATCTGATCCCGGGGGTTGCCTGCGTCGTGCGTCACGACCGTATGTGCATGATCTACGGTTTTGTTGATCTCGTGGATAACTCGGTAGGGATTTATCGGCGTTTCGTCAGCATTCAAGAGCGGAGCCCACTCTGCTAGCCATTCGGCTTTCGTGTCCGCGATCGAGTCAACCAGCGGCTGATTCGACTCACGACCTCGCTCTCCAATTTGGGCTTTCACCTCGTCCAAAACTAGCGCCAGCGTCAGCTTAGCGTCACCAACCAGACCGATGTCGATTGGATAATCCTTGTTGATATCTTCGGCGGCCACGTTCGATTGAATCATGAATTTGCCGGGAGGAATATCGATCCCAAACGAGGTGCGAGTAAGACTCGAACCGATCGCGAACAAGACCTCCGACGCTCCCAGCCACTTGAAAACCGCCTTTGGCGCTGTTGTATTAGCTGACCCCAGCGCTAACGAGTGCTCGTCGGGGAATGCGCTCTTAGCCTGCATTGTGGTTATGACCGGAATCTGCGTTAACTCGGCGAGCTCGCGCAATTCGTTCGTGGCGCCCGCATAGAGGACACCCTGGCCCGCCCAGATCACGGGTTGCTTTGCGGCGAGGAGTTGCGCCACTGCCTCTTTGACTTCCGAACGGCTTGGGGCGTACTTCATCGGTGTCACGGGCTCATAGTTGGCTGCCCCTTCCGGCACGTCCTGAACCATCACATCGCGGTGCAACTCCACCAACGCCGGGCCCGGCTTGCCTACGAGTAGCGCATGAAACGCACGCCGCATCTGTCGCGCCGCCTGCTCAATCTGATCGATGGAAATTGCGAGCTTGGTGATCTTTTCGTAGTTACGAACAGCAGAGAAATTGGGTTTGACATCATATTTTCCGAGACCTGGTCCTCCCGGCAAATACAGGATTGGTACACCTTCGCCGTACGCCTGAGCGACCCCACCAAACGAGTTTTCAACGCCGGGGCCGTCCTGCGACACGAACACACCGATGCCCTGGCCACGCGTCTGCCGACTATATCCATCCGCCGCATTGATGCCACCGCGCTCTTGGCGAAAGACGATCGGGCGGATCCCGGCTTTTGCCGCCGCTTCGATGAGTGGGTTGGCGGGAAAACATGCCATCCATGTCACGCCCTGTGCCTTCAGACATTGGGCAACGAGTTCAAATCCGTTCAAGAGATTCTCCGCGAATACGTAGCCTTTAGCTTAGCAACGTTTGTTCCGAAAAAGACATGCCTTGGAGTCTGATGCAATCGTGGCTGAAGAGAGTTTCGTTATACGGCCAGGCCGTGTAGGGGCGTCTTGGGGAGCCGCCGTTTAGCGAAGTCCCCTCTTTAACCGCGATCGCCCGCCAACTTCCAGGCGTAGCTGAGCGCTGAGCTCAGCGAGCCAGTGAACGCCGTTCCTTGCCACGCGATGTCAAATGCCGTGCCGTGATCAACGGACGTGCGTACGATCGGTAGGCCGATTGTTACGTTCACCGCAGTTTCGAAACCCCACAATTTCATTGGGGCATGACCCTGATCGTGATACATGCATACCAGACCATCGTAGCGATCATTCTTGATTGCTTGGTAGAAGACCGTATCGGCTGGCAGTGGCCCGGTCACATCGATGCCTTTGCCAATCGCGTCATCGACTGCCGGGCGAATGTACAAAGCATCCTCATCACCGAACAATCCGCCTTCTCCGGCATGCGGATTGAGCCCGCACACGGCGACTCGGGGTTGGTCTATGAAGGGAGTTAGCGTAGCGTGCACGAGCTCAATCACGCGCAACACGTTCGCCCGCGTCACGCGATCGATGGCTTCGCGCAGTGAGACGTGGGCACTGACATGGGCCACAGCGACATCTTCGGTCGTGAGCATCATGGAGAAGTTTTCTGTGCTGCACAGATTGGCGACGAATTCTGTATGGCCGATAAAGCCTGGTGCGTGTATCTGCGTGGCTTCTTTGTTCATCGGCAACGTCGTTATACCAGCGACACGTCCTGCCAGGGCATCTAGGGTAGCCTGCTTCACATAACCCAATGCCGCAGATCCAGCTTTGGCATTCAGTTGCCCTGGGGTTAGATCGGCGGCGTCCAGCAGTTCTAGGTCCACGACGTTGAGTGCGCCAGTCTTGGCCTGCCCTGGTTCATTAACTATATGTAGATCCACAATCAATCCGAGCAACTCTGCGCCAGCTGCCAGAATTGATGCGTCCCCGTATACCAGCACCTCATCGCCGATTTCGTGTGCATCGAATGCACGCAAGACGATTTCCGGACCGACACCTGACGCGTCTCCCATCGTTACAGCCATCGGAATTGATTTCATCGTCTGTTCTCCAATAGATCCAACAGGGTGCTTTTCGTGCCGATGCTGCCGCCTTTTGTCACCAACACCCAGTCACGATAGCGCGATGCGGGTATCGCTGTTCCGACCGTCCCCATCACATCGAGGGTATCCTCGCCAATGATCGCCGCCGCGGTATCGCCGCCAACGACGATTAATGTGCCGCGAGGGAAATCTGCATACACGCGATCAGCCAGCGCGCGCGCCATCTCGTTCGCTTCGCCAATCGAGACACGTCGTCCAGGATCATGGGTGGTCAACACGGCTATCTCATCCAGTTTCAGGCGATCACCGACGCCAAATCGAGGGACATCGAGCTCGGCAATCTGCTCTCGACTCACGGCACTTAAGCTTCCACAAACAATAAGGACCGGACTCGGTAACCCCACAGTCGCGGGTTCGCGCGACGGATAGACCCGACTTGCATACTTGGCGATCGCTCCAGTCGGACCGACCAGCACCCGACCCTCGGCGTGGCATCGATCTATCGCATCCGCAAGTTCATCATTGTCATTCGCATCCCAAACTTCAATATCCGGCGCTGCACAACCGCGCGCTTCGAGAATCTCAACCGGATAATCGCTCTCAGGCGCACTGAACGGATCTTGCCCAAACGCGGACTGAGTGACGGGCACATCGTGGATAAGCACTTGACCATTCTTACACCGCCGACCCGCATCAGGATAGCTCGCAACCACCGCAACGCGATGTCCCAGATCCGCCAGCGCACGCGCCTCGTAAGGCCAATTCCCGCGCAACCCGGAATCCATCTTGTGACAGCGGTAGGCCGCATCGCGCCCGTGGGCTTTTGTGATTCGCTGCTGTGCGGCGATCGGCTCAACGTGTCGGGTCGCGATATCGACTACGCAACAGGGCCCTTCGGCGTGCGGGCCGACCGGAACCGAAAACTGTTCATTGGCCACCACACCACCGACTTCCAATGCGCCAGTACGATCATCAGCTGTCACGAAAAAGTGCTGTGTCTGCAAACGTTTCTTCCTCATTCGGCGAAGGATATTATAGAGCCCTCAGCGTGCCGGACACAGGCACGAGGAATCGCACGTGGAACATCGCTCGGATCACTGACGCGGTGAAGCGTTGTCCCATTAAAAAGCCCTCAGCGTGCTTAGGACTACTCGAGCAACTTCTCTTGAATAAAAGTGAAATCGGTCTGATTGGTCTTGCGACCATGGGACAAAATCTCGCCCTAAACTTCTGCGATCAAGGCTTGCGCGTTGTTGGCTGGAACCTCGAACCTGAGGTCACGCAGGCCTTTGTCGCCGCGAACCCCTTAGCTGCGATAACCGGCGCCGATACGCATGCAGAACTCGTCGCTAGCCTGGCCGCACCGCGCCGTATCCTAATTATGATCCAAGCCGGAAAACCGGTCGATGAAGTACTATCCCAAATCTTACCGCTGCTGGACCGTGGAGACATCCTGATCGACGGTGGCAACGCTCACTTCGACGATACGCGGCGCCGCGCGGCCCTGACCCATGACAGCGGAATCGAGTTTGTCGGCCTCGGCGTATCTGGCGGCGAGCTCGGCGCGCGCTTCGGGCCGAGCTTGATGTTTGGCGGTAGCGAACCCGCATGGAGCCAATTGCGAACCCCGCTAGAGTCCATCGCTGCAAACAGCGAGTCAGGAACGTGTGCGGTGCGTATTGGTCCGGACGGCGCAGGCCATTTTGTAAAGATGGTGCACAACGGCATCGAATACGCGGACATGCAACTGATCGCCGAAGTCTACGACATCATGCTACGTGGCCGAGCGATGACCAACAGCCAGATCGCAGAGGTATTTGGGCATTGGAATGAGGGTCCGTTGCAGTCGTACCTCATCGAGCTGACAAGCTCGGTACTCAAGAAATGCAACGACCAGGGTTCGATAGTGGACCAAATCCTCGATGTCGCAGAGCAGAAGGGCACAGGCCGTTGGGCAGTGGCGGCTGCGTTGGACCTCGGAGTCGCGGTGCCGAGTATCGGTGCAGCCGTCGACGCACGGGTCATTTCGAGCCAGCAAACCCTGCGGACCGCCTTCGCTGGGACTCTCTCCGATTCGCATCAATCACCCAATCCGCCATCGGCGCAAATACTGCACAATGCACTTATGGCAGCGAAGATCTGCGCCTACGCTCAGGGGTTAGAGCTTATTCGAGCGGGTAGTCTTGCCTATGAATGGGATATTTCGATCGCTGACGTTGCTCGGGTCTGGACCGGCGGCTGCATCATTCGCGCGCGCATTTTGCGTGACATCGCCACGGCCTACGACGCAAGCCCGGCGCTCGAGAATCTTGTGTTGGCTGACGCATTCAAGATGCTCCTCAATGATGCGATCCCTATGTTGCGCCAGATTGCCGCTTGGGCCCCGAACGCCGGAATACCGACGCCCGCAATTTCCGCCAGCTTGAATTGGCTTGACGGCATCCACAGCGCGCGGCTCCCGCAGAACCTGATCCAAGCTCAACGGGATGCCTTCGGCGCGCATAGCTACCGACGTATCGATGATGCGGACACTCCCGTCCACACCGATTGGCTAAAATGAAAATCGTCGTCATGGGTGTCACCGGCTGCGGTAAAACAACGGTCGGTTCGGCCTTGGCCGAAACGCTCGACCTGCCATTCTTCGACGCTGATGACTTTCACCCCCCGCATAACGTCAAAAAGATGAAACGCGGAGAACCGCTGACCGACGAAGATCGCAGAGATTGGCTAGTTAAGCTCAGCCAGTTGATCGAGCAGCACCTGCATATTGTATTGGCTTGCTCAGCGTTAAAAGCTGCTTATCGGCGGACCCTGTCAGCAGACGCCGACGTGCGCTTCGTCTATCTTGAAATCTCGCCGGACGTCGCATCGACGCGGCTCGCGCTGCGCACAAACCATTATATGCCCGCGACGCTGGTCCATAGTCAATTCGCCGCACTCGAACCGCCGAGCGACGCGATTCGTATCGACGCTGAACAAGATATTGATGCCGTGTTACAAGGTGTCATGCACCTCATCCGTTCGTATCACGGCTGACGATTACGGCTAATTCGCCACCGTCGTGTCATAGCGTACGCCACTGGACCGGTACTGCTTGGTTCACTGTCGTTCCGTGGTCACCGGCCGTCACGGCGGTTGCATCAACCGCAACGAAGGAGGTGTAGGCGGACATCAACCGATAGGCAAGCGCCGTGTCCTTGATCGCTAATTCAAGTTCACCATAGGGATCGCCTTGTACCGCTTGCTGATCGCTAAGATCAGCAATCTTCAAACGTGCCCACAATTGCGGCAGTACCTTTTCATGATGCTCGCGATCGACTTCGATTTCGACGAGGAGTTGTTCGCCGGCACGTCTTCCGGACACATTAATCCGGTCAGTGCCCCATACCGAGTTGGTGTGCACCGAGCTGACGGCGAGTGCGCGTCGGCGTAGTAAATGCCTGCATTAGTGATTCTGTCGATGTTGGGCGTTGGAATCAGAGACTCAGCATTCAACGAACTGATGTCGCCGTAACCCATGTCATCGGCCAAAATGAACGCGATGTTGGGCTTTGCTTGGTCGCCCGTTGCAGCATACGAACCCGTAAACGCAACGCTGCTGCTGCGGCACCAACGGTTTTCAAGAATTCTCGTCTTCGAATCGATGTCATCGCGGCTCCCAAGTCCTTTATTGTAACGGCAAATCGCCGTATGGTTGAGCGAAGGGTTTGGGAGGCTCATGAAAGAACGTCTACTGATAGTACTCCTTGGCGCGATGGCTTGCATGGGCACGACCGCTGTCGCGCAGCAAGCTTCCGAAGATACCCCCGCTGATCAGGCAGGCGGTCTGCAAGGGCTCATCGCCAGGTTCGGTAGCCTTTACCAGGAAAACTGTGCGGTCTGCCACGGCGTCAGCTTCGAAGGCGGCGCGCAGGGCACCCCATTGAAAGGCTCTGACCTCATCCACGGTGATGGCATGGACGACATCGTGCAAAGCATACGCGACGGTTATCCGGAAAAAGGCATGCCCGCTTGGTCGGAGACGTTTTCCGATACCGAGATTCAGAGCCTTGCGCTATGGATCAAAGAGAATCGCGAAGGCATCTTCATGGACGATCTCGGACTCGATCGTGAACTCGTCGTGCCAACAGACACCATTGCCACCGAACATCACAATGTACGACTGGAAGTATTGATCGATGGGCTGGAAATGTCCTTCTCAATTGCCCCATTGCCAGACGGGAGTTTCTTGCTGACCGAAAAGTCTCACGGCCTGAGCATCATCTCTCCCGATGGACAACAATCCGAATATATCAAGGGCACACCAAAGGTGTACCCGAGTCAGGGTCTGGGTGGGCTGGGTTGGCTCCTCGACGTGGCGCTGCATCCCGACTACGAAAAGAACGGCTGGATCTACCTGCACTACTCGGAACGCTGTGAAGAGTGCAACGCCATCAGTCGTGAAACGAAACGACCCGTATCCATGAATGTCCTGGTCCGCGGTCGCATTCGTGATGGTGCGTGGGTCGATGAGGAACTCATCTGGAAAGCACCCATCGAGAGTTACACCAACATGACCGACATTGCGACCGGCGGCCGCACAGCGATGGACCCGGATGGCTTTGTCTTTATTAGTGTCGGCTTCAAAACAATGGATGGCAACCAGAGCCTTGCCTCGCCGCACGGCAAGATCCATCGCATGCATGACGACGGCCGCATCCCGACCGACAACCCGTTTGTCGACAACCCCACGGCTTTAGGCACCATCTGGAGTTATGGACATCGTAGTCCACAAGGCCTCGATTTCAACATCAAAACCAGGCAGCTATGGGGGACCGAACACGGCCCGCGCGGCGGTGACGAGGTCAACTTACTCAAACCCGGCAAAAACTATGGCTGGCCAGCTTTTTCCAAGGGTCAGAACTACAACGGGTCAGAGGTCAATTACGGGCGCGACGACCTCGAACTAGAACTCGAAGACATCGAGCAGCCCGTCGTGGATTTGACCCCCTCACCAGGCGTATCGAGCATGGTGTTTTACGACGGCGAGGCGTTCCCAGAATGGCGTGACGACATCATCGTTGCAACCATGAAAGCATCGGACCTGTTGCGGGTCGAGATTCGGGGTAACAAGCTGATTCACAAAGAAACCCTGATCAACCAACTCGCACGGATTCGCGATGTCGAAATCGGTAACAGTGGCGAAATCTACCTGTTGCTTGAACACACAGCAGGGTCGAAGATCGTACGCCTCTTCCCGGCAGAAAAAGAACAGCACGCTAAGGACCAACCATGAAGCACTACATCAAGATTCTGCTTGCCTTTGCCACCTTGTTGACCGCGACCGCCGCGCTCAGCCAACAAGCGCAACAAAGTGATCGAGATGCCGCGCGCCGCGCTGCTTTTGCACAACAAGGGCGTGGAAGCATCGGCAAGGTCGCCGGGCTCTTCAAAGAAAATTGTGCCGTCTGCCACGGCGAGGCGCTCGAAGGCGCAGCGCAAGGCACGCCACTCAGGGGTGTAGACCTTGCACACGGCGCCGAGATCGCCGAGGTGATTCACAGCATCTCCCAAGGCTTTGCCGACAAAGGCATGCCCGCCTGGTCGGAAACGCTCGACGAACAGGAGATCAAGGGGCTGGCGCTGTGGATCATAGAAACGCGCGAGGACATCACGATGTCCGACATGCGTCAGTCCAAAGAAATCGACATCCCTACGGGCGTCATCAAAACCGAATTGCACGATTTGCGCATCGAAGTCGTCGTGGAAGGACTCGATGCAGTCCCCTACTCCATTGCGCCACTCGCCGATGGCAGCATCCTGCTCACCGAGAAAATGCGCGGTTTACGTATCATTTCCGCGGACGGCAAAAAGGGAGAACTCATTACCGGTACTCCCACCGTTTACGACGACGTACCTCGACCCGGTTTGGATTGGGGCATCGGCCGCATGCTGGAAGTCTTACCCCATCCAGATTACGCCGAAAACGGCTGGATCTACCTGCATTACACTGAACGCTGTACCGACTGCAATGAAATAAGCAAGCAGTCCAAGCGACCTGTATCTATGAATGCGTTAGTGCGTGGACGCATCAAAGACGGTGCGTGGGTGGATGAAGAAACTATCTATAGGGCGCCGAAAGCGTTCTACACACCCGGGGCCGACTTGGCATCCGGTGGTCGTACCGCAATCGACCCTGACGGCTACGTTTTCATCAGCGTAGGCACACGTGGTCGAGCGCAGGATCTAGGATTCCCCGATGGTAAAACCCATCGCGTCCACGACGACGGGCGAATACCAACGGACAATCCATACGCCGACAACCCCGACGCTCTCAATACCATATGGACCTACGGCCACCGGAGCCCGCAAGGTCTCGAATTCAACCGCAAAACCCGCGAGCTGTGGGGCTCGGAGCACGGACCCCGTGGCGGCGACGAAGTAAATCTACTAATGCCCGCTAAGAACTACGGATGGCCAGCTTTCTCCAAAGGGCAGAACTACAATGGCTCCGAAGTTAATCGCTACCGCGACGACCTGGAACTCGAACTGAAAGACATTACCCAGCCAATTGTGGACCTCACGCCTTCGCCAGCCGTGTCGAGCTTTGTTTTCTACGAGGGCGATGCCTTTCCTTTGTGGCGCGACCACCTGCTGGTCGCATCCCTCAAAGCAGCTGACCTTTATCGGGTGGAGCTCAAGAACAACACCTTCGTGAAAAAGGAGGTCATCATCGACAACCTAACACGCATCCGCGATGTGGAGACCGGGTCTGACGGTGCGGTTTATCTTCTCCTCGAGCACAACCTAGGCGGCAAAATCGTGAAACTCGTACCAGCAACGGAAGACATCGCCAAGCGTTAACGTTCAATCAGCATTGGGGCGCGCGTCCGCAACGACATCGTGCATGCCGTCCCACTCGCTCCAGTGGTCGCACAACTTGTCGATGGATGTCTGCCACGGATCATAGTGGTTAGGATAGTCCAGGAATTGCCCGAAATAGCCACGATCGAGGTGGTCGCTTACACCATGGCCGAGGCGACGTGTTCCTTCATGCGGGCTGTCTTCACGCAAGCGTCGAACGCGGAAATAGCAATTCATCCGGGGCTTGGGCCCAAGATTCGGTGTTGAGCTGTGCGGGCACGAATGCAGCGCAATTACCGCATCACCTTGTTCCAAACAAATCGGTGTCATTTCGGGCCAGGGCCAATTTTCTATAGGTTCGTTTTGTTGCGCCATCACTTTGGCTTTGGCGCGCACCGACTCAAATAGGCCATTTAGAAACGGTTTTCCATCGTCGTCCAATTTAATACGGGGCCAACCCGCTCCTTCCGGACCAATGATCCCGCCCGAGTCACGTTGCTTGCGAAACTGCGCCTCAACTTCTTCGTGCATGCCACGCAAGACACCAAATTGGCCGTTACCCGGCTCGGACTGGTCGTTCAATGCCACTCCAACGATGGCGGTAAAACTACCTAACGACATGCGGCGCTCAGGGTCCTGCCACAATTGACCATCATTGGTACCGAGACGATCATCATTTTCGCCAAAAAAAGACGCTGCGTCTTTCGGCCGTCCGCTCGCAAGATCAATTTCCGCAGGATCGCTCGGGATAACACCACCCCAACTACCATCGACATGCGGCCCGGGTCTGCCAGCGGTTTTGTCGTGCCCTGGCGTAACCGCAACCTGACAGCTAATCACGTCCGGAAAGGGTCCCATCTCACGACGCATGATCTCGGCGAGGCACGTATTCCCAAAGAGGCCAACCACATCGGGATGGGTCGCAAGCTCAGCCGGAACTAACAGTCGGTGTTCGTCTTTCGGGAGCGCAGCGGTAATCAGATCGCGGGCTTTTTGACTAATGTCTTTCGGTACCGCGTTCTTAATCACTACAAAGCCATCGCGTAAAAACTCGCGTTTCTGACCTTTGGTCAATCGGTTTACTGGCATGTCGAGCTTGGGTTCTGGGGACCACTGAAGCATAACGATTGAAGCCAAGGATTGAAATGGATTCGCAACGTTGGAGGAGTCACGATAAGCCAAGAGCTACTGTTTCGGCGCACCAAGATCGCGGCTAAAGCCGCTCCCATAAAACCCTCTCCCACACGAAGTTTCGCTCCTTATCGAGGAACGTCCTTCTGCGAGCCGTCCTCAGACTCCGGCGCCACACCTTGCCAGTCCTCTTTGGCAGTTCCCCGATCGCTACTAAAGCGTACTCGAGCATTGGCACGCGGGCACACCAAATCCAGCTGATGGGTCAATTCCAGCGTGGCATCTATTGCGCTTTCCGTTCCGGTCGCCACCTCCAGCGAACAAGCCGGCAAGAGCGTGACATCCAAGTCGACGCTACGCGCTTTGCCTTGCACACGGCGAACGATGAGCGCCTCTGGTCCAATGCATACAAACCTCGCACGACCTTCCTGCAGATCGACCGTGAAGCCTTCGTACTGTTGGCCATCGGTGATACTCAGTTCGACGCGTTTGTGCGGTGCCTGATCGACGTTAAAGACCGCCAAATATTGCTCAGAGTATTCAACCAGATAACCCGCAAACTCGACCGTGGCTTCGTGCGCGCTGGGGGCCGCGCGGCACTCGAGGACCACTGGCTTGCCGATGTGTCGCCAGAGTAGCGGTTCGTAGGCGTTCGCAACCGTGCCCACTATGGATTGGCCAAGGTCACTGACTTCATCCTTGCGACTCGTCATCGCCGCACCCAAACTGCCACTCATCGCACCAACGAACACGCTCAACGAATTGGCAATAGCATCACGCATCATATCGGCGTAATTGCGTACCTTCCGTATGCCGCGCTTAATCACCCGTGGCGAAAACGTCTGTTGAATCTGCTTTAGACGCGCCTATTTTTTCTCGTCAGTCAAGCCATGAACTGTCCGACACAGCGCCAGGCAGGCACCGACTTCCTCGGCGGACGCCAAATTTCTGCCTTTGATCAGCCCGCGCGGCGTTGTAAAAGGTGAATCGTAGATGAGTTCCACGCCTTGGCTGGAGACATACAGATCGCCCACAGTACCCGGCCCTGGTCACCAATATACGTCACATGATAGTTGTCAAAGAGTTTCAGGCAGCCATTGCGACGAAAGCGGCGCAACAATACACCGACCATTGCCGAGAGAAACAGGACCAACAGAGTGGGCCAAAAAAGATCGTCGAAGCCGAACCAGCTTGCCCCGACATCATTCATCGTCTAAACCAGTTCATATCTTTGTCTTTAGCCGCAATTCCTAGCTAGCCGCCCGCGAGCATACGCTCGCGGCGGTTCGCGCGCATGAAGCCAAGCGCCAGGATCGCTGCCATCACCATGACGAAGCCCACCCGGTTTTGTAACGTCCATGTGAATAGCTCAGTCGGATCACCGTCCTCGATCGCCGCGGGATTCCAGAACGGGGATATGCGAATTTGATTGTTACCAAAACCGGTTAGCAATCCGTTAAACCCCAGCACGGCCGCCGTTGCTATGGCGCCCGCGGACTCGCTTCTGAACAACGCTGCGAGCGAGGTCGCCAAAACCAGGTAGAACGTCGCGGCCTGCAATGCGCCATACAGCGCACTCGGGGGAAACGACGTGAAGAAAAAATACACAGGCACCGCGAGCACCAGTTCACCCGCTATGAGTAGGCCTAAGGCACACAATAATTTTGCACGCCACACGCGCTCGCAGCCTCCCGGCACTGTGTACGCAATTTCGAGCGTGCGTTCATCAATCTCGCCTGCGATGATGCGAATCCCAAAGAAAATAGCTAATACAGCAAGCGGCAAGCCAATGAGCACTCCTTGTGCTGCGGCTGGTTCGAATACGATATCGTAGTCGATGAAGCCCACGCCGGCCTGGAAGATCAACCAGACTAATGGCACCAACGGAAGCAGCCAATAGCGTCGGCCGCCAATGATCCGAAGGGTAGTCTTCAACAGCACCAAATCAGGCAGCAACCTCATTTCGCGTCTCGACCCAGTTGTACTGCGTTATTCAACAGCCACATATAGCCGTCTTCGAGGGTTGCGGGGATCGACGCCGCATCTGGGTCAGGCTGACTCGCAGACAACACCCGGTGCATGACTCCGCCGTCCTCAGTTGGCGTTTCCTCAGCCGGTATAGCGCCTTGAGGCCACACCGGTCGCTCACCGGCTGGGGTCCGTAGTTGCCACACGCGATTCTCTGCAAAGTTAGATAGCCCAACCGGGTCACCATCGAACACTAGGCGGCCGCGCGCAAATACCAGTACACGATCACATGCAACGGCAACGTCCTCCACGACATGAGTTGAGAACAGTACGATTCGATCCTGTGCGAGACGTGACAGTAAATTTCGAAAGCGAATGCGTTCGCGTGGGTCCAAACCTACGGTCGGTTCGTCGACGATGATGATCGGCGGTAATCGCAGCAGTGTACGAGCCACTGCCACGCGTTGACGCATTCCACCCGACAATGACTTAATCGGATCGTCGGCTTTGGCGCTTAGACCTACCTCATCGAGAAGGGTGGTCACCCTTTCGGCGCGGTCTTCAGGTGCAAGATCATACAGTGCTGCAAAATAAGACAGGTACTCGCGGCCGCTCATACCGCCTGGCATACCGGCATCTTGCGGTAAATAACCCACCCAACGAGCAAGGTAACGTTGAATCTTGGCCATCGGCACCCCACCCAAATAGATGTTGCCTCGCGTTGGGTCGACTACGCCAGCGAGCTGGCGCAATAGCGTACTTTTGCCTGCGCCGTTTGGCCCCAGAATACCAACCATGCCTCGTTCAACTGTGAAGCTCACGTTGCTGAGCGCAGCGATCGGGGTGGTAGGAATATTCAAACCACCAACGCGCAAGGCAAAGCTGCGCCACACGTTGCGCGTCCCACGCATACTGCCATTCATAGCTCGCGCACTCAATTCACCACTGGCTTGGCGCCTCGCGCTACGCCTCGTCGCTTGAAATATTCCGAGGAAGAGCGCAAAAATTCCCGGCACAATGATTGCCCCAGCAATTGAATCGCCGCCGCTAACATCCAGGTAGGACAATGTGTACATAGGTCCAACCGCGACCAGGGCTATCCAAGGCAGCAGTACGGCAAGCCAATTCTCAGGGCCCCCCGGTGTGACAACGCCCATATTGTTGGCGAGCCCACGTGCACGACGTACCTCAACCAGGAAGAATCCCATCACGCTCGCAGTGATCAGTAGAAACACGAGTTTGCGAATGGGGAATTCGATATTCCACGTCAAATAGCCTAACGCCATGACGAACAAACCAATCGGCATTAGGCGACGCTGCGCATCGAGTGGTTGGAACGCTACACCGCCCCGCTCGAGCACCTGTTGCGCAAACTGCTTGGACGCAAGCAACGTCCGGCGCAACGGACCCGGCAAGCCATATATCTTGTGCAGATAGCGCACTTCCATACGGGGCGGGCCATTGTCGGCGTGTGGCTCGGGAATGTCCTTCGGGCGAAATGCCAAGACGACGATAGCCAAAAGAGCGCCGCCGATCATAAAGGTCAGCGAAACCTGCCAAAACATGGAAACAATCGTGTCGCTAAAGATCAGCGCAGACATAACCGCGACTACCGAACCGAGCCATGCAAGCACGAGCCAGGGCCCCACACGGCCAAAAATATTATCCAAGCGACGCAACAAAATGAAACCGACGGGGATCATTAGGAGCGTTAACAATGTGGAAGTCACTAAGCCGCCCATTACGATCGTCGCGAACGGCGGCCAAATCTCATTCTCGCGTCCTGTGACAAGCGCCAACGGCCACAACCCTGCGATCGTGGTCGCGGTCGTCATCAAAACCGGCCGTGTCCGTTCGCGCACTGATGCAAGCGCTGCGGCACCGGAGCTCCAGCCGCCTCGCACGCGTTGCTGCATTCGATCGACCAGCAATATTGCCGGATTTACGGTCAACCCGATCAAGGCTAGCGCCCCAAGCATCGCCATCATGTCCAATGGCATCCCAGCTATGACCAATGCCCAGGTCGCTCCAAGCAGGGTTAGGGGCAACGCGAGCAACACAATCGTCGGCATGACCAACGATTCAAATGTCATGGCAAGGACCAAGAAAAGCAGGAGCACCACAGGCACCAGCGCTTGCTGCAGGATGTCCGCAGAGTCGTCGGTGTCGACATTGGCAATGGCAAACCCACGCGGCCGCGGAATCGTACGCAGGACTCCAATAATCTGCTCTTCAATCGCAATCCGACCCGGTCCCGTTTCAGGCACCGATTGATCTAGGCGATAGTACACGCTCAATTCGCGACGACCGTTGTGATGTGCTATTACCGGCGGCGGCGGCATTTTGCGCATGGAAGCAAGCGCCATGACCGGCACCACACCAGAGTCGGTATATACCCGCATAGCAGCCAAACCACCACGTGCACCTTGTTGATTACGACCGTTGATCCGCTCTACGAGCACGGGTAACTCGCGGCCGCTCGGCAATACAAAGTTGTTCCAGATGCGCTCGCCTTCACGTCCTGCAAGATTCAAAGCCGGCAGTACATCGTCGAATGTGAGACCAAATGACTCGAATGCGCGGTGATTTGGCTCAACCCAGAGTTCTTCCATCCCATCGCGCACCGACATCCACGTTTGTGCGACCTGTGGCATGGAGTCCAGCTGGGTCCGTACGTTCTCGGCGAGGCGTTGCAACTGCGCGCTATCGGGACCGGACAGCATGACCTCGAGCGGCGCACCACTGAACATCTGCTCGCCGCCTCTGCTGCCCCTACCGCCGCCCATCTCATCCTCACCAGGGCGCAAGACTTCGACCTCTTTGGCTAATTTTCGTAGGGAAAAGTACACCTTGTTAGGCACACCGCGCGGGCGCTCGCCCCGATCTTCCAGCTGAATCGTTAGGGACCCGCCTTCCTCTTGAATCATCGCCTCGACGGTTTTGACGCCTTCAATATCCATTGCAGCTTGTTCTAGTTTTGTCATGAGCGAACTGGCTTTGTCCAAGTTAACGCGGCCACCGTAGAATCGCGTCGACAAACTAACGCTATCTGCCTCTTCGGCTTGTTGCTCTGACGAATTAACCCCGATCCACGGAATCGCTATGATCGCCGTTAGAATGACGGCAATGATTGTCCCGGTAATCCAAGTCGGGGGATTGCGCAACGCAGATTTAACAACGCCGGTAAAGAATAGCCGTGCTCGATCCGGTGGCAGTAAATGGCCACGGGTTGTCCGATTTTCCCGCGATCGTTCGAAGTTGCGCACCGCCGCAGGGGCAGCCAGCCGGTGCGTAAGCAGCGGCACCAGCCCAACGGCTACTAACAAGGACGCCGCAAGCGGCAAGATGATCGCCATCGTGATCACTTTGGCGATTTCACGCATCATGACATCGTCAAAATCCACCAGCATGAGCGGCAAGAACACGACAGCAGTGGTCGCAGAGGCCGCAGCGATAGCACGCACCGTCCGACGCAGTCCATCTCGAATAGCGTTCTCGGGCGACGCGCCTCGTTCGAGTTGCCTAAGCACGGCCTCATAGACGACAACACTATTATCGACAACCAGACCAATCGCTAGCGCCAAGCCAAAGAGCGTAATCAGGTTGAGCGACTGCCCGAGAAGATATAGGAACGACAACGCGGCAAACAAGCTAACCGGCACGGCCACGCCAATGACGGCAACAGCGCGCCACTGGCGCAGAAAAAGATAAAGAACGACGAGCGCGACAATAAACCCTGACAATCCCAGGTTGCCAAGCCGAGAAATCTGATCCTCGACGAGCTCGGCGCCGTCCTGCCCTATCACTAAGCTTAGGCCCAATGGCGCAAGCTCGTTGCCTACATCCGCCACGCGTTCACGCAATTCGCGGCCCAATCTAACAAGGTTCGTACCCTCTTCTTGATAGATGATCAGGCCGACTGAAGGCTTGCCGTTTACCCGAAATAACAGATCCTCACGCGCAGCACCAAATTCGACATTGCCGAGATGCTCAAGTTTAACGGGGCGCGTCCGATCGACCTGTGCCCGGCCCAGTTCTTCAAGACTCGACGGTCGGCCATCAAGCATCACCGACGTTCGGCCATCTTCGTTTTCGAGTTCTCCCAAGAACTGCAATTGGCCCACATTACGATTGACGGCTTCAGTCACGCTCTCGGTGGTCATGCCCATCGCAGTGACTCGGGCAGGATCAAGGACAACCGTAACCTGACGCCGCGCACCGCCACCGATTCGAACCTGGCTAACCCCCGAGACCGCTGCAAAGCGTGGCGCAACCAACTCGGCAACTATGTCATGCAGCGAATTCTGATCCTCAGTGTCCCCGCCAAGCACGTGAAGCATCATGACGAAGCTGGAAAACGCCGAGGTATCGGAAGACTGTACGTTGATCTGTGTGTCCCGCGGCTGTTCGCGCTGAATCGCCGACGCCGCACGCTGTAATTCCAACTCTCGCACCTTGAGTTCGGCACCGGGCTCGAATTGCACCTGGTACGTGCCGAAGGAGCCCTGAATTTGACCCCAACTTTCCGCGACAAGCGGCATCGCCGAAACCCGTGCATGCAATGGCATCAGGATTTCGCGTTCGATTACTTCCGGTTCGCTACCGGGTCGGGAAAAACTGACAAATAGTTGATCGCCGCTGATTTGCGGGAAGAGCTCCACAGACATGCGTTGCCAAGCAACACTTCCGACAAGCGCGATCGCCAAGAAGAACATACTCACTGCCATCGGTCGTCTGATAGACAGTGTGAGGAATTTCATGCCCGCTCCTCGACTGGCACTCGGGTAAAGCGTATTCGATCGAGCACGAGATATAGGCTAGGCAGCACGATCAATGACCCGATCGTAGAGGCGACTATGCCGCCAACGATCGTCAACGCCATGGGCGCGCGCAGCGCCGCACTCTCATCGGTTCCAAATATCAACGGTAGTAATACGAATGCAGTGGTTAGGGTCGTCATAATAATTGGGCGTAGTCTAATTCCTGCTGCTTGGACCAAGGCCTCAGCGCGCTCGACACCCGATTGCATCAGCTGCCGTGCCGTCGCCAGCAATAACACGGCGTCGTTGACCGCCACACCGGCAAGGACGATCAAACCGAGCATGGCCATGACTCCAATCGGTTCTCCCATGGGAACAAGCACCATAGCGACCCCGATGAGTGATAATGGGATGGCAGCAAGCACGGTGAGCGGGTGCAACAGCGATTCGAACGAGCCGGCTAAGACCATCAAAACTAAGACGAGGGCAAGGACAGCTGCAAGCCGCAGTTCGCCAAACGTCCGTTCCCGCTCTTCCTCGTCACCACGCAGTTCCGCAAAAAGACCCGGCGGTAGATCCATATCGGCTATAGCTTTTTGTACCGCCAGAATGGCTAACGGTTGCTCGAAACCGTCGGTTATTTGCGCGGTGATTTGCGCCGTGCGTCGTTGATCACGGCGAAAGATTTCACGTGCCCCTTCCTCTTCAGTGAAGCGCACGACTTCGCCCAAACTCACCTTGCGGCCGTCATTGGTCAAAAACGTCACCGCGCTCAGACTGTCACGCCGCGGCGTATCCAGTCGAATCGTCACCGGGCGTTCTTCGTCGCCCATCGTGAGCATCGTGACCTCACGACCATCTAAATGAGTTTCCAGCACCCGAGCCAGCATCTCCAGATCGACACCCAAGCCATCAGCCATCGCACGGTCAAGGTGTATCCGAAGTTCGGGCGGACCGCCTTCTAGCGATGACCGGACGTTCCAAACTTCGCCCACGGTTTCGAGCTTTGTCTTTACTACTTCTGCCCCACGGCGCAGGTCCGGCAGCGATTGCCCCGATATTTCGATCACAACGGGTGGACCTGTGCTACCCAACGCGCCGGCCAAAGCCGATGCACCGACCTCCCAGCTTACTTCGGTATCTGCCAGCGCGCCTAATTCCTCGGCAAGCGCATTAGCAAGCTGGCGCCCGGTAGGACCCGCGTCATCGATACGGACAGTCAGGCGTGCTGTGTTTTCTTCCGTCAGCTCGATGCGTACGATGCGGTCGTCTTCCGGCAACCGACCAATTTCGGCGAGCACCGCCGCCACGTTCCCTTCACTCGCCTGCGCTAATAGAGATTCAAGACCGGCAACGACCTTGGCCGTAGACTCCACTCGCTGTCCAGACGGCCCGACCAAACGAATCGAAAACTGGCGTGGATCTGATGGCGGCAACAACTCTGTGCCCAACTGCAGCAACATCCAACAACTACCACCCGCCGCGAGGGAGGCAACCAAGACCGTCAGCAACGGCCGGCGTAATAAACCACGCACTAGGCGTTCGAGCATTAACCGGTAACGCGGCAGCGTGACCGTTGCGCTCTCGGACATCTCTTGTGGAATAAACCAGCGCGCCAACGCCGGGATCAAGAACACGGCAACACCAAGCGACGCCATTAACGAGGCGACGACGGTAAACGAGATCCCTTCAATGAGTCTGGCCGCAAGCCCCTCGACGAATAGTACGGGTAGAAAAACCACACAGGTCGTCAAGGTTGACGCGGTAATCGCACCAGCCACTTGACCGGTGCCCTTGGCCGCCGCGACAGCTGGCGGATCGCCTTCGGCTAATCGTCGATAGATGCTCTCAACCACCACGATTGCGTTGTCAACAAGCATACCGGCGCCCAGAGCAAGGCCCGCCAACGTCACGATATTCAACGTTTGCGAGCCGACGCCCATCAGGAAAAATGTCGCCAAGACTGATACGGGTACCGCAGCCGCGACGACCAACGTCGCACCCGCGGAGCGCAAAAACACTGCTAACACGACCACGGCCAACACGATTCCAATTCCTGCAGCGACTTGAAGGTCAGCGACGGCATCAACTACCAATGCGGCATCGTCTGAGATGCCCACCAATCGCACATTCGGTAAGTCGTTAGCGAGGCCAGCCAAGGCATCACTTACGATCCGCGAAACCTCAACCGTATTTGCCCCGGCCTCTTTATAGATCGCAAGCCCGACGCCTTCAACGCCGTTGACGCGCACGGTGTGATCAATCTCTTGATCGACCATTTGCACATCGGCTACATCCGAGATGCGAATGGCTTGACGATTGCCGTCATTGCCGGAAATGTAGCGCACCACTACACGGTTGACGTCTTCCACCGACCTAAAACGTGACATGCCACGGACAAGATAAACATCGGACCCCTCTT